>Ga0315282_10002067_pt1 | contig 37435 bp, 43 predicted proteins | sample YL17G07_20_MG_FD_203693 | JGI IMG/M metagenome (GOLD analysis project Ga0315282, IMG submission 203693) | Sediment microbial communities from Yellowstone Lake, YNP, Wyoming, USA - YL17G07_20 | ecosystem: Environmental > Aquatic > Freshwater > Lake > Sediment | place: USA: Wyoming | collected... | reverse complement strand
CTCTGTTTGCTTTGCAGATTTCCGTGAATCCTAGCTTACATGCTGACTTGTTGAAGTTTTCACGCAACTGTTCAATTTCACTATTATCAAGATAAGAGTCGTTGCGCGACTCACTGACCCGGAAAGAGTGAAAGTGTGGCAAAACTGGAAGTGGGTGTACTGTTTCACCTATTGGTTAGGAATCTCTGTGTCTGTGCGTACCATCGTTTCAACTCACGACCAATTCCTACGTTGAATTGCCTGTTCGAAACATCGCTTGTGTGTAAACAAGTGGAGTTCTAAGGTTAGCACGGAGCAAACGAATTCTGGGTTCTCAGATTCACGGTTCTCTTTGGAGTGGAATCGTGGTGACTTCTCCAGCAGTGTTGTAGGTTCTTGCTGTTGTCAGGGTTTTGTGTTGGCGGGTTTCCAGGGTGGGTTGTTGAGGTGTCCGTGTAGGAATTGGCGTAGTATGTGTTGTTGCAATTGCCCTGTTTGGTTGGCGAGTTACCGTACTCGTTCCTTCATTTTTCTTGGAACCCGAAAATAGATTCTAAGGCGGTTAGGTTCGTGCTGAGGGATGGTGGATTTCACGAGTCCTGCCTGGGTTGCTTCGAATAGAATGAATCCCCGTGGCACCGGGATAACGCAATCTTCGATCCCCTGATGCAGTAATATCACCACACACGAGATTGGTGAAGAAGTTGGCAGTAACCCTTGAAGCACGACAAATCCGTGCGTGGGAAATGCTGTCCAATGGAACCGAAATCAAACGTCTAAACGAGAACGCATACCGCGTTAAGTCACAAAGCGGAAACGGATACTACCTAGTTACAAAGCAAGATGAAAACTGGTCGTGCGAGTGTCCTGACGCGGTGCATAGAAAAATAGCGTGCAAGCACATCTATGCGACTTTTTTTCTCGTTGAACTTCTAGGAGCATGTAACCTCGAAGAATCCGCGTGGTTAGCCTAGCCTTCCTGTTTACTTACGATTTCGGCTATTACATCAGGCCAGTCGCACCTAACATGGAATGTCTCTTCAATCTGCTTGGTGATCTGGTCAGATACTATTCCCGTCGGAAACCTCATGGGCGAGAAATGGGACGAGTCTGTAGACGCAAGGTAGAGGTCGGTCGGAATTTCTGCGCTGTAAGATTCGGATAGAGCAGCGAGTTCTGAAAGTATCTCGCGGTCACGTGGTGTTGGAGGGTTACCTCTCAGATTGTAGAGCTGTCTGAACTCTTGTCGTACTTCGTGCGTTCCCAGTTCACTCTTGATTCCCCGATATCGAGGTGAAGCGGTAAGCTTTGTTCTATCCTCTGCCAATGCTCGTGTAGTGCGCTCCGTGACAAGACTTGCTCTCTCCAACAGCATCGAATACATCGATACAACCTGTGTAAAGAAATGATCCTTCCGTTTCTGGTCAATGGGTTCGAGGCTCAGCATTTCAACGATTCTTTCCAACCGGTCGCCGCATTGATTCAAGATGATTGAGGGATTCTGGGGATTCAATCCTTCCCTTTCGAGGGAATTTGTAATAGCATTGCGAAGCGCGTTTCGGGACTCACGTAGGATTGTTCTTGTCACAACACCTGTTCTTTGTGCTACGCGGTTTTTTAGCTCTGTAATTAGCTTCTGCGCACGTTCGTAGTGTACATCCTTGGCGGTTTTCTCTGAATCAAGTTCCTTTGAAACAAAGTAAACTGATGCCGCAATGATAACGCTAGTCTCTAGCGCTATCTTCAGTCGTTTCTTCACTACTTCGGACTGCGACTGCAAAGTTGTCGAATACCTCAATTACGGCTTCCTTGTCTGCCTCTCGCAGTTCATCATCAATTGATGGCAGCATATTGCATGAATAAGCCACATTGCGAAGTTCTGTGATCCTGTTCAAGGTCGCTGACTGCTCGTCCTTTGAGAGTTCTCTACCCTCGATTTCTGTTACACCCGTGTAGGCGTCAACCAAGCTTCCAAGCACCTTGGCACCATCGATTGCTACACCGGGATTTTCGTGCCTTATCTCGGCTTCGAGAAAGCGACTCTTGATTTTCTCCAAAATCAAACGGATATTTCGCCAGCTATGGTAAGTGACAAAAGCGCTCTTAGTTGAAAGGCCTTTGTATGTTTTCCAATGCTCCTCTCTGTTTTGCGAAAATTGGATTAATTCATCAAGCGGGTGTACTATGCTCATGTCGAGTTTTTTCTGCTCAATCATGCCATCCAAGCGCGTACCAATGTCTCCAAGTTGGGAGAGCACGACGGCGAAGCTTCTACGTTCCACGCTCTTGACCAACCAACATTTCTCTTCTACGCAGATCCACCGTAACCTCTCGTGGGGTTTGATTAAGCTATTGTATGATAAATACGGTCAATCAATTCACTACTTTGACTTGTTCTTGGACAAATGCTGCCCAGAAGTGCCTGATTAGCCCCGTTCAAGGTAGGTCGGTCGATAATCGACGATTTCTGAATTGAATCCATTCATACGCCGCATTTCAAAATTCACTGATTTGAGTTTGCCTAACCTGCCCCTTAACTCACCGAATGATCGGACACCCCCCACAAGTTAACTTACAGGAAACCGCCCACGACCACCCGTTCAAGTTACCAGAACCACCACACCCATCCGTAACACCAGCCCAGCCGAACGGGTAATACTTTTGATCAACAAAGTAGGCCCCCCCGGGGGGGCCCAACCAACCACAAGAAACCGTTCAAATCCGATCCCAAAATCTACGCACAATAATCCTAGAATGCGGTCTATGGTAGTGGATTCATGGAGGCAACTGAGTTCACCTGAAATGGGACCACCGACCTCAGCGAAGACGCGACTAAGGATAGGTTTATGCGAAAGCAGAGTCGAAGCGGTTATGAGAAAACGAAAGGATGTTTCAGCGCTCAGAGTCAACGCACGATAGTTCCGGGTGCGATGCATGATCTCGGGGAAAGAGGCAACCCTATACCATAAGCTTCCAGGCGGCCGGGTGAGATGTACTGCCTGCGCCCGATACTGTAACATCCCCGAGGGGAAAATCGGTCTTTGTGGAGTACGTGGAAACGTCGACGGCAAACTCCAACTTTTCGTTTACGGTAAGGTTATTGCAGGTCATGTGGATCCAATAGAGAAGAAACCCGTCACCCACTACATGCCCGGAAGCAAGGTCTTCTCGATCGCAACCGCCGGCTGCAACTGGCTCTGTTCTTATTGCCAAAACTTCGACATCAGTCAACGTCGCAAGATTGAGGGCTCGGATGTGACACCGGAAGGGGTTGTGGAGATGACGAAGCGGTATCATTGTCAGGGTTTGGCGTATACGTACAATGAGCCTACAATTTTCATGGAGTTTGCCCATGATATAGGGGTTCAGGCACGGAGAGCGGGGCTTGTGAACATCTTTGTCTCGAACGGATATGGTACTCCTGAAACAGTGGACCTGATGAGGGACTTCTTGGATTGCATTACCGTTGATTTCAAGGGCAGTGGCGAGACGAACTTTGTGCGCAAGTATATCGGCATAGCCAACGCCGACCCGATTTTCCAAACCCTATTGGACATTCGGGACAAGACGAAGGTTCACATTGAGATCACGGATCTAATAGTGCCAGAGATCGGTGACGATTTGGGTTCGGCGAAGAAACTGGCCGCATGGGTCCATGATAATCTAGGTCCTGATACGCCGATTCACTTCCTGAGATTTCACCCAGACTACAAGTTGGCGCATCTTCCCTGGACACCCGTTGGAACTCTAGAGAAATGCCACGCCGTAGCCAAATCTGTCGGATTGAACTACGTCTACATCGGAAACGTTCCGGGACATCCGCTCGAACACACCTACTGCGCAGGGTGCGGTAAAGTGGTTGTGGAACGGATGGGATTTGATATTACGGGCTGGTATCTGAACGACCAGAACCAGTGCAAGTATTGCGGCAATGAAATCCCTATCTTCGGCAATCTGAGCAAATCGGTCAACGAAGAACGGTTTATGCCTATCATGATGTAGACCCTTAGCCCGTTACAGTTCGGGACTTGCAAAACCGCAATGCCGGGATGGAAGAGTGGATTCATTCAAAGTGAACAGAGTTCTCCCCACAGGAAGATACAGACTCCGCGAGGTGTTCACAGGTCTCGAAGAAGTGCAGCCGCTTCAGACATGTATTGGAGACAACGGACGCCTGAAACAAATACTCGAAGGAACCGATGTCACTCTCACCAAGGAACCGGAATACATGTACATCAACGACGAAGACGGAAGCCTGATCGTTGGATTGGATTACTTGAAGACTGGAGACCTAAGGTACATTTACCTTGACGTTATCCATGAACTTGTACATGTCAGACAATACTTGGATGGGAAGAAACTCTTCGACAAGTCTTACAGTTATGTTGATCGACCAACAGAGATTGAGGCTTACAGATGCTGCATCGAAGAAGGACGGAAAATCGGGATGACTGAGGCCGCCTTGGCCGACTACCTCTACGTTGAATGGATAACCAAAGTCGAACACAGACGCTTGTTGAAGACGCTTGGCGTCCAGGTCGTGCAGGGCGAATCTGTTCGTGCTAGAGCACGCTAGATCAAACCTTCCCTCACAAGGAGAGCACCCGATATCCGGGAACTGCCATCAACATGAAGCCGATGATTCACTCGTGATTCCGTTTGTACCGCTTCTCTCTATGTGAAAGGAATTTGAGAACGAAGTTCTTCGTGTACTCCTCCACATCCAACTTGAGAGCGTCCTCTGGTCTGACCCAAACATAGGTCTGTAGTTCGCGACCGTCAGGTTTAACGCGGGAGTCCGTGGCCTTGCACACATAGTCTAGGAATACGAAATGCTCGTGCTTGTGATAGTGTTTCGGGTAGATAGCCTGTTGAACGAGTAGAAGCTCGATGGGTTCAACATCAAGGCCTGTTTCCTCCTTGACCTCTCGCTTGATCGCATCCTCTGCGCCTTCACCGAGCTCAATGTGACCACCTGGAACGGTGAACTTGTCATCCCATTTGCTCGACCTAGCTAGCAGAACCTCCCCCTTCTGGTTCACTACTAGAGCGCCAACGGTGGCCTCGGGATAGAGTTGAACCATTCCTAACCCACTCTGCCATTGCGCTTCCAAAGGCCATCATTTCACGGATAAGAAGGATTTGTTGCGATTCTGCATTCCTAACTGAGCTGAATCAACTTTGATCAAATTGTGATTCCTGAATTAGAGCCAACGGAACTACTACAGCCGCTGCCACTGCTGCGGAAAGTAGGAAAGGGATCCGCGGACCCAAGATCACCCAGAGTTCACCACCAATATATGGTGCCACAATACTCCCTAGTCCCGCCGCCATTGAAATGAAGCCGATTACAGAGCCCCTTTCTTCAGCTGTGGTCACATTCGCCATAAGCGTCTGGTTGCCAACTAAGAAGAATTGGGAAAAGAATCCTGACAGTGCATAGACGACGATCGCGAAAGCTGCATTAGGAGAATAGACCCAAGGCACTATCAGGAGACCTTCAATCAAAATCGCGAGGATCATCATGATCTTGACTCCCAACTTCTTCGAGATCCGCCCTGCTCCAAACGCGCCAACCATTGAAGCAAGATATGCAAAACTGATCATTATCGCGAATTCGGCTTCGGAGAGATGAAGTTGCTTGGTCGAGAAAATTGCATAGATCGGTTGTCCCAATCCCGACGAGAAATTGAAGATAAACAAAGCGATAAGGACAAACCAGACGTTTCTGGTTACATGATCTAGGACAGAGTGTTTCTCAGACTTCATGGCCTTTGCTCTAGTCTCGCGCGGAAGCGTTTCCTTTAGGAAGATGAACCTGCCGAGGGCGGCTGCTACGCCGAAGATTACTACGACTAGAATGTTCAGCTCATATTTTCCAGGATTCGGCAAGAAGCCTCCAAGCGCCGCACCTAGAGCCCAACCCAAGTAAACAAGAACATAAAACGTCCCAAATGCATGCGCACGCTTCTTGACTTCAACTGATTCGGCTACGGTCGAAGAATACGCAGGTTGCACCAATGTGGAAAAAGCGGTTGCTATAAAGAACACGAGCAATGCCGTCGTCCAAGTGCTTACACCAAGCAGCGCAACATACAGACCGAATCCAACTAAATTTCCGACAACTATGACCGCTTTCCTTCCAATCCTGTCGGCGAGAATTCCACCTGGAATTAGCATAAGGTTGGTCGCAATCGCCATGCCCGCATAGACAATTCCGATTTCAGGAATATTCGCCTTCAGGCTCTCCAAGTAGAGCGGAATGAATGGCTGGAACACTTGAACTCCGAAGTTAATCATCAGTCCGGTTACACTGAAAACCAGAACGTTGCGTTGCAATGAAAGGAATGATTCAATTCCGGAAACTAACCGTCGTGCGCTCTTCGCCATCTACTCAGTCATCTCTGAGCGAGCACACGAATACTGACAAACCATGAAGAGAAGATGGATTTACTTTTTTTAACCTTTGCGCATCGTCGAGCCAATAACCGATACTACCGCAATTAGGCCCCCGACCAACAATATGAGCGGCTCTTGGGTTCTAAGATACACCAACCCAGTGAATCCGACAAGAGAAATAAGACCGGCGACGTTTATTACAACAACTCTCGTCTCTTCTCTCACGAACGAGGCCTCAACTTCTGCTATTGCTACAGGTTTTGAACCGAGCAAGTATATCTCTATTCCGCCTAAGAAGTCTAGGAACGGGCTCCGAGTCAAAGCGTATTTTATGCGCTGCCCTATCAAATAAGCTGACTTAACAGGAAATATCACGTTTTGGAGATTCAATAGCTCACCATGAACCACCACATGCGCACTGAAAGATCCTCACAATACAGCAGATTCTCTTTAGACGTGATTGAAATTGTAAGGGAGATATTCAGTGATGACTGGGAGAAAGTACTCGAAGCTCTATCTAGACCTGTACGAACATATTATGTTCGATGTAACACTCACAAGATTACACCAGACGAACTGAAAAATAGACTCCTGCAAAGAGGCCTGAGAGTTGACTTTTGTTCCGCGGTCCCAGAGGCTTTAGGATTACCTATTGATGGTCCTTTCGACATACCCATAAGTGATCAGTTAATCGTCGTCGATAAGCAGACTGCGGAATCTGTGTTGCAGGGCGCGAACGTGTATGCGCCCGGTATCGTAGACTGTGATTCTGTGCGATTGGGTGATTCGGTCACGGTGGTTTCAGAGTTTGGTGAAACACTAGCCTCTGGAGATGCACTCATGACTGCAAATGAAATCTTGACTTTTCGGAAAGGCCTAGCCGTACGGGTGGTTCATCGCAGATTTCATGGACCACAGGTTAGAGATCTGCCAGAGTTCTCACAGGGGCTGCTGTATCCACAATCATTGGGCGCCATGGTCACTTCACGCGTATTGGAACCTGAACCTGGAGAAACAATAGTTGACATGAACTGCGCGCCTGGCGGCAAATTGTCACACCTAAGCCAGTTGATGAACAATACCGGCAGAATCCTTGGATTCGACAGAAATTCTGAGAAGATAGGGCAGTCTCGAAGGATCGTGGCAAACCTCGGTTGCACAAATGTCACGTTATCTGTACATGATTCCAGGTACTTAGATGCCGATTTCTCCAACTTGAATGCTGATCGAGTGCTGATCGACCCACCTTGCAGTGCCCTCGGACTACGACCGAAAGTCTACGATTTCACAACGCGAAAGCGTATTGGCAATCTTGCCGACTATCAGAAGCAGTTCGTAAAAGCAGCCAGCAAAGTCGTCAAACCCGGAGGAACCGTCGTTTACAGTGTCTGCACCTTCACAACCCAAGAATGCGAAAGCATTGTTGAATATGCAGAACGTGAATGCAATTTGCGCGTAGTCGAGCAAAAACCGATACTTGGCTCAAACGGACTTTCTGCCTTTGGAAGATCCGCCCTCCTATGTCAACGGTTCCATCCACATGTCCATGAGGGAGGCTACTTCATAGCGAAATTCGAACGCTGAAGAGGAAGCTTAAACGACTTCTCCCTTGGCTTATTCCTATCGACAGTGAAGCCATTGGAATTCCCAGAAACAGTTCTGACAAAAGGAAAGAAGGGGAAATTGGAAATTCGAAGCCTCGACTCTCGAGGACATTACGTTCTATGCAAGTACTTAGATCCCAAGACCATGAAGCTAGCTGACGCCAAACGTAAATTGATATTAAGAGACCTCGACGGGAACGTGATCGAATATTTCATCATACAATTGAAGGACCCGAAGCGATCGCTTCTAATCTCAGCTGAGGCGGAAGAAAAGGATCGTCAGGTTTGGAACGAGACTGTGCGGAAAGCCGAGAAGATCTGGGAAGACTGAAGCAACTAATGCGGGGAAACTGGCAGAAGCTGAATCAGCGACTTCAACGGCAGCCCATCTATCTTTGTCTTGCCACTCTTATTGACTAGAACTAGGACTCCTACAGGCTTTGCCTTGGCTTCACGAAGGGTCTGGAGTGCGATTCTGTGTGTTTCACCCGCCCGAAGGACGGCATCCACAATTAGCGCCTTCTTTCCAGAAGCACGATGAAACGATGGGTTAACCAAGCCGGCTGCCTTTTTGTGTTCGGCACGCGGAAGACGAACTGCAGCAAATGGCTTGTCCAACTCCTTAGCTATGGCAACGCCAAGAACCATTCCACTTCCCTCGATCGCAACTATAACCTCGGGCTCTTCGAAATCTCGCGCGCGAACTGACTCCCGTATCAAATCAGCCAAGGCGGCTGCAACCGAGGCCATGCGTTTTCCATGCGAACCCAATGAACTCCAATCAACATAGACATCAAATGGAGCGGGTTTTGCCGCACGCTCCTTCCCGCGCAGAAGAAGCCAGACTACAGTGTCAGGTTGAACCTTCAACTCGTCAGCTATTTCGTACGTTGAGAGCCCCTTAGATTTCAGGTCTTGTGCTCTTCTAACGAGTTCCTGAGCAACCACCCGTCGCACACCTCAACGTTACGTTATGACTCGCTCAGCTCTTATAAGCCCTGATGAGTTCGTCAGAGAACACTTACGGATTCTGAGGAAGAGCGAGTAGAACGATTGTCAGATCCGGTTGCTTTACCAGAACTTTCCTTCCGTATTCCAAGCAGTGACGTTATGGGTCCTTTGAATTTAGAGGAGACGATTCTCAGTGCACAGACTTCCGAGCCAGAATGGGCCAGGAATGGAGAGTCTTTCGTGGACATCGAAGACCTTGGTGGAACAACAGCCAAATACAGTTTAAGCCAAGTAGGAAATTATGATCACTTTGACTTGGAGATACGTGCGATATGCACGATCTCAGATACTAACGCCATAAACAAGCTCAGGTCACACGTGACCCAGGTTCTTAGATTAAAGGACGACATTCCCATGTTCTATCGTGCTTTTGCAGGTGAAACTGAACCGCTATCCTCGACATTCCCGAAGCTAAGAGGCCTTCGACTAATGAGAGGAACAAACCTCTACGAGAGCCTCATCTGCTCCATACTATCGCAGAACAATTCCGCGCGCCTATGGAACAGGACCGCTCGCTTGTTAATGAAATACTACGGACAGAGAGTGGAGTTTCCCGATCACACGGCATCATTTCTCTTCCCGAAACCAGAAGTACTGGCCGCAGTCACTGCTCGGGAACTTCGGTCACGGACTTCCATTGGATACAGAGCAAAACCCGTCGTCCAAGTATCCCGACTAATCGACAAAGGGCAGCTGCGTCTTCATGAGTTGACCAAATGCCCATACGACGAGGCTGCCGAGATGTTGACGGATCTTCCGGGAGTGGGACCGAAGGTGGCAGATTGCTTTCTGTTGTATGGAGTAGGCAAGTTGGAAGCTGCACCAGTGGATGTTTGGATTCATAGGATCGTGTCAAAGCTCTATTTCGGAAGAAAGAAAGTCAGTAGACTGAAAACTGCGCGCTTTCTGCGCGAGCGATTTGGCGAGTGGGCAGGCTATGCGCAGCTTTACTTATTCGATTACGCTCGGCGAACAGGCGCCCTATCTCCTACATCTCTATGACCGCCCGTGATTTAGTCATGGTTAACGCGACGTTTCCTGATAGCTCTTTTTCGCAGAGGCTTGCGCTTTAGTTTGGTTCCACAGACCTGACAGACTTGGATCTCACCTGGATATCGCCGAAAGCAAGCAGGGCAATAGCGAATCCAATCGAACTTCTGGCGTATCCCAAGGGTAGCCAACGACTGGTATGACAACCCGATTCCTTCCGCCACATTTTGGACTGCATAATCATCACTCACGACGACGGGATCCTTGCCATCTTTGCGAAGATCCAGAGCAAGAGCCAAGACATTTACATCAGCTGAGGAAAGTGCGATTCGATCTCCCAAAGTCTTGGCCCTATCCAGAACTTCTTTGAGAGAGGTATTGGTGGGGGTACGGATCTGCAGTTTTCCTAAAGAGATTGCCATGGTGAGCCTATATGATGGGCTTGTCTGTTCTCGGAGTTCAACGGAGACTTCCGGTACGGAATATGTTTCGAACTCCAATCCCAGGGGATCTAACCCCATTATCAGAGCGGACGTGTCCAAAACAAGAACTTTCACAAGCCGGCCCGTTCCTTCTCTTGGAGCCGCAGCAAGCTCCCCAGCGGCGGCGTGGGTCTGACTCGGACGAACACAGATGAATGCTCGGCCTTACGAATGGTAAGTCTGACATCTTGTGTTAGTTCTCTCTGGAATCTTCCATCGGCGACAACTAATGCCTTCAATCGTGGGTCCGCGAGTTGGACGGAGATAGAACGAGTCATGGAGACCACGATTGGTCGCAGAAAGGCCAGAGGGCAAATGAATGTGATCACAAAGACGTCTACCGATGGCTCTACGACCGGGCCTCCTGCGGATAGGGCGTATGCAGTTGAACCCGTGGCAGTAGACACTATCATCCCGTCACCTCTGAAACGGAGCAACTGCTCTGAATCGATTCCAAGCTTGAAATCCAGCATCTTTGAAGGGCTACCTGATGAGACTACTAATTCGTTTAGTGCATCAACCACGCGCGTTCCGTCCAGGTGCACAGCCAGTTTGGCACGCTTTTCGAGTCTGTACTTTCCTCTCATGAAGAGGTCGATTGCGTGTAACGCTTTACTGGGTTCAACCTCCGTTAGATAACCACGCCTTCCCATATTGACAGCGAGAATCGGTGTTTCTGGTTCCGGAATTGTCATACACGTCTTCAGAACCGTTCCGTCACCGCCCACAGTAACTATTATGTCTGCACGCATATCAGAGAGGTTTCTTCCTCCTCCTAGTCGACCACGTTTCGCTAACTCAAGCTCAGTGGATACTGTTACCCCTTTCTTCCTCAGTTGTTTTGCAAGGGCGCCTGCTACCTCAAGTGCTCTTTCATCATCTAACCTTGAGACGAGGCCGACTTTCAGAACCAATCTCGCTTCTCCAAGCTGAACCACTAACCGCGGCGAGGATAATTAAGTAATCCAGTCTTCGCTCAAGACTGTGGAAGAGATTTGCTGTCGCGAAATTCAACAGAATTCACATTGACCAGACAAACTTTTTAGACATAGAGCGTGCGTTAACTGACTTCGAGCTTAGAGCAGGCGAAGAACACTGAGCAAACCAGTAGATGTTGGCACTGTAAAGATCGGTCACTACATAGTGATTGATGGGGAGCCTTGCAAGATTGTTGAGTACGAGAAATCCAAGCCGGGTAAGCATGGGGCAGCCAAGGCTAGAATCGTAGCAATTAGTGTGACAACTGGAACAAAGAAGAATGTGATCAGCCCTGTGGATGCGCGCATTGAGGTTCCTATGATCGAGAAGAAAACGGCACAGGTGTTGGCTTTCATGGGCACCAATGTTCAACTTATGGATATGGAAAGCTACGAGACCTTTGAGACCCCTATTCCAGAAGATGAGGAGATCAAATCCAAACTTGCTCCGGGCGTTGAGGTCGAATACTGGCAGATGCTCGGACAGAATAAGATAATGCGAACCAAGGGCTAATTCTAGTATTCAATCTCCCAGCTGGAGCCCTGATGCCCCTAGTCTCCCATATCAAAATCAAACGCGGCATGTCGCTAGCAAGCCTCGCCAAGCAAATGGAAGACGTAGGGGTACTCGGCCCCGGTCGGTTCGGTAGGGCAGCCAGATTACTTAGAGAGATGTTTTCAGACAGGAACTCTCGAACCTTCATCTCCTTAGCAGGCCCAATAATTCCAGGCGGACTCAGGACCGTAATCACAGATCTCGTCAAACAAAAACTACTTGACGCGATTGTGACGACCGGCGCAAACGTGACCCACGACATGCTGGAGGGACTGGGGCACAAGCACATAGTTGGATCTGAGACACTTGACGACCGTACCCTAAGACGCAAGGGCCTGTCACGCATCTATGATCTGTTGGTGAAACAAGAAGCTATTGAGGACTTGGAGAGGGCTACATATCGAATGCTGGATCGCATACCTGCTTCAAAGCGCCGTGATATTGCCAGCTATGAATTGCTCTGGGAATTTGGCCGACAATTGCGGGATACGAAGTCCCTTCTTTACAACGCCCAGAAGGAAAATCTTCCAATATTCTGTCCCGGGATATTCGATTCAATGTTAGGCCTGAATCTCTGGACTTACAGTCGGTTGAAGACGCTTTTCATAAATCCATTTAGAGACTTCTCTAGACTCGTCGATATGACGTATGAAGCGAAGCGAACCGGTGCAATTATTCTTGGAGGCGGAATGCCAAAGCACCATGTGCTTATTGCAAATTCCTACCGTGGCGGCGTTGATTCGGCGATTCAGATTACGTTAGATCGCCCTGAAGGTGGAGGAGCCAGCGGGGCACCATTGGAAGAAGCGATAAGCTGGGGGAAGATCAGAGATCATACGAAGCTTGTCACAATCGTAGGAGATGCTACCGTCATATTTCCGATACTAGCCGCGACAGCTCTCGAGCGAATACGTAAGTAATGTGCCTGTGGCTCGAATTTACTTTAGTCTAGGCAGATGGACTTCAAGAACGCCCCGCTTGAATTTGCTGCTGATCCTATTCTCGTCCACCGGCACAGGTATCCGGACTCTCGAATGGTAGCATGTGAACTCTCCGTGCCGATGTTTCGCTCCGAGATCCTTGAAGGTGATCTTCCTATTCGTCTCAGCGTATATCTCAACAGTATCGTCAGATGGACATTGCAATTTCACTTGCGTTTGATTCACATAGGGCAGGTCAACTGTGATTACGACTTCAGATGGGCCGACGAAGATGTTGTAGAGTGGTTCAATGCATGCGGCGGCTACATTCCATCCTGAAGTATGAAAAGTATGAGTCTCCGGTTGGACTGCCGGCTCGTCCCGATTACTTTTCCTTGACTCTGAACTCAACAGCCATCACCCATACAGTGGCGGCAGATCGTACTCGTGAGTCTTGTTCATCCTGAGCATCTCCTCTTGGGTTCTGTGCATCATATTCTTGCTACGAAGACGGATCTCCTCGCCTCTTTTCAGTAGATCTGACACGTCAACTTTCAATTCGAGTATTTTGTTAACAGCATTCAGAGCCGCGGCGGCAGCTACGGGATCAGGATAATTGTAGTACGATTGTGTAAGCAATGTTATTGCTGGCAGGGAGACTTCGGCACACTTCCGAAGAAGTAAGCCGTACGCACCAACTATGTACCCTTCTTCCAAGACTTCCGCTGCGCCGTTCAGTCTCGATTCGAGACCCTTTTCGGAGAATGCCGCGAAGACTTTCGGTGAATCTATATCTTGCCGATTGGCCACGGCCATACCACCCAGAGACAACATAAGTTTGGCATTCTTTCCCTTTGCCCACTCAACCAACCCGTCAGCAAGAGGTCTGAGAAGTGGAACTGGGATAGCCGTTTCAGATATAATCACGACCAGCGAGCCACCGGCAAAGATCCGGACGGGTGATTTAGGCAGACCACCATGCAGAACGATCATCGGGGGAAGCAAATCAGACTCAATCGAACCTGCTTCCTCAAGTCCCAAAGAACTAATGATGTGTGAGGCTGCAAGCAGCCCTACAAGACCGACATCCGGCAGGCCACTTATTACTACAGGCTTGTTTGGAATAGATGCCGTTTCCACAATACGGAAGCTATCTTTCGCAGACAGCTGGTTTGACATAACACAAGTCCCTTCAGCATTCGATAAGGCTGAGACGATCAGCAGTAATTAAATGGTTTGGCCGTAGGTTGAAATCTAACAATGCATCAGAGTGATAGTTCAGGAGACGAAAAACCATGAGCGCGCTTGAGGGTCTGGGAAAGTCGCTGAACGATGCAGTCAAGAAACTGCTCAGATTGGCAGTAGTGGATGAGAAGGCGGTCAAGGAGCTTGTCCGCGACCTACAGCGAGCACTGTTACAGTCAGATGTCAACGTGAGCCTGGTTCTCCAAATATCGGAAGCTGTCGAGGAGAGATCTCTCGAAGAGAAGCTCCCTCCTGGAATCTCTAGGCGCGAGCATGTGATTAAAGTTCTGTACGAAGAGTTAACGCGCTTCCTTGGAGAAGAGCCTAGCAAACTCATCATCGAACCCGGCAAGGCACATGTCATAATGCTCGTTGGAATTCAAGGCACTGGGAAAACAACGGCGGCTGTAAAGCTCGCGCGCTTCTACCAAAAGCGGGGACTTCGTCCAGCGATAATCTGTGCTGACACTTACAGACCCGGCGCGTTCGATCAACTAAAGCAGCTGGCAGACAGAGTAAACGTGCCGGTCTACGGTGAACCAGCCGCTAAAGACGTCCTGAAGATCGTCAGAACCGGAATGAAAGATTTCACTGCCCAGAAGCATGATTTGATAATCGTCGACACGGCCGGACGTCACAAGGACGAGCGAGATCTCATGTCAGAAATGAAGAGCCTCGCCAACCAGATTCAACCCGATGAAATAATCCTGGCCATTGATGCGTCCATAGGACAAGCGGCCATGTCACAAGCGACCGCGTTCAACGAAACCACGAAAATTGGCTCCATCCTAGTCACGAAACTCGACGGAACAGCAAAAGGAGGAGGAGCACTATCAGCTGTAGCCGCAACCCATGCCAAGATCAAATTCGTGGGAACCGGCGAGAAGACTGATGATATCGAGCAATTTGTTCCATCAAGTTTTGTTGGCCGCCTGCTCGGCATGGGAGATGTCAAGGCTCTAGTTGAGAAGGTGAGAGAAGCAGAGATCGTTGTGCCAGAGAAGAAAGCGCGCGCCTTCTTTGAAGGAAAGTTCAGCCTCAAGGACATGTACGACCAGATGGTCGCGGTCAGAAAGATGGGCCCATTGAAAAAACTCATGGGAATGATACCTGGCGGTATGAACGTCCCTGACGACGCGATGGAGACCGCTGAAAGGAAATTGGATTCATGGCGCGTCATAATTCAATCGATGACCAAGAAGGAGGTTGAAGATCCAAAGCTAGTGGACTCTTCACGTGCAAGGAGAATTGCTAGGGGCTCAGGAACCTCCGAGAGGGAGGTCAAAGAACTGATCAATCAGTATTTCATGATGAAAAAGATGATGAAAAGTATGAAGCGACGCGGAGGAGGAGCCTTAGGTAGAAAGATGCCATTCCCAGTTCGATAGGGTTATTGCACTTCGCATCCTGTTCGCCTAAACCGATGCCAAGAAGGTTAATTAGCTCGCGCCATAGTCTCGTACCGAAATTCAAGGTCATGCCAGATGAAACGTTCAAAGGGCTACCGCTCAAGGACACGCAGTCTCTTCAAGAAGCACCCCCGCCAAAGGGGAAAGATAGGCCTAAGCCGAATCCTCAGAGCATACCAACCCGGAGAGAAAGTGACAATCATAATTGAACCCTCAGTTCACAAAGGCATGCCGCATCGACGATACCACGGAAGAGTTGGAATAATACATGCGAAACGCGGTAAGTCCTATGTAGTTCATGTGAGCGTGGGAAAGCAGACAAAGCAAATCATTGCACGACCAGAGCATCTAACACCCGCACATTGAGTTGAGAACCGTGCCAAGAAAAATTATCGACTCCAAACCCACCACTACGCCGGAAGCACGACGAATCCTAGAGCACGCAAAAGAAGATGAGCTTGGCGAATTCCAGCGGAGAACACTGGACTATACAACGAAGTTCTCGAAGATCTCACCTGCAAAGGCAGAGAAACTGATCAGAGAACTTTCCGAAAAGTATGAGTTGGACAGAAAGGATGCGATTCAAATCGCCAACTCTATGCCGCACTATATCGAAGAGCTGCGCTCGATTCTCACAGTTAAGGGCAGAATTATCGGTGGCACACAGCTCGAAGATATGCTCAAACTTGTCAATAGCTACCGCGAAGAATGAGCTGCTGAGATAGACCACTATACGCTTAGACAGGAAGACTTTTTTCCCTGCAAACGCACTCAACTACCGGATGCTCGGAGTCTTGCTAAATTCTAATCAAGGCCCCTTAACGATCGCAACAAAGGAAACTTGCACGTCGACCCATCCGGGCCTCATTTAGTTAGACACAACAACGATTTCTGGAGTAAGATACATTGAGCCAGAATATAGGAAATCCAGCGGAGAGAGCAAACATTTCTTCACCGAGCACCCCAAGCTTCCGACCAACTACTAGAGATACTTCGGAGGGCCTTCCTCCACGTCTTTACGAAGAATACGCATATGTCTTGGATTACCTGCAGCATGGAAGACCGGTCACGGATAAACCAAGACACCTAGCCCTTCCAACAGTACAGGTGCTAGGCGAGAGTTACTTCACACTCCTCGAAGCGGAGGTTCGGAGCGGCATCCAAATCAACCTAAATGAACGCCTGTACATAGGCAAAGAGAGACGCGAGAGGGTCAACAGAATCATCGGAAGAATCGGCTACGACGACTTGACAGCCAACGCGAAGGCTGAATTGCCATCAGTGTTAGAGAAGCTAATAGCGGACCAAGAGCAACGCTTCGTCTCCTTCTTCAATAATTCCCAGGCAATCACTCCGCGTATGCACGCGCTAGAATTGTTGCCCGGCATTGGAAAGAAGTCAATGTGGCAGATAATCAACGCACGTGAAAAAAAAACTTTCACGAGCTTCAAGGACATCGTTGAAAGAACAAGCATCGGGGACCCGGTCAAAGTAATAGCTAAGAGAATTCTAGATGAGCTCGGCGGAGAAGAAAAATACCGCATCTTCTCAAGAGCGATATAGAGCCAGTTAGACGATGGTCTCGAGAAGAGAGCTGTCGGTTTGCACCAAAGAGTAATCATGCACGCAGATCTCGACTACTTCTATGCTCAGTGTGAGGAGAACCTAAACCCTACGATTCGTGGGAGACCAGTTATCGTATGTGTCTATTCCGGGCGAACTGAAGAGAGTGGAGTAGTCAGCACCTGCAACTATGAAGCCCGAAAGTTTGGTGTCAGGGCAGGTATCCCGATCGTCCGCGCAAAGAAGATCTTAGAGGCAGCAGAAGCCATCTTCCTTCCAATGAATAGGGCACTCTACGAGGAACTATCCGACAGAATAATGGAAATCCTGAAAGAATATGCAGATGACTTCGAAAAAGTAGGAATAGACGAAGCCTACTTGGACGTATCAAGAGAGGTTAATGACGATTTCAACCAAGCCCGGAATACTGCACTGCAAATCAAGGCGGATATTGTTGAGCGTGAGCACATCACTTGCTCAATTGGAGTTGGGCCTAACAAGTTAATCGCGAAGATCGCTTCGGATGAAAACAAGCCAGACGGCCTCACGATAGTGAAACCTGAAGATGTCAATGTGTACTTGGCGAAACTGGCAGTCAGTAGAGTTCCTAGCGTAGGTAAGAAAGTGGAGAAGAAGCTAACCCAGCTGCACATCGGCTCCGTTGGAGAACTGTCCAGACTCAACTCTGCCGTACTTGTTGAGACATTCGGAAGGAGTCTGGGGAGCTATCTCTATCAAGCAGCTCGCGGAGTGGACGATGAGCCAGTAAAGGATAGAAATCAACCAATCCAGTTCAGTCGTATAGGGACATTGAAGAGTAATACACGCGAGTTCGCTCAGATAATGCCACTTCTAGAGGAACTTGCTCTATCAGTGACCGGGAAACTTGTGAAGGAGAATATGGCGTGCAGGTCTATTGGCATTGTAGCGATCACTGACGCTCTCAAAATTCACAGTAAGTCCAAGACTCTTGAGTCGCCAACTTTCGATATGAAAGTCATTAGACAGTCGTCAAGAGAACTGCTTGAACAATTTCTCCAGTCAATACCCGATGCCGTCATCCGAAGAATTGGAGTGAAACTTTCAGGACTATCGAGCAGAAGCGGCCAGAAAGACCTCGGCCAATTTCTCCGTTGACGGCAATGGAATGATGATCACGCTTTCTCACGATCTGGTGAAGGCAAGATGGTTTGGATTCGACGTGAGCTTGATGCGCTTCACATTCCGCCTTTGAAACGCTTCGGACAGCATTTCCTGGTCGATGCAAGCGTTCGTGACGAACTTGTTCAGCAAGCCGGATTGAGAGACAATGATACGGTCCTAGAGGTAGGACCGGGGCTAGGATTTCTGACATCGGCTCTAACGAAAAAAGCTGGACGCGTGATCGCTGTCGAGAAAGACCGTACCCTAGCGGCTCATTTGAAAGAGAAGTTCTCTGGAAGCAAGAACGTGACTATAGTTCAGGGTGATGCGCTTACAACTTCCATCCCAGACGACGCTAAGATTGTGTCAAGTCCACCCTACAACATTTCTTCAAAACTCATCATTATGATTTTAAGTAGTCGATTCAAAGCCGCGACATTGCTGCTACAAGAGGAATTCGCCGAGAGACTAACGGCGCTTAGCGGATCACGAGACTATGGAAGGCTCACTGTAATGCTCCAGTGCAAGGCACAAGCAAAACTGATCAACAAAGTGCCGCGGTCAGCCTTCTATCCGAGGCCTAGAGTCGACTCGGCCATAGTAAATATCGAGCCATTGAAGGAGACGCCCACAATAGAGAATAGTGAGATTTTTGCAGAATTGGTCCGTATGCTTTTCACACAACGGCGCAGAAAGTTAGAAGGAGTGCTGAACAGATACCTGTCTCGCGGATATCCCAGTCAGGCCAAGGAAATACTCAACTCGACGCGCATACCAGAGAAACGTGTGTTCGAGACCAGTCCAGAAGAGTTTGTGGCTCTCTCGAATCAGATCACGGAGGTTCTGTCCAAGCTCAAGGTCAGGCAGGATTAAGTTGACAGTTAGAGTGGTTCTGGTCGAACCGGAGAAAGAAGGAAACATAGGGTCAGTAGCCCGCGCCATGAGAAACTTCGAGCTAGACGACCTTTGGATTGTGAACCCGAAAGTTCCCGTTGACGGTGAAGCAAGGGCATATGCTATGCACGGTTTGAACGTGCTTGCGGCAGCAAGAACCGTCAAAGCATTTGATGAGGCTCTAGAAGGAGTTGACATAGTGGCAGGCACGAGCGCTGTAGCCGCACGCAGTACGTCCAATCTGTTGAGAGTAGCGATTACCCCGAAGCATCTGGCGGAAAGGGTCAGATCCACGAAGAGAGGTAGAGTAGCAATCGTATTCGGGAGGGAGAGTTCAGGGCTGAGTAATAGGGAGATGGAAGCTTGCGACTTCTTGGTCACCATACCGGCAAGCCGCAGCTATAACGTACTGAATATTGCGACTGCCGCCTCGATCATGTTCTACGAGCTTTTCCAACTCAAGACGGCAAAGAGCATTGAGCTTGCGTCGAGGGGCTCAAAACAGAGACTCCTGTCACAGTTCGACCGCCTTGCAGAAGTGGGTGAGATTCAGCCGCACAAACGTAGACTTGCGCAGCGAGCATTACGGAACATAATATCGCGTTCTTTCATCTCTCGCCGAGAGGCATCGCTGCTTGTCGGAATCTTTAGGAAGGCGCTTTCGAAGACGGTGTAAGCTTAAGTAACTGGCATGGCAATCTCGGTAGACTCCCTGAGAGGATGGAGCATGAGGGGTAGGAACTATAGGCAGCCAAAAGGGCAAGCGTACACCAGAGGAAAGTATATTCACGGAGCACCTCCCTCAAAGATCTCCAAGTTCATGATGGGCGATACTAAGAGCAATTTCGAATACCGATTCAGCCTAGTGGTACAATCGCCAGTACAGATACGACATAACGCCCTTGAAGCCGCTCGAGTCGCGGCGAATAAGGTCTTGTTTGATGTACTTGGGGAGACCGGGTACAAGATACATTTGCGCGTCTACCCCCACATTGTGTTGCGAGAAAACCGAATGATCGCAACAGCTGGAGCGGACAGGTTGCAGGAAGGTATGAGGAGATCTTTTGGTAAGCCTAGTGGCAGAGCCGCTAGAATGAAGTCCGGGCAATCAATCTTGGACGTATACGTAAATACTAACGCCATCGAAACCGCTAAGAAAGCTCTGCGAGTTGGTTCAACGAAACTACCGGTCGCTTGTGTTGTTTCTCAGGAGAAATTGATCACACAAGCTCCACAAGCTGCTGCTTGAACGAATCAAACTTAGAATTCGCCTACAATCAAATGCAGCCTGACCTCCGATTTCTAGGTGTTAATTGTCTGGGACACTAGCCAGTCTGGATTTCAACAAGCGATTCTCTAAGTTGGCCCATCGCCTGATGTAAATCAAGTATAGCAAGATACGATGCCTTGGAAGCGAGCCTCAACTTCATACGAAGAATTCCGCAAAGCCTAAGGCGCTTGCCGAGAAGAGTCCAATGAACCCCCAAGATCGTAGCCATTTTAGTCGTGACGCAAGATGTATGAACTTGAAGAGAACAAGATCATAGACGAAGTGAAAAAGCGAGGATCAAAACGTATTCTACTGCAGATGCCAGAGGGACTAAAACCAATAGGTTTCGAGTTGGCAAAGCGTCTTGAGAAGGAAACGCAGGCAGAAGTATTCGTCTCAGGTGATCCGTGCTATGGTGCATGTGATCTAGCACTCTATCCCAAGAAGCATATTGAAGCGGATCTATTGGTTCACGTGGGGCATGCCGAGATTCCGGGTGAGTTTCCTGAGGAGGATGTTCTCTATGTGGAAGCGCGAGCGCAGGTTCCAATAGATGAAGCGATGTCGAAGGCGATCGAAATGTTGGAGACGGAGCATGTGATCGGTCTAGCCTCCAATATCCAACACATACATCAAATCGGGAGAGCGACGGAAATTCTTCAAGCTCACGAGAAAGAGGTACTTGTCGGCCGCGCTTCTAGCTGGCTGAAATATGCAGGGCAAGTCCTAGGTTGCGATTATGGCAGTGTTCGAGCAATCGCGGAGAAAGTTGACGCCATAGTAGTCTTGAGCGGAGGCGATTTCCACGCTCTTGGAATTCCCCTCGCTACCGGAAAACGCACAATAGCTGTCGACCCTTATCAAGGAACAGCCAGAGACATGACTGAAGTCTGCAGAAGACTACTACGAAAACGCTGGATCAGCATCACCAGATTCAAGGAAGCTAAGAAGATCGGAATAATCGTGGGCATGAAAAGCAGTCAGATGAACATCTCTCTCGCACGGCGACTAAAGGAACTCTTAGAGGACGCGGGATACTCAACTATTCTCCTGTGCGCTACCGAAGTGATTCCAGAAGCCTTGGAATCGTTCCTAGACCTAGACGCATATGTTGAGATCGCCTGTCCAAGAATAAGTACGGACGATCAAGACCGCTACCGAAAACCAATCTTGAACCCGGAAGAGGTTATGATCGTTCTGGGAAAGAAACAATGGGAAGATTACACTAAAGGAATGACCTTGGAGGAGTGGCATTAGATACTCCGCCCAAGCAGAAGATGCCCCAGAACCTGAGTACCAGAGGCGCAGTAATACGTGCCCACAAGAACGGTCTTGATCAGAAAACGAGACCTGGCGCGGGCTCTCCAGACCATAGGTTCTCACCCGAAACCGAAAGCTAACCTAGAGCAATACACGATTCCTGCAGACCTAGCTGCGGAGATTCTTTTTCTGGCATGTTATGTGCACGAGGACATTGCGGGGAAATCCGTCTTAGATTTGGGCACTGGGACTGGAAGACTTGCTATCGGCGCATCTATGCTTGGCGCCGACTACGTGATCGGCATAGATATCGACCGATGGGCATTGGAGGTTGCGTCAAGTAGTTGCAGACGCTTGGGTTTGAGGGCGGACTGGTTGCTTGGAGATGTGGGGAATCTGCGAGGACAAGTTGACACGGTGCTCATGAATCCTCCATTTGGAACTAAGCAACCTCACGTTGACGTGAAGTTTCTCCAAACAGCACTCAGTCTTGGTAAGATCGTATACAGCATACACAAATCCTCAACACGTCAGTTCGTGCAACGGTGGCTGCGACAGCATGAGGCAAACAGCGCACTAGTCATCTCCACGAGTATGGAGATCCCACACCAATTCGATTTTCACACCAGAAGGACAAGCTGTGTGGCAGTTGACGTATTCAGAATCAGGTCATCGTGATACCTACAGATCTGACCTTATATACAGGGCAATCATGTAACCGCTAACGAACGTGTAAAACTCCAAGTTTGATGTCGCCGAGAAGAAAGCAGTCGGCGAAATTCTGGAGCGAAGGCGGTTAATTTGAGCAAAGTGCCACGTGAAATGAATCATCCGGTACTCCCCGGAGACAAATTGGGAGTAGTAGAGGAATTCCTGCCCGGAATCGGGACGTATGAACAAGAAGGTACAATTTACTCGAACTTCACAGGGACAGCAAAGATCGATACTAGGAACAAACGAGTGACGGTAATCCCTACAACTAGAGTCCCTGAGCTCCCCAAGGAGGGAACCACAGTGTTGGCTTCTGTGACCCACGTGCAAGAAAAGATGGCAACTATGAGCATATGGAAGATTGACGGACGAACATTACAGAACCCATTCACAGCAATCCTTCATATTTCCTCGTCAAGTCCAAGATACGAAAGGAATATGTCTGAAGTCTGCAAAGCAGGCGATATCATTCGCGCAAGAGTGATAGATATGACCAACAGAATTCCGCAGCTAACTACAGCTGGTCGCGGTTTAGGAGTAGTGAAAGGCTTCTGCTCAAAGTGCGGCGCCGTACTGTCACTAGTCAACAGAAGACTTCAATGCTCGTCCTGCGGAAACGTAGAGCGAAGGAGACTGGCAGAGGATTACCTCAAATCTGAGGGGTCAGTAAATGGAAGTTAGAGTTGTCTCGAAGAGCAAGAACGAGTTGAAGATCGAAATAGTGGGAGAAGATCATACTTTCTGTAATCTCTTGCAGAATGTACTGCTTGAGGATAAGAACGTAGAGATGGCTGGATACGACCAACCTCACCCACTGATAAGGTCAAGTATAGTATACGTGAGAACTAAACGTGAAGCGTCACCTGAGAAGGTTCTGCTTAGCGCACTCTCTAGCATACAGGAACTCAACAAAGAGTTCAATGAGAAATTTGCCAAGGCCGTCGAACCCGCATAATGAGTAAAGAAGACGCGATCCGCCAAGCCTTACGGAACAGGCAACTTGCCAGCTTAGGGGATGCCTACGTAAACTTCGTTTACTCTCTGGCATTGACTAAGGTTAACGGAAGACCTGAAGGAATCAAAGTCAGCGATAGGATTCTCGCCCAAGCTTTCAAACTCGCAGGACTCCGTGAATACTTGGGAACTAGGGTGACACGGAAGGATCTAGCAAATGCTTCTGAATCACTTCTTGTCGATGCCTATCTCAGAGATCTCCTGACGATAGAAGAAAGCGTCCGGATCCTCGCCCAAAACCCCGACGGCGTCACTTCCGGCCTAGTCGACCTCATGAAACTCGCGGCTGAGCGAGTGAGACAGAAAGCTTCGGCGAGTCATGGCAATTGAAGAGAGAAAGCAGGATCCTTGGCATAAGCGCATCCAAAGCGATTGAGAAGCAAATCCCAGTTATTGGAGTGGTATTTCGTGGCAATCAATGGCTTGATGGAATCATAACATGTCGCTTACTCTCAAGGAACCCTAACAACGTCTCAATCCTAGCTCACGCGATCACTGAATGCAAGCAATACTCACAGCTACATGCCATCATCCTTGCTCGTGAGTGGCTTTCAGTAGGAACTCGTGTTGACTTGTCATCTTTGTCCGACAGAATCAACCTTCCAGTAATTGCGATTGTCAGTTACGAACGTGCACGGGCTGTCAGAAGGGCTCAGACAAGAAAAAGATCAAGGTCGGCGGTGACGAACTACTATCGAGTCAAGGTGCGAGGTAACTCACTTTCAGTCTTAGCTACGAGGCTGAGTCTTGCAGAGACTAGTGAGATTCTCTCTCTTGCTTGCGTGAAGGGTAGCATGATTCCCGAGCCTGTAAGGGTAGCCGAACTGGTCGCAAGTCGTGTTGCGAATTTGCATACTCTTCAAACTGCCAAGTAATGCTTAAATCGAACTCATATGGATTGGGCTAGCCGGTCGTTATCAAAAGTGCAGTTTTGCCCAAAGTGCGGACTAGCTCTTCTGCCAACGAAAAAACAGAAATCAATAGTGTTAAGCTGCCCGAAATGCGGGTACGAGACAAAGCGTTCAGATCGAACGATACAGGTGCTTGAGCAACAGAAAGAGAATGTCGTCGTCATAGGAAAGGAAGAGCAAAAGATACGCACGTTACCCAAGACGAAAGTCGATTGCCCTAAGTGTGGTCACAAGGAGGCGTTCTATTGGCTTGTTCAAACGAGAGGCGCTGACGAGTCGTCAACCCAGTTCTTCCGATGCACAAGTTGCGGGGCCACTTGGCGAGAAAACTCATAGGATTGTGTTCCGAGCAACACCGTTCAATTAAAGTACGTAAGACCGCTCATTAGGCATCGACGATTAGACGGTGGTTAGAAATTGTTCAAGGCGACGGTTGCTGATGCTAGACTTTGGAAGAATCTTCTTGCGGCAATATCAACCCTCATAGAGGAAGCCGACTTCAATGCTACACCCGAAGGCATCAAGCTAAGATCCATGGACCCGTCCCATGTGGCCATGGTTGACTTTGAATGGAACAAAAGTGCTTTCGAAGAATACACTTGCCTTCAACCTACGAAGATTCGCTTGAACATTACTGACATCGTGAAAAAGCTTCGCAGTGCGGGTCCTGAGCCTCTTGAGATGTCATATGATGAGAATACTCGAAAATTGAGTATGGTTATCAAGGGTAAATGGAAGACGACCTTCGTCCTTCCAACTTTGGATCCGGGCGACGAGGAAGTGCCAACTCCTAAGATCGCGTTCAATACAAAGATCAAGATGATTAGTTCAAGCTTCAAAGAGATAATCGATCAAATCCAGACAGTGAGCGACAACGTGCGGTTCGAGACAACTCAAGAGAGATTTACTGCGGAAGCTGTTACCGAGTTGAGTGGCGCAAAGATAGAGCTCGAAAAAGGCAGCGATGTTCTGCTGGAATTGGACGTGAAGGAACCTTGCAAGGCAACATTCAATCTGAATTATCTTTCGGAGATTTCAAAATCAGGATCGATAGCCGCAGAGCTGGTTACCCTTGAGTTCTCAAGCAATATGCCTGTGAAGTTGGAATATGAAATGCCGCAGCAGGGTAAGCTCCTATACTATCTGGCTCCGAGAATTGAAGCAGAATAGGATACCTAGGAAAATCGTGAGCGATTACCTTATCTACTGTCTGCCTCTTTGCAGGCAACGAGTATGCAAGCTCTCCTGACCAAGCATGACCTCGCAAAGTACCCGTTTACGGTAGAAGCTTCGGACTACATTAGGTCACGCAACATTCAACCATTGGAGCTTGCTGAACCCGAATTCACACCAATACTTGACCGCGCATTAGACCGGATCAAGCAAACACTTTTCGGCAGCAGGATCGCAGCTGAGTTAACGCAGGAAGACGTTGACATACTCGCATATCCAACGGCACTCATGTTGATCAGCGCACTTGGAAATGACAGAGTCAGAAGACGATACGCGCTCGCCGAAGCAAAGAGAGCCTCTCAGCTGTTAAGAAACGAACAGCCGGAAAAGCTGCTTCATATTGCGACTACGTCATTCGGATGGGACGCAAGACTCGATGATCGCGACATAGGCAACAGCCATTTTGAGCTTGCCGTTCACTTCAAGGATTATGTACGCAATTCGGCAAGAATACATGATCTGAAATGGAAACTCGTCAACCGTGTGCTTTCCGCGGGCTATGTTTTGCTTCCGCGCGAGGACTTCGCAAGGTTGCTGGAAGAGGAAGTTCAGGCAAGAGTACTCGAAAGAACCGCGGATTTGACGATCACATTACCAAAGGAACTGGAAGTACACATACAACCTCTTCGCTCAATGGTCGAAACTCGAGCAAGGTACTTTGCGACCGAAGAGATGCCGCGTTCTGTGATGGCGGCAGCGATGCCCCCGTGCATGAAGAATCTGCTTAGCCTTCTCCAGTCTAGCAAGCATATCTCACACATGGGACGTTTTGCAATGACCACGTTCTTGCTTAACGTCGGAACTACGGAGGAAGGGTTGCTACAAATTTTCAAATCATTCACGGATTTCGACGAGAGAATCGCACGCTATCAGGTTGAACATATAGCTGGCAAACGGGGCTCCAGGACCAAATATACTGCTCCGAACTGTACCACCCTGAGAACCCATGGCTTGTGTGTGAATCCTGACGATTTATGTGCCACAATACTGCACCCACTCTCATACTACAGGAAGAAATCGCGAATTCTCCTTAGGAAGGGGAGACGAGTGCCCGAACGTGGCAAAGTTACAGACCGGCCAGGAAATAATCCTTGACAAGGTCGATTCTGAAGGCAACGGTCATCATACTGATCTTGGTGTTCGCCCTTGATCAGATTACTTACGTGCATTCCTACGTCAGTGCCACTAACCGGAATGTAACTGTTCCACAAGCGGCAATACCACTGCTCATTGAAAGCAACCACAATCTGCAACCGGATGAAGTAAAATCGTTAAGCACCTATGGTTTAATCACAACGGTTGCAGGTCCGGTGGCGGTCCTTCACGCTGATCCGCGATATCTCGATCAACTCGAACAGCTGCCGATTTCTTTGCGCGTTGAGCATCCACATCTTCTCAGCGTCTATCTGGACAAGAGTGTGCCGGATATTGGCGCCAACGCTGTGTCGCAGGAGATCAAAGATCCTTACGGGCGAAATGTCACGGGTGCTGGGGTTGTGATTGGCTTCGTTGATACAGGGATCGACATAACGCATCCTGACTTCTACTTTCCAAACGGAAGCACAAAGATACTCTATGTTTGGGATCAAACAACTCGAGGACACTCTCCATCAGGTTTCGGTTACGGTTATGAATGCACCTCCAGCGACATTCAAGGCGGAACCTGTCCTGAGGTTGACACCTTCGGGCACGGAACGCACGTAGCAGGCATTGCCGCAAGTTCAGGTCAGGCAACCGGCAAGTACGCTGGCGTTGCACCAGATGCCCGGATTATCTTCGTCAAAAGCGGTAATCCGGTATGTGATGGCGAGAGCTGGAACTTTTACGACGCTCAAATCCTTGACGGAATCAGTTACATTGTGGAGAAAGCCGCTGAATTGAAAATGCGGGCAGTAATAAGCCTGAGTTTGGGCGGAAACATCGGCGGGCACGATGGCACTGCTCCACTAGAACTCGGCCTTGACGCCTTTGTGCAGGCTGGAACACCGATCGCGGTTGCCGCAGGAAATAGTGCCAGAGACGATGCCCACATCCGAGGCCAACTCTCCGAGGGCGGTAACATTACGATAAATGTTCAGGTAAGAGCGACCACTACGGATCTTGAGGTTGACCTTTGGCATTCGAATCAAGACAAGTTCGACGCGACGCTGGTTGCACCTGATAGTGAGACATACTCGATACCAACGCCCCCAGGAGGAGCAACAGGCGACTACGGGAATATCACAACCCTTGCAAGCTCTTCGGTATTGGGTAAGGAATTGTACATGGAGATTAATGCTACTCGGGAATTGTCAACAGAAGTCTGGAGGGTTATGTTAAAGGCTACCAAGGTGACCTCGGGAACCGGTGCTTGGGACGCATGGGTCGACACCGCATCTTGCATCTTTCCAGGTGCATTCTTTCTTCCTGGAGATGGATACAAGATCGACTCGCATGATACAATAGGCATCCCGGGAACTGCGCGGTACGTAGTAACGGTGGGCGCGTACGTAACAAAGGCATCTTGGGTTGGATTGGATGGGAAGGCCTACGGGCACAAGGGGGTCGCTGTGGGAGGGATTACATCATTCAGCTCACTGGGACCGACCCGGGACGGGCGCATAAAACCTGACATAGTAGCGCCTGGCATGTTAATAGCTTCTGCGAGGTCTGCGGCCATTCCAAAGAGTAACAGTGACCCGGACGCGTTTCACAGAGTGCTCGCAGGAACAAGCATGGCGACTCCACATGTAGCGGGTGTGATTGCTCTTATGCTACAGTACAACCCTGAACTCCAAGCAATTGCCATACCTCGAATATTGAAAGAAACGGCCAGACTTGACGCATCCACAGGCCTACTCGCAACGGGATCTCCGGTATGGGGACTCGGAAAAGTTGACAGCCGAACAGCAACAGGTTTCTTCCGACTGACCCTACTAACTCAGGGGATTCCTGAGGACAACAACATCACGGTTCATGTCGACAAAACGGAAACGGTCACTATCCCAAGAAGTTCTTGGAGTTACCTGTATTTCCTGAAAGGCACACGACATACGATATCTCTGGACACCGCACAACAATCCAGTCCAAGTACACGGTATCAGCTTCAGAATGGGAGCTTGAACTTGACCGTCAGCACCATCAGAATCATGAACTATACCACGCAGTATTTCCTAACCGTCAGTTCGCAATTTGGGCCTATGGCTGGTTCTGGGTGGTATAATGCTAACGGCACGGCCACGGTCAGTGTACCGTCGCACGTTGGTGCCAGTGGTCTGTTGAGCATGATCGGCGGAGAATATGTCTTGGCTCGGTTGCTAACGGACGACGGGAACGCAGCATCAGGTTTAGTGGTAATGGACAGGCCGAGAACGGTTACGGCGGTCTACGTTCTCGTCTTTCCTTTTCCAACATATCTTGAGCTCGGAGGTCTCCTGATAGTTATCGCACTATTGATCATTAGAATAGATGGGCGACGTAGGAAACCTACTTCGAATCCTACTTCCTCCTGAGCATCACATCCGCGCCTTCGACCTTCACTTCGAACGGAATAGCATCCTTCGTGGGAGGGGGGCTGACTACCTTTCCTGTCGCGAGGTCGAACTGCCCCCCGTGCCAGGGACATATGACCACGGTCCCTTGGACTTCTCCTTCTTCTAGGGGGCCGCCTCTGTGAGTGCAGGAAGCAGTAATCGCACATAGTTTCCCGTCAACATTGGCCACAACTACGTCGTCATTCCCAACTCGAACTCGCTTCAGTGAGTCAACAGGAAAGTCACTTATCTGCCCCACTTTCGTGTAGCCTTCATTCATTACAACCACTTCACAATCGATCCGGCCTGAAGGGATTTATGGGTTCGCTTGGATCTCTCAAAGCTATATTTGCCACATCCTACTCGACAGTATAATAACCACTCATACCGAGTCGGGGCGAAAAGGAAAACTGCCTGCAGAGAATCCTACACTGCAACGCTTCGAGTTTCTAAGAGCAAAGTTTGCCGAATATTACAGGAGCAAGCCTCCTTCAATCAAACCTCCACCAGCGATGCTTGAACGTGAGTTTGGGTTTCTGCTCTTCCGAGAAAGAGTCATGGTGCGCCACAAGGCATTTCGGGACCTTGGGTCGTTCAATGAGTCTCTGGTGTCACTTATTCCGTCTGATGTCTATTATTCGACAGCGTACTATCAACATCCTGACCTTGAAATGAATCAGAAGGGTTGGCTTGGGTCGGATGTTGTCTTCGATGTTGACGCCGACCATCTCGATACTCCATGTAAGGAATCACATGATATGTGGATATGCTCTAACTGCAAAGAGACGCGGCGTGGAAGGAAGCCTGCAACGTGCCCTAAATGTGGACATAACAAGCTTGATGAGAAAGCTTGGCTGTGCGACCGCTGCCTAATAGCGGCTAAGGAAGAGGTGCTCAAGCTCATCGAATTCCTCGTGGAAGATTTCGGGATAAAATCAGAGGAGATGCATTTGTTCTTCTCTGGGCATCGAGGCTACCACTTGCACCTCATCTCAGAGAAACTGAAGACGCTTGATGAAGTTCAGAGAAAAGAGATCGTGGATTATGTTATTGCGCTCGGATTGGATCCGGCAGAGCAGGGGCTCTACCAAGATTTGCTGGATGATAGATTTGCGGTGGTCGTTGGCCCTGAGTTGACTCATCCCGGTTGGCGCGGCAGACTGGCACGAGGAGTCTATCAGATCCTTACTGAATGGAATCGAGAGCAATTAATGGAGCTCGGATTCACTCGAGGTGCTACTAGTCAAATCCTGAATGAACGTGAGAGAATTAGGAACGAGTGGTCGAGGCAGATGCTCTGGAGCTCGTTTCAAGACAAATGGAGGATAAATGAAACGATTTGGAAGAACATAGTCGAGAAAGCAATGAGTTTGGTTGCATTACCAGCCAAGATCGATACTGTCGTCACAACCGATATCCACAGACTAATTCGAATGCCCGGCACTCTAAACGGTAAAACTGGATTGAAGGCAACCAGTGTGGCTCTAGAGGCATTGGAAAGTTTCGACCCATTCTCTGAATCAATCGTCTTTGATGGGACACAGAAGATTCATGTTGGAGACACGCCCGAAGTCCGCATTAAGGACCGACACTTTGGCCCATTTGTGGATGAAACGGTTGAAGTTCCACTTGCCGTCGCCGTTCTCCTCATAGCTAAGGGCGTCGCAACCCCGGTGAAATAGCTATGTATAATGAGCTCTACAAGGTTTGGAGGTTAGAGAAGACATCTGAACTTCCGCAACCATTACCGAGTGATTTCTACAACCGCGCGGCCGCATATCTGAAAGACCTCGATGAAAAAGGCATTTCTAATACTCCACAAGGCTTGCAGGATCGCCTAGCACTGAAGGAGAAAGAAGTCGCAGAACGCCTTCTCGAAGAGATCAGGCAGGCACGTCTCAGAAAGATCACGAATACATCTCTAAAAGGCACGGCCATGAATCTTCAAGACTTGACAGATAAGGAGAAGACACTTGTCGAGAGTTTGCAAGCTTCCACAGCAGAGTTCGGCGAAGTACGAGTAGAAAGTAGTAATGTGGACACTCCACTGGTTGAAGTAGACCTGACGGTCGTCAGGTTTCTGCAAGATTCGCCCGAGATAGTCGGCGTTGACCTGAAGATGTACGGCCCTTACAAGAAAGAAGACGTCGCCTCACTTCCGAAACAAAACGCTGAAGCCTTCATTAAACAGGGCGCCGCCAAATCGATCGACGTGAAGCAGGCGACGCAGTAGAAATTTCGCGATATCTTCAGTTCAGTGCAAAATCAAATAATCACTTTTGGCTATTCCATCAACAATAAATAGACGCGTGGAGCTACGTAGCGAACTCAGGCTGATCAGTATGAAGATCCCGAAAGAGATGACTACGTACTGTCCCAAATGCAATTCCCATACTGATCATCAAGTCTCGATATACAAGAAGGGGAAGGATCGCGCCATGGCGATCGGCAACAGGCGGCATGAACGTGATGAGCATGGGTACGGTGGACAAAAGTTCCCCAAACTGAAAAGAACGGCCAAGACAACTAAGAAACAGCTGCTCAAACTCACCTGCAGGACCTGTGACACAGCGGTTTACAGGCTTGGCATAAGACTGCGCAAACTTGAGATCGCTTGACAAATCTCTTCCAGCTGATTCAGTTCCGTAATACTTATGTGAGTTAGTAGTGCACTTGGCGTTTCATCGTAACTGACAAGTGTAAATGCAATGGTTAAACGTGAATTGATCCCGAAACCCGAAAGCAACTTCATCAAGGTAAAGTGCAGCAAGTGTGGAAATGAGCAAGTGATCTTCGATCGGCCGTCTCTTGCGTCGCATTGCTCCGTGTGCAATGAGATTCTTGCCGAGCCCACCGGCGGAAAAGCAAGAATCAAGTCTGAAACAACCCAAGTGCTTGGATAAGGCTCCGTGATATGTCCACAGTGCCACAATACCCCGAGGTTGGAGATCTAGTCGTAGCAAGCGTTACGCGCGTTGTTGATTATGGCGCATACGTGAAACTCGATGAGTATCAGGGCGTTGAAGGCTTGATCCACATCTCGGAAATAGCGAGCACCTACGTTAGGAATATCAGAGTTCACGTCAGAGAAGGACAGAAGCTAGTTCTGAAAGTTCTACGAGTTAGCACACAGCGAGCTCAAGTCGACCTTTCACTAAGACGAGTGACTGGGCGAGAAAAATCTGAGAAGATGCTTGAATGGAAGAAAGTCAAGAAAGCCGACTCCATGATCAAGGGCGCGGCTGAACGACTCAAAGTTGGAGAAGAAGAAGAATCCAAGATTAGGACGATCATATACGAAAAGTTCGACAATCCTTTCGACGCCTTCGAAGAAGCAACAGACGAAGGCGAAGAGACGTTCACTAAGCTGGGGATAAGCGAGGAATGGGCGAAGACTCTAACCGATGTCGCCCGAGGAAAAATCAAGCTAGAAAAAGCCAGGGTTACAGGTACGGTGGAACTCACATGCACGAAGACAGCGGGCGTGGAAGCAATTCGACAAGCGCTGCGAGGGGCAAAGAAGGTGAAGAAATCTAGAGGAACGAGCATCAAGATCTACACAATCGGGTCACCACGGTACAGGCTTGAAGTGAAAAGCAAGGAAATCACTGACGCACAAGCAACGCTGAACGTCGTCGTCGATGAGGTACTGTCCGCAATCAAAAACCTTGGCGGCGAAGGACGAAGACTAACTTGAAATGGCTTCTGAAGAAATGCCCTAACTGCAAATCATACACGTTGAAAGACAGCTGCCCTAAATGCGGAAGCCAAACCGTGACACCTCATCCATCGAAGTTCTCCCCTCACGATAAGTATGCTAGATTTCGGCAGTCAGACAAGAGTTGAGCTAGAAAGCTAGGTTTTGTTCATTAATACAGGCGCGCTCGCAGTCTCGTTGAAGTTATCATTGCCGTTCCAGATTGCGACGATCCTGAATTGGCCTTGCACCGTTACCGTCCATGTGTAATCCATCGTCGGAGAAGTCATCAGAAAGCTCCTGATCGCTGTGTAGGTATTATTGTCCATGGTGTAAGCCAAGGTAACGTTAGCATCTTTCACGAAAGGATTCATCTGCCACTGCAGGGTGACATTTTGTCCGACTGACGCAGTTGTGGTTGAAGCCGAAAGCCGAACAGTAGCACTTGCTTTCAGGACATCCAGGGGCTGAGGCTCCGATGTAGATTCTAGGTAACGCCCCTCAGTACCATAGTAGTGCACGCGTACCAAGTAAGAACCTACAGCGGGCACCCAAGTGAAATTGAATCTTCCTTCCGGCGAGACTGTAATTACCTGTGCCGGATCCCAGGTTTGACCGCTATCCGTAGAGGCTTCAACAGTTAACGAGTACGGCCCGCCAGCCAGAGGGTTACCGCTCTTGTCGGTTAGATTTCCAACAAGGCTAACGTTCTGCCCGAATGTTATGCTGCTCTTTATTGGACGCATCTTGACCACCGTCGGTGTGGCATAATTCACTTTGAACAGGAAAACGTAGTGATTCTGGGAAGTGAAGACTTGCGTGAAGTAAGGTGAGGTTTGTGTCTGAGCGTTTGTTGCGACCTGCATCATGTAGCCCAACATGGTATTCGAGGTCGGCTTGTTATTTTGTGCGACAGTTGCATTGCTTAGAATCTTGCCTGAACTGTCCTCTATGACTTGGTAATAGGTTGAACTTCTTGTCTGTGTGTCAGTTACTTCCGTGAAAATGACCTTGTAACCGTTCCAAACTGTGTTATTTCCAATACGCGCCATCCAGTACCATTTACCATCTTCACCAAACCCCTGGAACTGTGTTTGACCTCCTTGTCCTTGGCCTGATGGAGTAATGAATACAGCCACATACGAGACGTTGTATCGCATAAGGTTTGGAATAGCCATTGTCGTGTTGTCGAGGAAAGTCTGCGCGATCATTCCTATTTGAGTCGAGTTTTGAGTACCATTATCGGCCACACTTCGACGTTGACCTAAAGCGGTAATCCAGTAACCATAGTCCCACCAAGCGAATACAACCGAATCTGGGGGCGTGTTCTCGCGCATCCATGATAATGCCTCAAGCCAATCCGAATACTTCAGCTCTTGGCCTTCTGTTGGGGCGGTGGGAATGCTTGAAGTCACTATTGTCGCCGGCTGATATGACGCTTGAACGGTTCTCCAGAAGGTTGGAACCAGAAGAACGAGGAGGATTAAGAAGATAGCAACGCCAAACTCTCTGCCTATTCTCGCGATTACGCGCGTCTTTCGCTTCGGATAAATCACTGCTTCTCGTATAATATCGACCGCGGGTTTTCCTAATTCCACAGTTCCTATTGCCGCTAATATGCAGAATGCAGGTGCCAATAGCAATGTTAGACGCACGAACGAAGCTGCAAAATAGATTCCCGTCAGTCCCCAAAGCAGCAGAAAGACATCCTCATTCCTTGCCCTTTGCAGTATGAAGACGAAACCTAACAGCCCCAGAAAAATCAGTGACCCAAACTCGTAGAAGAAAGACGACCAAGTTGCTGGCTGATGCTCAGCAACACTCTGGATAATCGGCACGTCGCCTCGCACTAGAGGGTTGATAACTGCGTAGAACTTCCCACCCGGATTTGCGATTATGTTGAAGTAAGAAAGCACCAGGATTATTGCCGCTGTCGCAATTACCGACAGGGTTAGGGTGTACACTCGAACGTTTCTGCTGGTGACGTACGTGGAAGCCTCGCGCGCCAGTAACAAGACTTCAGCTGCTGGCACGACCAGAAACGTAAGATCACTTAGTGAACCAAAACCGAGTTTCGGCACCAGGAAAGGTGTGAACAGCATGAATATGCCCATGGATACTGAGTAGGCGAGGAACAGCTTCTTAGAAGAACGACCCACAAGAGCAAGAAAAACGACGTAAAGAACCAGTAGGTCGAGTGGATAGTAGAACGCCGCCCAGCTAGCGGCCAAGTAGTACAATGATAGGCCGGCAAGAGTGGCGTAGATCATCGTCTTTCTGGTAGAGGAATTTGGTATAGTGGCGCGTCTGAAGAAGAGGAAAATCAGAATCATCAACAGAACGCCTAGAGGCTCGTGACGCAAGAAACCAAGTTGTGTTCTCGAAATGCTGCTCGCATTCAAGGCCAAGAACAGCGCAGTGAACATTCCGACCCCTTTTCCCCAAAGGTCCTTTCCGAGAAAGTAGGCCGCTATGACAGTAAGAGTCCCGGCAACAACCGGAAAGATCACTGCAACATCAAAGACATTTGCCCCTGTCCCTGCCCACCTAAGAAACATGGTTATGGCTGCAACAACGAAAGCCTCACCATACAGATTCCAAGTTGGCATGTCTGCTCCATAGGGGTACCAGCTCAAAGTGTCATGCCACTTGAACCATGCTAAGAAACCGTGATCAACAACGTACTGAGCCATACGCCACTGCAGGTAGGGGTCAAATTCATTGAGATAGAAACCCCACCGAATCGGCATCAGCCGTACAATTATCGCAATTGCCACGACCAAACTAAGCGCAATCACTTCGATAACAGTCCCGCGTGAAAGTTCGGACAGTGATTTGCGGGTGCCTTGGACGCGTTCGGCGAGCATCTCACGGTTGATGTACCTTCCAAGAAAGCCCCGAAGCTTTCCAAGCGCTCGCCGAGTAGCCGACATTTATGTGCACCAAGCAGATTTTTCAGATTACACTTTGAGCCTGTTATAAAAGGTTGGTGAACGAACCCCTACCTATCCGAATCCTAGGAGCGGCAGATGCTCACGTTCCAGTTTGTCAGTTCATCCTTGTGACTTCAAACTGGATCACGCGGTTACTGATTTTGGCCTGTAAGAAGTCGGAGTGGTGTCTCTTTGGAGCCTGTGACTCACGGGAACCCGCCCGAGTCTAATACAATCATGTGCACTCCGAAAAACTTGTCTGGCCGTTCAATGTCACTTGAAAGCGAGACCGGAAAAGTGACTGCCAATATTCCGAACATGTGCCAGTCGTGCAAGAGAGCGAACAATCCCGACAACAGCTATTGCATCTACTGTGGTTCCATCCTCAATCCAGTGTTCTGCTCATCCTGTGGAACCGCAAACCCAGCTAACCTAGGTCAGTGTCTGGAATGCGGTGCAACGATCCCAGACCTGAACGTTGTACGGTGGAATCCCATCGTCACAGTAGTTCAGCCGACATCGGCCATGCTCAACCATTCCGACAACGAACCAAACCGAACTGAACCTGATCAGAGTCTCTTGGCGCGGCTTCGAGCCAAGTTAGGTCATAGAGCAGGTTAGTTCAAATCCGCTAAACTTCCCTTGCATAGCCATATACTTTGGTGTCATAGAAAGGTGGTTTGACGACCTTCGCCTTCTCCACCCTACTCCTCACCTGAACGTCAAGCGAGTTGCCTTCCCTGGCCGCCTCTTTTTCAACGTAGCCCATAGCGATCCCTGTGTTAATCAAAGGTGACAATGTGCCGCTTGTAACTGCCCCAACGCTCTTGTCGTTGATTGTTATCTCGAACCCTTGTCTTGGAATCACCCTGTTCTCCATCACAAGTCCTATACGGACTCTTGGAGTTCCTTTCTCCTTGATCTGAACCAACCTCTCTTTGCCGATGAAATCCTTATGCAATTTCACGACGAAGCTCAGCTTAGCCTCAAACGGATTCGTGTCCTCATCCATCTCGTTACCATAGAGACAAAGTCCAGCTTCGAGACGCAGCAAGTCTCTTGCTCCCAATCCGCAGGGTTGAAGTCCATAGGGTTTCCCGGCCTGTACGAGATCGTTCCACACAGTATGCGCGTTGACCGGATTGGCTAGCGGCGAATTCCAGACATAGATCTCGAAGCCGTCTTCACCTGTATACCCAGTTCTGGTCACTAATGTCCTTAACCCATTCAGTTCCGTCCAAGTGCAACCAAATCGCGGAACCAAATCCAGATTGGAATTGCTTAGGGTCTGAACCGGCTTTCGAGCTCTCGGTCCCTGAATGGCGAACATCGCGACCTCGTCTGACACATCTTGGATGTCGACACTCAAGCCCTTGGAATTCTCCAGAATCCAGTTGTAGTCCTTGGAGCGATTGCCAGCGTTGTAGACGATCAGATACTCTTCATTTTGAATGGAAAATACCACTACGTCGTCCTTGATCCCACCGTTCGGGTTGCAGATCAAAGAGTAATGCCCTTGTCCAACCATCAGTGAGGCCACGTCATTCGTGGTGACCTTATCTAGGAGCTTTCGCGAGTCCTTCCCGCGTACGATGGCGCGTCCCATGTGGCTGACATCGAAGATGCCTGCCGCGTTTCTGACTGCTAGGGATTCAGGGATAATGCCCGCAAACCAAAGCGGGAGGTTGAAGCCTGCAAACTCCGCCATGTGCCCGTTCTTTT
>Ga0315282_10002066_pt1 | contig 37441 bp, 34 predicted proteins | sample YL17G07_20_MG_FD_203693 | JGI IMG/M metagenome (GOLD analysis project Ga0315282, IMG submission 203693) | Sediment microbial communities from Yellowstone Lake, YNP, Wyoming, USA - YL17G07_20 | ecosystem: Environmental > Aquatic > Freshwater > Lake > Sediment | place: USA: Wyoming | collected... | reverse complement strand
TGAGCGCGGGGATGATGAGTACTTCAGAACTTAGAATTCAGAAGCCAGGAGTCAGGAGTCAGAATGAAAAGCCTCTCGGCCCGCTTGCCGCTAAGATAGAACCTCGTCTCGGCATCGAACCATAAGACCAGAGGCACTAGGAGACAGGAGTTAGAAGTAAGAAATCAGAATCAGGGCGTCTTTATTCTGACTCCTGACTTCCGGCTCCTGACTCCTAATTCGAAAGGGGGGATTTTCCATGAACCAACGAAAATGGATTTGGCTCTTTACCGCCGTGATGATTCTGACGCTGGTGGGATGTAGCAAGAAAGAAGAAACCGAAACGCCAACCGAAACCACCACGGCTCCTGCGCCCACGCCGATCGACCAAGCGACGGTAGGCGAGGTAACCGGAAAGGTTTCCTTCGAAGGCGCCAAGCCCAAGCCGCAGCGAATTATGATGGACCAGGACCCAGTCTGCGTTGACAAGCATGGCGGCAAACCCGTCTTCGCCGAGGACGGCGAGGTGAACAACGACGGCACTCTGCCCAACGTGTTCGTTTACGTGAAAACCGGCGCCGAGAAGTACACCTTTGCGCCGCCGGCGGACCCCGTCGTCCTCGATCAGGACGGCTGCATGTACAAACCCCATGTGCTGGGCCTCCTGGCGGGCCAGACGCTGAAGATTGTTTCCAGCGACGCCACCACCCACAACATCCACCCCATGCCCAAAGACAATCGCGAGTGGAATATGTCGCAAGCGCCCGGCGCCGCGCCCATCGAACAAAAGTTCGCGCGGCCGGAGATTATGATCCCCATGAAGTGCAACCAGCACCCTTGGATGCGCGCGTGGATCGGGGTCACTTCCAACCCGTTCTTTGCCGTGTCCGGTAGCGACGGCACGTTCACCATCAAGGGGCTGCCGCCGGGGGATTACACCATCGAAGCCTGGACGGCGACCTTCGGCACACAGGAGCAGAAGGTGACCGTCGGCGCGAAAGAAACCAAGACCGTCGACTTCAAGTTCAAGGCGTCGTAAAGAATTAGTCCGAAGTCCGAGGTCCGGAGCCCAGGTCCGAATTCCCCTCCTTGACAAGGAGGGGTGGCCGAAGGCCGGGGTGGTTGGCTCTGACTCCAGACCCCGGAGGGCGCGCCCAGGGATGCGCCATGTGTTACAACAGCGCTTCCGCGGCAAGGTGAGGCGCCAAAGAGGCGCTGGCCAACGGTGTCCTAATTCTGCTGGTGCCGCCAAGGGTGTTTTTTGCCATGATCACTGTGGTAGTCTATAGGTACGGGAACAAGTTTCGCGAGCCTGCCAACTGGCGGTCTGAGCACGATCGCGAGTTGCAGGAATTATGGGCGGATCTTGCGCCGGCAAATGGGATTCAGGGGCTGGAATCAGAATCTACCGGGGAATTGTCACCAGCGAGGGAAAGGGCGGAGTGAACAGGTTGCGGAAGAACGCATCCGTGCTTTCATACTGAGCGCGTGCTGCGTTTACGCTGTCATTCTGAGCCCGTATTTGGGGCAAAGAAGCCCTGTAGTTTGCTCTGTGCACCAACCGCAACGAACTACAGGGGTCCTTCGCTCCGCTCAGGATGACAGCAGGGAAGGGCTTTTCTGCAACCCGTAAAGCCCCGCCCTTCCAAACCCGAAGTGAGAAATCCGGGTGAGGGCTGATAACTGGCGGCTTTGGTCTGGCCCCGAACCCTAAACTCTCAAGGGGTAAGGCAACTACCATGACGGAAAACCATCCTTGGCTTCATCGTTACGCGACGTTCGTCGCCTTTTGCACGTTTCTTCTGATTATCGCCGGCGCGCTGGTGACAAGCAACGACGCGGGCCTTTCGGTGCCCGACTGGCCCACGTCCTTCGGCACCTTCCGCATGCCGCGCATGGTGGGAGGGATAAAGTTTGAGCATGGCCACCGCATGATTGCGGGAACCGTTGGCATCCTCACTATCCTTCTGGCCATATGGGTCTGGCGCCAAGACTCGCGGCGCTGGGTTCGATGGGTAGGCTTTGCGGCCGTAATGACGGTGCTGGCGCAGGCGGTATTGGGCGGCATCACCGTGCTGTGGTTTCTGCCCGTGGCGATCTCCACGGCGCATGCAACCCTGGCGCAGATTTTCTTCTGCCTCGCGGCCAGCGTCGCCTTCTTTACCAGCCCCGAGTGGCATTGGGACGAGGCCAAGCTGGAAGACACGTCCACTCCCTCGTTCCAGCATCTCACCATGATCACCACCGGCGTCATCCTGGTGCAATTGATTCTGGGCGCTGTGTACCGTCATTCCAAAGATGGAATCCTCGCCCCGCATGTGGTGGGCGCCTGCGTGGTCACTCTGCTGGTGGGTTGGGTTGTTTCCACTGTCCTCATGCGCTTCGCCAAGCAACCGGGCTTGCTGCACCCCGCGTTGCTCCTGGGGGGATTACTGGTGGCGCAACTCTGCCTCGGCATGGGTTCGTACTTTATGAAAATGGCAGCGCGGAGCGCTCCGCAGCCGCTGCCGCCCGTGGTGGATATCACCACCGCGCACGTAACCGTGGGCGCGCTGCTCCTGGTAATGAGTCTGTACCTCAGCTACCAGGCGCGTCGATTCCTCGCGACTCGCAAACAGGAGATGAAGATCGCTTCTACGCCCCATCAGGCAACGTCATGACGCAAGGCACGCAAAACTCGTCTCGCTCCGCCGCCCCATCCGGGCGGCTTCCGCAGCCGGCGTGGCTGGTCCACTTGGCCGACTACTGGACGCTGACCAAGCCGGAGGTCAACTTTCTGGTGCTGGTCAGCACCCTGGTGGGATTCTATCTCGCCGCCCCCGGCGCCGTGAACGGGTGGTTGCTGTTCCACACGCTGATGGGGACTCTGCTGGTGGCCAGCGGCACCGGCACGCTCAATCAGTATCTCGAGCGGCGCACGGACGCCTTCATGCGCCGAACCGCGAACCGGCCCCTGCCGGCGGGACGTTTGACCCATTGGGAAGCCTTGTGGTTCGGAATCTTGCTCTCCGTCGCTGGAGGGGCGGAACTTTGGATTGCCGCCAACCCGTTGGCCAGCGCGCTGGCGCTGGCGACGCTTGCTACCTACTTGATCCTTTACACGCCTTTAAAGCGTAGCACTCCGCTTTGCACCCTGGTCGGGGCGATTCCCGGCGCCATGCCACCGCTCATCGGCTGGGCAGCGGTCCGCAACGGCTTGAGCGGCCAAGCCTGGGTGCTTTACACCATCCTGTTCTTATGGCAGTTCCCCCACCTCCTGGCGATCGCTTGGATGTATCGAGAGGATTATGCCCGCGCGGGATTGCATATGCTGCCCCGAAACGACCATGACGGCCGCGCCACGGTGCGGCAAATCATGGCCTGCACACTGGCGCTGCTGCCCGTGAGCTTGATTCCGGCCTTTACTGGACACGCTGGAAGGGTATATCTGGTAGGCGCTGGAATTCTGGGTGCGGGGTTTCTGTATTACGGCGCGCGCATGGCGGCTCGGCGCACGAACGTCCTCGCCAAGCAATTGCTGATGGCGTCGATTGTCTACTTGCCGCTCGTGTTCGCCCTATTGATGTTCGATCAGACGCGGCACTGATAAGAAGGAGCCAGGAGTCAGGAGTCAGGAGCCAGGAGAAAGGCAGCCCTTATTCTGACTCCTGGCTCCTGACTCCTAGCTCGTGATTTCGAGCTTCGACCTCGCGAGCTTTTCTTCCAGCCGCTGAATCGTGGAATCTAACCAGACCAACAACGCCTGCTCGGCTTCTTCACGCTTGCCGGCTTCTTCCAGCTCCGCGATGGTTTTGCCTTGCTCGTTGAGCGGGATGAAGTGGCAGGGGATATCTTCATCCCTATGGTCCTCGGGCACATATTCCCACAGTAGGCATTCATTGCAAGGGTGCTTCTTGACCTGCTCGCCGACGTTCAGGCAAGTGATGGAATCGCGAAAGATGCGCTCCTCTTTCCAAGGTGTGCGCACGGAGCGGCCATACCCGCCGTCCTTTACGATGTCCCTTTGCAATTTAAGTTGCTCTATAATCTCTTTGAGGTCCGATGCCATGGTTTCTGCCTCCTTCCAGCGCTCTGGGGGAGAAATTTTCAACAAACCAGACACTGATGGCAATGCTAACTAGTGCAATTGAGTTGCCATAGGAAATCGATTGATTTTGAGCAACTTATCGGGCGTACAAAGCCATTTCAGTTTAGAGGGCATGGGTCAAGAAGATCATATTCGTCGGCACCGCGCGGGGTTTTCCCTTTTGGGGGGATCGCCTTGGTGGATTCTCGGGAAGAAGTTGAAACCGTTAGGGGGAAGGGGCGCAGAACCATGCTTGAGGACATCTTCTTGTCGGTCTTCTGTTTCATCCTAGCCGTCGGGGGATTGGCTACGGTCGTGTGGGCAATTGGGACCGGACGGTTATTTTCCATCGACGGCCTTTGGTTGGCCTTGATAAGTCTCACCCTGTCGGCGGTCTTCGGGGGAAACGTCGCTTGGTCGATTTTCACGGGCGAACTTCAGCGCATTCTGCGTGAGTCCCGAAAAGGGTCTTCCCCGAGCGGCGCCAGGGATGTAACGGCCGCAGGTCACAAATGATGCATTTTCTCCCATTGGTTGATGCCACACTGAACGCCGCCAGCGCCGTGCTGCTGGTCTGCGGCTTCTACTTTGTCCGGCAGAAGAACATTCCGGCGCACCGGGCTTGCATGCTTTCTGCCTTCGCGACCTCCATTCTCTTTCTCATCTGCTACTTGACCTACCACTACTTCCACGGCGTAACGCGTTTCCCTGGACACGATTTCGTTCGCACCTTTTACCTTACATTGCTTGGCTCGCACACGATTCTGGCCGTCGTGATCGTTCCCCTGGTGCTGACCACGCTATACCGGGCTTGGCGCCGGCGGTTCGAGCGGCACCGCCGCATCGCCCGCTGGACGCTGCCTTTGTGGCTCTACGTTTCCGTCACCGGCGTGGCGGTCTACTGGATGCTGTACCACCTCAAAACCACCTAAAAGTTGAAGGCAGAAAGCCGCGCAGGGAGTCGTAGTGCGGTCGGATCGTTTTGTCGATCCCGTCACAAGTCGTCTTTCAGCAGCCTTGCAGGGTGGGTATATACTTGTTGTCATGGAGAAAATAAGAATCGAGCAGCACAGCTTCATGGGGATCCTGTGGTTCGGGGCCTGGCTCTTCACCATCGGGTTTCTACACCTGACATTTTGGAAGGGCGTCCTCGCGATTGTGTTGTGGCCGTACTATCTTGGTGCGACGTTCAGCTCGCTGTTGCACTAAACTGAATCGGCTATTCCAACTTGAACCCATCGGAGCCCTGTGCTAGCCTTATCCTGCATGCAATCTTACCTGAAGTGGAGGTGACTCGCCCGTGAGCACTCCTACCGAGGCCGTCCGGGAGCAATTGATGGCCGGCAACGAGCAATATCGGCGTCTCCGCGAGGAACACGCCCGTTACGCGATTCAGCTCGATGCACTTTCCGCCAAAGCGCACCTTTCCGATGAGGAGCAGGCGGAAGAAGTGCGCTTGAAGAAGCTGAAGCTGCGGGTGAAGGACCAGATGGAATTGCTGGTCCGGCAGGCTCAGGCCGTCCATTAGGCAGTCCGGCATGGGCTCAGGATTTCGGGTCAAACGGCCTGGCCACGAAAGCGGGCGCGCTTGAAGTGTAGAAAAATGATGGTCTCCCGGGGAAGGGCGGGTGGTGTGGGGTCGGCGCATAGAGGTCCATGGTAAAGGACGGTTACTGGTACGGTTTGCCGCTGGTGTTGATCGCAGGCGGCCTGATGGGCTTTTGGCTGCACCACCGAAGCCTCTTCCTTTTGGTTGCCACCATCTTCTTTGCGATCCTTTCTTTCCTGGTTCTCAACTTTTTTCGAGACCCGGAGCGGCCCGTTCCCGCTGAGCCGCACGCCATCGTTTCGCCCGCCGACGGCCTGATCGTTCAGCTTGCCGAGGAAGAATTTGAAAGCCGGCCGGTTCGCCGGCTGAGCATCTTCATGTCACCACTCGACGTCCACGTAAACCGGGCGCCCATCGCCGGCAAGATCATGGCCATCAACTACAAGAAGGGTTCGTTCCGGGTTGCCTCGCAGGATCTGGCTTCCATTGAGAATGAGCAGAATGTTTTCACCGTCGAGGGTGAGCAGGGCGTCGTTGTGGTCAAGCAAATTGCTGGCTTGTTGGCCCGCCGTATCGTATTCTGGAAGCGATTAGGCGATTCGCTGGCGCGTGGCGAGCGGGTGGGAATGATCAAGTTCGGTTCGCGCGTGGACGTGCTGGTAGCCCCCACGGTCGAGTGGCGTGTCAAGGTAGGAGACCGCGTGCGGGCAGGGAGCAGCATCCTTGGAAACACAATCCCCCAAGCCCATTGAACGCCGCGGCATGCGCCGGGGCATGTATGTTCTCCCCAGCCTTTTCACCGTGGGCACTCTGGTTTGCGGTTACTACGCCATTCTCTCCACCCAGCGCGCCGGGCAATTTCTGGCCGCCGCGGCTGGCGCCACCCTGGCTTCGAAAGCGGCGGAGTTTGGTGCTTTGGCCGTCGCCGCGCTGGATAACGCTTCCAAAGCCATCGGCTGGGCCATTGTGTTCGACGGCCTTGATGGCCGCATCGCCCGCCTGACGAACACCGCCTCTCCCTTCGGGCGTGAACTCGACTCGCTGGCTGACGTCATCGCTTTCGGTGTGGCCCCAGCGGTATTGGCTTACGTTTGGGGCGTGCGTGCCATCGGGGAGCTTTCCAGTTCACAACTCATCCAGAACATCCGCGAGGTTGCCTGGATCCTCACCTTCGCTTACGTCATTTGCGGGGCAGCGCGCCTGGCCCGCTTCAATATTGAGACAGTCAAGCCTACCTCCGACCGGCGATTCTTTGTGGGTATGCCCATTCCCGCCGCGGCGGGATTCGTCGCCGCCGTCGTCCACTTTTGGAAGCAGCCTTTGACCACCTGGTCGTTCGCTCTGGCCTGGCTGGTGATGGTGGGGATTCTAGGTTTCCTCATGGTCAGCCGCATGCGCTACTACAGCTTTAAAGCGCTTGACCTTCGCAAGCGCCGGTCTTACCTGGCCATCATCGTCATCGGCATGATCATTGGGGGCATTTGGTTTTTCTCTGAGCCCGTCTTGCTGACCTTGGCCATCACCTACGCGATTTCCGGCATCGTGCTTCGGATTACCTCGAGGATTCGGCCCCATCCGCCTGCGCCCGAAGAGGTCCACGCCGCATGAAACCGGTCAAGGAAGGGTACCGGGTCGCGGTGATGGGAGCTTCATCCTTACTCGGCAAAGAGTTGGTGTCCGTTCTGGAACAGGGGAAGTTCCCTGTTTCGCGTTTGCTGACCTTTGAAGCCGAGGAAGACGAACCTGAGCTTCCCATCATCGACCTGAGTGCGGCTTCCGCAGCTACCGTCGAAGACGGCCAAATCAGCGAGGGGGAGCTGGACTTCGCTTTCCTCTCCGCGCCCCTGCGGCAGTTGCCGGCTTTCTTGAGCTCCTGGCAGCAGCAGGAGAGCGCCGCGCGCTGCCTGGTGATTGACGTGGTGGGTGAAGGATTGGGAGCGGGAGCGGGCAGTGATTCCCCTCGCGGGGCAACCGGGACTGAAGATCTGGTGGGCATACCTTTTCTCGACCGCCGCTTCCCGATGGCGGGAGTGCATTGGGCTGCCGCGCGCATTCACGTTTCCCCGCACCCTGCCGTTATCGTCATCAGCAGCCTGCTGCTGCGCCTGGCGGCGCGCTTCCCCCTGAAGACCGCTGTGGCGCAGGTCTTCAGCTCGGCGTCGGAGTCCGGCTCGCGAGGCGTGGAAGAACTTCAGAAGCAAACGGTGAATATCCTGAGCTTCCAGAAAATTCCGCATCAGGTCTTTGGCGCACAACTCGCATTCAATCTGCTTTCGCGCTTGGGAAGGTCGGGAACGGGTGAGATGGCGGCGCTGGAAAGCCGCCTGCGCCGGCAATTGCGACAATATCTGGGCGAACGGGTCCCCCGCCCCGCGCTGCGGCTGCTCCAGGTCCCGGTTTTCTATTCCGTGGGCGTCTCTCTCTATGTGGAAACGGCGGAACCGGTGACGACCGAAGCCGCCACCGCGGCGCTGGCCGGTGAGCGCATCAAAGTTCGGCGGTCCATCCACGATGCCCCCACGCAGGTCGAGGTCACGGGTTCGAGCGATATTCTGGTAGACAGCATTTCCATCGACGCCGAGCATCCAAATGGGTTGTGGCTCTGGGCGGTGGCGGATAACCTTCACTTGGCGGCCATTAACGCGGTGGAACTCGCCGCCAGCCTGCGCGAGCAGGTCCGCGCGTGACGGACGGGGCCACAGATTACACAGATTGCGCAGATTAAGAACACGAACGGGAGAGCACCGGAGCATCGATCGCCGAAGGGCAGCGATCCGTGATGTCAGAAATGGAGTGGCAGTGGGCAAGCCCGAAGGGCAGATTTTTCGCGCCCTGCAAGGGCACAGGATAGTAGCCGGGGGCAACCCCCCGGAAAGCGCGACGCTCGTTCCCCGACCCTGAAGGGGTCGCATTACCCTGGGTCGAGGGACGCGGGACCGGTGTAATGTCACCCGGATTCGACCCTTTCAGGGTCGGTTCTTGTGGGGGGCTCGTTTTCCGGGGGCGTTGCCCCCGGCTACTTTATCTATCCCCTGCGGGGATCACGGAAACCAGTAATTCATTGAGTTTCCGGAAAAGGCGGGACTGAGTTTCGCTTGCCACTCTCCTGCGATGTAAAGGAAGGGACTTGAAGAACGAAGAACGGAATTGGAAATTCGCATCCCTCCTGCCGGGAACTTCTCCAACTCCCTCCCTATTCCGCAGCTGCTTACTGCTTACTGCTTGCTGCCTACTGTTCTTCCCCGCGTGCGGCTACCACGTGGCGGGCACCGCCAGCCGCATTCCGCCCGACGTTAAAACCGTCGCCGTGCCGGCCTTCAAGAACCTGTCTACCACCTTCCGCATCGAGCAGCAACTCACTTCCGCCGTCACGCGCGAGTTCCTGGAGCGCACGCATTTCCGCATCTTACCCAACCCCGCCGGCGCCGATGCCGTCCTGAAGGGGACGGTTAAGGACGTTCGCGCCCGCGCCATCACGTTCGACATCAACACCGGCCGTGCCACCTCCTTGCAGGTTCAAGTCACCGCCGAAGTGAAACTCGAAGACCTCCACTCTCACAAAATCCTGTTCTCCAACAGCAGTTACGTGTTTCGCGAAGAGTACCAGGTGAGTGAATCCCCCTCCGCCCTGTTCGAAGAAGACAAACCCGCGCTCGACCGCCTTTCGCGCGACTTCGCCCGCACCCTCGTGACCGACATTATCGAAAACTTCTAGCGGACGTTTGATCATCCCTTGCCACTCAAGGAACAGGGTCGGGTCTAAACCTCTATTGGGCTTTTCGCATCACAAAGACCCGTGAGCTGTCCAAGCCATGCCCGCCCAACCATCTGCGCAAGGGGATGAATCGGAAGCGAAGAAAACCGAATTGAGTCACACAGAGGAGCGGCGCGTCCGCTACTTGCACAAGGCGGGGATGCGTGAGGCTTTGGAGCCATTGTTCTCGCCCGTACTGCTGGTACTCCGAAAGGTGCGAGGTGTACGTCCCGTGTATCGGGGGGTAGATCCAACGCCCGAGGACCTGGAGGATTCCCGGCCGGGTTGCCCCCACAGGGTTGACCGGCGTAGATGTTTGGTTCTGGATTTGGCGCAGAGCCCACCATTTCTCCGCGACCCGCAGTGGGTAGCCGAGCGGATTAAGAAGCAGACTCGCCACTTTCCAGAAACGCGACGGAACGACGTGAGCCACATAGCCCCCGGGCCGCAGCACACGCACCGTCTCTTCCATCCCGCGCCGCCGATCTTCGAGGTGTTCGAGCACGCAGTTGGAGACTACGAAATCAAACGTGCCATCGTGAAAAGGGAGAGCTTCCGCCGCGGCGAACGAAAACCCCCGGACACGGGCGGGCCGGTGCTTCGGGTCAATCGCCAAGACGCGGGTGAACCGTTCGCGCAGAAGCTCTAGCTGAAACCCATCCCCACAGCCCAGCTCGAGGACCGTCGAGTCTCGGCCGAGGGGGACGTATTTCATCATGCCGTCGAATTCCATCCTGCGGATTTCGTGGACCCACCGCGTCCACGAGTCCCCCTCGATGGAGTGCATTCTTAGACCAACGTCTCGACGACCCACGGGCTATCCTACGGCGCGGTGGCTTCCCAGCCGAGCGGGATGAGGGAGGACTGAACGCAACGCTCGATCGCCCAACGCCGTTATCTGTCTCCCTATCCCCTAGATTGTTACCGGTCGCCCTTCGCGCGCAGCTCGGTAGATTGCCTGCATCACCTGCACATCGCGCAGGCCTTCGGCGCCGTTGGGCGCCGGCTCGCGGTTACGGCGGATGCAATCCGCAAAGGCATCAAGCTCCAGCGCCAATTCATTCATGACCTTGTATTGTTTCTCGAACCAACGCCCGCCGATGCGGCCATAGAGCCGCCGCTCCTCATCGTACTGGAAGGCAGGAGCAAGCGTGGCCCAGCCTTTCTCGCCCACAATGTGCAAGAACGATTCCTGCGCCCCGCCCCAGCTTGCCGTTGCCTGCATGATCAAGCCGTCGGGGAAATTGAGCCGGAAGGCGATGTTCTCATCCACTTCTTGGAAGACTTCCGGGTCGACGGTCCACTGATAAGCCGCCGCTTCCACCGGCTCCTTGCCCGTCACCCAGCGCGCGGTGTTCACGCAGTACACGCCCACGTCGGGAAGCGCTCCGCCGCCCGCCAGTTTCCGGTCAAAGTGCCAAGCTGCCCTTCCGCCTCCCGGACGCAGATAAACCGAGAACGCCGAATGGATAATCTTCAGCCGGCCCAGTTTGCCGCTGTCGACCAGCATTTTCAGATCGAGCGAAGCGGGTTCAAAGTACTTGCGATAAGCGATCATCAAGCGCACGTGGTGGGCGCGGCAGGCGTCGATCATCTGTTGGCACTCTGCGACGCTTGTGGCCATGGGCTTTTCGCAAAGCACGTGTTTGCCGGCGGCCGCCGCCTGCACGGTGAACTCCGCGTGCGTGCTGTTGTTGGTGGCAATGTAAACCGCCTCCACCTGCGGGTTATCCAGGCACTGCGTGTAGCTGTCGTAATGGTAGACGTCGCTGGCGCCAAACTTCTTCGCCAGGCGCCGCGCTTTGCGTTCGTCGCCGCTCACCAACGCCACCAGTTGGGCTTTGCGGCTGTTGCGGAAACCGGGCAACACCACGTGTTCAGCAAAATGCCCCAGTCCCACCACCGCATACCCGACTCGACCCGAAGCTCCCATATTGGTTCTCCCTTCCACACAGGTATAGACAAGACTTTCCTTTGATTATCGGGCGTTTGTCAAGTCGGCATCGAACGAGGCTTGAGAAGTAGCGCAGGGTGTAATAATATGCGGTTGGAGTTTTGGGCCGGAATCCGATGAGGTTCCTGGCAAGAGTATGCTGACCTGTCCAAAATGCCACGCGGGTGTTCCGGAGGGGATGCGCTTCTGCCTTCAGTGTGGCGCCTCCCTTGCGCCCACTCCTCCCCCCCCAGCGCCTCCCGTGGGGATTTGTCCCCCGATGCCAGCGGCATCCGCCGCTCCTCCGGCGGCGCATGCTGCGCCTGCCCCACCGGCCCCTGTGACTGCTCCACCGCCGCAGAAGGCGGCATCCACGGTCCACCTGAAAATCGCGCCCACTCCGGTGATGGCTCCACGCCCTGAGGCTGCCGCAGAGTATGCACGCCCCAGCCTCGGCGACCAGATGGAGGAAGCCGACGACGAATGGTTGAAGAAATCTTTTGAGAGGCCGGTTGCCCCGCCGGGAGCGGTGGTCTGCCGTTTCTGCAAAGGGCCGCTGGATCTGGCCGGGGAATTCTGTGAGCAGTGCGGCGCGCCGGTGACGGAAGCTGCGCCACCCGGAACTTTAAAACCCCAACCTCAGCCCGCCGCGCCACCCGTTCCGCCACCCGTTACTCCTGCACCGCCGCCCCGCAACCCCGCGCAAGCTGCGCCACGCCTACCGGCCAAACCTGCCGTGCTTACCGGGCCGACGCATCCCATGCCGAGGCGCACGCCAGCCCCCGTTGTCCCCACCTCACCAATTACCCCGCCTGCCGAAGAACACCCGTCGGGCTTCGTGGGCCGCCTCAAAGGGCTGTTCAAAAAAGGTTAATATCTCGCTGTCATCGTGAGCCCTTCGCTGTCCTCCGGAGCAAATTCCAGCCGGCCGAGTTCTTCGGTGGAAAGCGTTGCTACCGCGCCAGGAGGCACGACCAACTCATCTCCGGTAGGCGCCGGCAACTCCGTGTTTTCCTCGTAAGGACTTGCCCATTCCAGGAACCGGAACGGTTTGCCGTCCCAACTGACGCGCACGCGCTGTGGCGCGAGGGAGCGATTCAGCAGCACCAGCGTTCGAGCGCCGTTATTCCCTACGAAGGCAGTGGCCAGCAGGTCAGGATTTGAGGCCGGGGCTTCCACGCGCACCATGCCGGCGCGAATTCTGCGGCTGTACGCGCCAAACACGCGCGCCTGGTAGCTGGAAGTTGCCGGCAGGAATCCTCGGGCGGGGTCGGGGACGAAGAGCGAGCGCGTCCATCCGAACGAAGGCTGCTCGACATTCAGCAACAGCCAGCAATAAACGATGGCGGAGGCATTCGCGAGGGTCAGGTTCTTATGGTAGAGCTGCCCCATGCCCAGCGCCAGCCGGTAGCTCCGGTCCTGGAATTCAGGTCTATTGATGCAAATCTCTGTCGACAGGAAGGGTTTGGTCCCTACCGCATCGCGCCATTGGGCCAGCAGCGGATCGAAACGGTCGGGGTCATGCAAGCACTTTTGATAGTCGTAGAGGTGCGTGGCAACGTAATCGATGGCTTTCCACGCTGCGCTCGATTGCCGGAAGGCCCGAGCGCATTCGATCCCGCTTGCCAGGATGCCGTCGTCACGCATGTGAATCTTCACGCCGGAGAAGCCGGCCTTGTCCAGCTCCGCGCGCAAGCGCAGGGTCATTTGATGCCAGATTTCCGGCGGCTGCGGCAGCTCGTTCTCAATGCCGACGATATCCGGCGGCGCCCCCACGCGGTCGCGGGAAACCTGGCAATAGCGGACCATCGCCCGGGCATATTGCTCGGGATCGGCGACGCCGCTGTGCGCCTTTCCCTGCGCATCGGTCCAGTTTTGTAAAGCCCAGGGAGGCAACGCCCAGAACTCAAAGAGAACCTTGCCGCCCATGCGCCGGATGTTGCGCAAGTAAGCGAAGTCGCTGACCTCGCCGTTGGGGAAGTTGTCACTGTAGTAGTGCGGCATCGCGTCTTGCAGGTGATCCCAGTTGTTCATCTCCGCGTTCAGCCGCGCGCCGATGGGGTACTCGCGTTGCAGCAGCAGATTGTATTCCGCCAGCAGCTTCCACCAGCGGCGTTTGCCCTCGGCGCTCAACTGCGCGTAAGCCGTGGGCGTGGTGATGCCGCCGAAGCCGAGCATGGTCTGGTAGGTTTGCGAGGGATCGACGTCGACGCTTGCGCCGGTGGTTTCGGGCACCAGTAGATAGCCGGCCGCGGCGCCCTCGCCGCCCTCCCAGGCGAGTTGATGCCGCCGGACGTCCAGAAGGCAGCTTTGCTGGATCACTTCCTTGCCGTTCAACAGCACCGACAAGCTGAGCCGCGAATCGAGGCGCACGGTGATGGCGCGAAGATTTCCCTGGAAGGTGGCGGTTGATTCCGCCGTAATCCTTTCGGGATGGCGCTGGGGTTTTACCAGATCGCCGAGGCCAAAGGAATCGTAGTAGCGCTGGAAGACGTGAATCCCTTTGTCCGACGCGGCGAGGGTGAAACCGCCGAACTCGCCGGTGAAGATCCATTCCAGCGCGCCCTGCTTGAATTCGAGTTGGTCGATCACGAGCGTGCGCTCGAACGTGGCTGGCAGGAATTCCTGGAAATATCGTCGCGGGAGCCCCGGAACTCGCCAAGGCTCGTGCGGGAGCTTTTCGGGAGAGGCGTCAAACCGGAAGCGTTCGGCAGGAGCGGTCGTGGGTGGCGACCACGGCGGAAGCGCGCCCACGTCCTTCGGGGCAGCGGGCTCCGTGGTGGCGGGGTGTGCTTGCCCGCCGCTTTCGAGACTCGCGCCCAGCCCAGAGGGGGATGCGGGGGCGGGAAGCAGGGGCTCCGTGCCCAGCGCCACACCCGGCAGAAGCGCCGAGCCACCTAAGGTTCCTATAAACCGGCGTCGGGAAATCATAGTTTTTTCCTTTCTGATCTTCTCCTAGCTCTGGGGAGGTTGGTGCGCGCCAGGAAGTACCCGCTATACACCTTCGCGAATAACATGGCAAGGGCGGAACGGGACTTGCCCACCCCCCAACCTGGCGACGGCAGGTACGAAGGTGTTCAAGCCCGGAAGGGGCGGCTTCTCACAGCCCTAGCCCACGGAGTCAGAGGCGCTTTGCTCGTTCCGGCGTGTGGGGGGATCACTCGCCACTCCGAGAGCGAGGATAGACCCTCCTCTGGCACAGAGCGTGCTTTGAAAGGGGTGAGGCCTAGCTTGTAGAGGGCAAAGAAGGATAATATGTCGTGTTTTAGCCCAGTGGCCTCGACGCTTTCACGAGTTTTGCCGCTACTGTCGCGGGAGGGATTCATGGAAATTCTCGAGAAGCTGCGCGCGCGCGCCCGGACTTTTCCCCAACATATCGTTCTTTTTGAGGGCGAAGATGACCGCACGCTGGAAGCCGCTCACCTGATCGAAAAGGAAAAGCTCGCCCACCTGACTCTGCTCGGGGACGTCAACAAGATCCATTCCCGTCTCGAAGCATTGGGGATCAGGTTGGAAGCCTCTCAGCTTCTCGACCCCGCATCCAGCCCCAAACTGGAGCAGTACACGGACCTGCTTTACGAGCGCCGTCGCGCCAAAGGCATGGCGCAGGAGCAGGCGCGGAAAGCCGCCCGGCAGCCCCGCAACTACGCGGCGCTGATGGTGTCCGCTAGCGATGCGGATGGCTCCGTGGGCGGCGCGCTGAACACCACAGCGGACACGGTGCGCGCGGCGCTGTGGGGAATCGGTGTGGCGCCGGGCGTCTCCTTGGTTTCGAGCTTTTTCCTGATGCTTTCTCCGCGCAAGAACCTGGGCACCGATGGCGCCACGCTGTTTGCTGACAGCGCGGTGGTGCCGCAGCCCACGCCATCGCAGTTGGCGGATATCGCCATCGCTACGGCCGCCAACGCGCGCGCTTTGCTGGAAGTCGAGCCGCGGGTGGCATTGCTCTCCTTTTCCACCCGCGGCAGCGCCGAGCACGCCATGATCGACGCCGTGCGGGAGGCCCTCGAGTTCGTCAAGCAGCGCGCGCCGCAACTTGCCGTCGACGGCGAACTCCAACTTGACGCCGCCCTGATTCCGGAAATCGGCTCGCGTAAGGCGCCCGGCTCGGTGGTGGCGGGACAAGCGAATGTGCTGATTTTCCCCGACCTGAACGCCGGCAACATCGGTTACAAGCTGGCCGAGCGCTTCGGCGGGTGCGAAGCCATCGGGCCCATCCTCCAAGGGCTGGCCAAACCAGCCAACGATCTTTCGCGCGGCTGCAAGGCGGAAGACATCGTGCAGGTCGCGGTGATCACATCGATCCAAGCTCAGAGCCTGAAACAGGAACCGCGGGCCGCGTAAGGGAAGGGCTGGGGGCCCCTGCCCGGGGAGATACTAAATCAATTCTTCCTGCGGTGTGCTAAACTCGCCTTTCTTATGGGCCATCGCTGCCCTGCTCCTCTAAAATCCTTGTGGTTGGCGCTCGCATTGGGCCTGGCGAGCTCGCTTGGCGGTCAACATGCGACGCCGGCCCCAAAATCCGCCAGCCCTGCCCTGGCCGCGAATAGCAAGCCTGGTGTGCAGGCGGCGCCCACCGAGGCTGTGAACTTCCTGACGCAAAGCCTCTCGCATCTCCGCTTGGAACGCGGCGATCACGCCTTTGATGTTTACCTCTTTGCTGCGGATGAGAATGTGGATATTCTCAGCGTGTCCTTCTGTGGCGGGGACAAAGGGGCCAAGCAATACTCAGGGCACTTTCAACTCTTAAGCGTCGCCGATAACGCCGTCGTTTCCATGCTTGAACTCGATCCGGACGACAACTTCGTGGAGAAAAAACCTCACGATGGCGCGCGGTTGTTTCGCGACCCCAGATCGGGCCAGAATCTTGTGGCGCTTTATCAATACGGAAACTGCAACAGTGAGAGCGTCCAATTCTTTTCGGTCGACCCTTCCGGGCGCCTGTTTTTGATTCCTTTCCTCGACCGGGACGGACGCATCTGGAAACAGATGTTGACGGGGCCTGACGGTGCAATTCCGCACCTCGCCAACGACGCACTGGTGTTCTGTTCTTACGCCAATGGTATCGGATATAACTTCTGTGGCGCCTACGCCTTCGACGGTGAGAATTTTCTGGAGGCGGCCAAGTGGATGACGCAGGAACTGGCAGCACCCATCAAGGGGCTAAACGATGAGGGTCAGGCGGCGAGAACGTTGTTCGACTTCCTTTCCGTGCTGTCGGTGAAAGGCTACTCCGCAGCCGCCTACTATGTGGATGTTAACGCTAAAACCGCAGGCGCGCGGCCGGCTACAGCCGACCCTGGCCTCAAGGCGGCCTTCCTGGAGAACTATTGCACCGTGATGGGCGGACAATGTTTGATGCCGGTAAAGATGGAAAGCGAGCCAAGTGCCAACGCGCAAGGCGCGCTGCGGTTTCAAGTGTCGTTCCAAACCTCAGATTTCCAGCCCCTCAAGATCGGCTCGCGCTCAAGCTTTGAATTCCGTGTCGCCAAGTCCCCCGCCGGATTCAAGGTGCTCGACCTGCCGCCGCGAATTCCCTGAACGATAACCCTACGTGCGACGATACACGATGCTGCCGGCAACGATGGTGGCCGTGACAGCGCCGCGGAACGTGCGGCCGTCAAAAGGCGTGTTGCGGCTCTTGGACCGGCCTTCGGCCGCGTGGTAAGTCCAGGCAAGTTCCGGATCGAAAAGGGTGAGGTCGGCCGTTCCCCCGATCTGCAATCGCCCGAGCGGCCGGTTGATGATGCGCGCGGGGTTGGCGCTGAGCAGTGAAATCATGTGCCACAATGAGATCAAACCCGTCTGGACGAGTTCGGTGAGCGCCAGGCCCAGCGCGGTCTCCAGCCCGATGACGCCGAAGGGCGCACCGGCGCCGAGGGGCTTGGCTTTCAAATCCGGCGCGTGGGGTGCGTGGTCCGTGGCGATGGCATCGACGGTGCCGTCGGCAATGCCGGCGCGAATCGCTTCCACATCCGCGGCGCTGCGCAAGGGAGGATTCACCTTGGCGTTCGAGCCGTGCGCCAACACCGCTTCGTCCGTGAGCGCGAAGTGGTGAGGTGTGACTTCGCAGGTCACACGCACGCCGCGGCGTTTGGCTTGCCGCACCATGTCGAGAGATCGTGCGGTGGAAAGGTGCGCGACGTGCAAATGGCCTCCCGTGGCTTCCGCGATCACCAGGTCGCGCGCCACGCACACGTCCTCAGACGAGTTGGGAATCCCGCGCACACCGAGCGTTGCCGCCACCGGCCCTTCGTTGACGACGCCGCTCGCGCTCAAACTGGGGTCTTCGCAGTGGTCGGTGATGGGCGCGCCCAGGTTGCGGCTGCGCTCGAGCGCGCGCCGCAGCAGGCCCGCCGTTTTCACCGGACGTCCGTCGTCGGAAAAGGCCACCGCGCCCGCCGCCACCAGCGCGGCAAGGTCGGTAAGCGACTCTCCCTGACTTCCCATGGACACGGCCGCCACCGGGAATACCCGGGCCAAGCCCAGGCGCCGCGCCTTCTCGATTTGCGCGGCCACCAACTCAGGTTGATCGATAACCGGCTTGGTGTTGGGCATGGCCGCGACGGCAGTAAAGCCTCCCGCCACCGCGGCAGCCAAGCCGCTTTGGAGCGTTTCCGATGCCTCGCCGCCGGGCTCGCGCAAATGCACGTGGATATCGACAAAACCGGGCGCCACCACGTTCCCCCGCGCGTCGAGCGTTTCATCCGCCCCGCCGGCAAGATTCGGCGCGATCTCGCGAATCACCCCGTCTTCAATACGGACGTCCAGTGCCCCGTCGAGATTGTCTTCCGGCGACAGAACGCGTCCACCCTTGATCAGTATGGATGCCATGAGCTCCCCAGTGTATGCAATTCGGTGGGCAGGAAGTATAGCACTGATGGAGAGAAGTGAGCGGAGACAGGGATCTTCGATATTGGATGGGGCCTTTCCACGCCCAGTGCCGGTGCTCTCCGTGTCTTCGGTGGCACCCAGGATTAGGCGGGCGCCACTAAAGGGAATAGCGGCAGCAGGCAGTCCTTCACGGGTTGGTAGGTTTTGCGGTGCTCGGAGCAGGGACCGAAGCGGGCGAGCGCGTTCAAGTGATCGCGTGTGCCGTAACCTTTGTTCTGGGCGAGGCCGTATTGCGGAAACACTCCGTCGAGTTTTGCCAGGTGCTGGTCACGCGCCACCTTGGCCAGAATTGACGCGGCGGCAATGGAAACCGAACGTGCGTCGCCGTGAATGATGGCGCGGTGGGGAATGCAGAAATCCTCCCCGGCTTCGCGTAGCGGCATGGCGTCCGTGAGGATGTAATCAGGCGCGGGGCTGAGAGCTTTGAGTGCCCGCAGCATCCCTTGCCGCGAAGCCTCGTAAACATTCAGCGCGTCCACTTCCTCAGCGGTGACCGCCACCACCTGCCACGCCAGAGCTTTCGCGCGGATTTCTTCCGCCAGCGACTCGCGCCGGCGGGCCGTGAGCTTCTTGGAATCGTCGATGCCGGGGATTGATTTCGCCGGGTCGAGGATGACCGCGGCGGCATAAAGCGGCCCGAGCAGCGCCCCACGCCCGGCTTCGTCGCAACCGGCAATGAACCGGCGCCCTTGGCGCAAGACTAAGGATTCAATCTGGCGCGTGCATCGGAGCTCGGCGGGGTCGCATAAGCGTGGCATGAGGGTCGAAGTTAGTTTTATCCGTACGCGGGTGCGAACGCAAGCAGGAATTGGGGGCGGGGTTCCGTCAAAGTCCGATGGCATGGAAAAAGACCCCTCACCCGCCCTGCTTCGTCGGGCACCCTCTCCCCTGGGAGAGGGCTGTGAATTTGATTTCTTCCCTCTCCCTTGGGGAGAGGGTGTCCCGCAGAGCGGGACGGGTGAGGGGTCTTTTCCTAGGTAGCACATGCATCGCCCTGGAGGTACCAACCGCCGGCGACTTTGACGCGACCCTGGAAATGGAAGTTGGGTGCACAAAGGGAAACACCGCAGCGCGGTTATTTTTTCTCCAAAGCCTCTTCGATGCAGCGCAGCATCATGACGTCTTCCTGGTTATAGGCGAGCACTTCATTCTTGAGGCGCTCGTCCCGGGTCGTTTCGTATTTCTTCCACATTTCGTCGGCCCATTTGCCGTCTTTGCCCGGGAGTTTTCGCTTAAGTCCCAGGCTCTGCTCCACCACCTTCTGCCCGCCCCAGAGGCCTTTCCTCCAGCATTCCGGACACAGGTCTACGTGCGCGAACTCCTGATCGAGCATTACTCCCAGCTGAGCTGCAATCACGGGGAAGTCAAACCCCACATAACCCTTCACCTTGTCGGGAATCGACCGCCCGTTGTACGTCACCAGCCGCTCCACCCCTTTGAGCGCCAACATCAAGTTGGCTCGCGTCACATCTTTCCCCAACAGTTGGATGAAAGCGTCGCTCTCCCCGTCGAGAATTCGTACGCCAATGACCGTAATCCGGTGATGCTTGTAGTCCTTGAACAGCCGCTGATCGGTGAATGTCCCGTCGTAGCTGGTTTCAATGTCGAGGTAGGCGGTTTTCATGGTTTCCCTTCTTTGGACCGGATTTTTAGGATGGTGTCGCTGCAAGATTCATTTCCTGCCGCATGGACTTTTGGCGTTTAGGAGGCAACAATTGAACGCTACTGCCGTTTTGACAAATCTAAAGTTGTATTTTAGATTTCTCACAAGTCTGCTACGGCGCTAATTTTCCCGTCCCAGGAACTTCCGCGACTTGCGCGCCGGCTTGTCGACCGGTTCGACGGAGCGCGCCAATTGTACCGCATCAAATCCGAACTTCTGCCGAACCTTGTCAGCCGCCTTAAGCACTTTGTCAAGCTTCGCGTGTTGCGCCGCGTCGATCAGGCTGCGCTGGAACACGGCGCGCTCCAGATTCGACGAGCGCACCCCCACCAACCGAATCTTCTGTTTGCCGTTCCAGGCGTTGGCAAGCAGCCGCAGCACATTCGAGAAAATGACGGAGTCGAGGTTGGTCGGCTCGTCGAGCGTCGCATCCCGCGTCACGGTTTTGAAAGGAGCAAAGCGCACCTTCAGCCCCACCGTCCGCGCGAAAAGGCCGTGGTCGCGCAGGCGCCGGCCCACGAGTTGCGCCAAATATGAGAGCGTTCTCTCGACTTCTTCCAGGTCGTTGATGTCCGTATCGAAGGTGGTCTCATGACTGATCGACTTGGGCTCTTCTTCGTATTGGTAAGCTTCAATATCCAGCCCGCAGGATTTGGTGTAGAGCCACTCACCGAATTTCCCGAACCGCTCCCGCAGCTTCTCCCGTCCCATCTGTTGCAAGTCGCCGATGGTCACGATGCCCAGAGAGCGCAGCTCCGGTTCGGTGACCTTGCCGATGCCCGGCATGCGACGAATGGGCAACGGCGCCAAGAACCTCGCCTCGCAACCCGGCAAAACGTAGAGGAGCCCGTGGGGTTTCGCCTGGTCCGAGGCGATTTTGGAAACGAGGTGGGAAGTTGAAAGGCCAATCGAGCAATTCAGGTCCGTCCGTTCCTTGATCGTGCGGATCAACCGGTCGGCGCCGCGAAACGCCGAACCGTACAGCCGCTCGCAACCCGTGAGATCAAGATACGCTTCATCGATTGAAACCATCTCCACCACGGGCGTGAATTCTTCGAAGATCCGGTGGATCTGGCGCGAATACTCGCCGTACTTGTGATGCTGGCCGCGCAGGAAAACCGCATGCGGGCAGAGCTTCCTCGCCATGCCAATCGGCATGGCAGAATGCACGCCGAACTTGCGCGCCTCATAGCTCGCCGCCGCCACTACGCCGCGGCCATCCGGGGCGGCGCCAACAATGACGGCCTTCCCCTTGAGCGAAGGATCTTCAAGCTCCTCCACCGAAACGAAGAATGCGTCCATGTCGACATGGAGAATTTGGCGGAGCATGGTAGCCAGAATCTTACAAGGGACTGGGGGCTGGGGGCTAGGCCCAATGCTGTTCACTTAAGCTGATCGTTCCCCATATTCGACCCCCTCACCCACCGCCTTGCGGTCCCCCCTCTCCCCCAACGGGGCGAGGGAAGAAGAATTCTTGGTTTCGGCGTTGCATTCATGAGTCTGTCTACCCAAGAAGGAGAGGGCGGTGACCGCTGAGAACTGACAACGGAAGATTTCTGCCCGCGCCCCCTTCGGGGTGAAAGAAATGTGTTGTTTTGAATTTACTTCCCTCCCCCCCTTGGGGGAGAGGGGGGACCGCAAGGCGGTGGGTGAGGGGGTCTCTCGGAAACAACTTGATGAATAATTTCCTTAAACCTTTTATGTGAACACTGTTACCCCTAGCACCCAACACGTAGCACCTTCCTTGCACTCACGACCCGCGGAATTCCCGCCAAGTCAGGCTTCACCTGGATTTCGTCCCATTCCTCGCCCAGCAACGCCAGCACGCGGTCGCGCATGTTGTAACCGATTTCGACCATCAGGTGCCCGCCTGGTTTCAGGACCTGGAGCGCTTGTGGAAACAGGCGCGCGTATACTTCCTCTCCGCGCTCGAGGTCACCGCCCCAGGCGAGGCGCGGTTCGAAATCGCGCACTTCACGCTGGACCTTATCAACTTCGTGCTTGCCGACGTAGGGAGGATTGGAGAGGACAAAGTCAAACGTTCCCGCAAAGTCGGGCTCCAGCAGCCGCGTCAGTAAATCGCTTTCCAGAAACTTAACGCGCTCCGGCATGTTGAGACACACGGCATTGCGCGAAGCCACCACCAGTGCGGCGCGCGAGATATCCGCGCCGAACAGAATCGCGCGGGGGTATTCTGAAGCCAAGGCCAGGGCGATACATCCCGACCCTGTGCCCACGTCCACAATCCGCAAGCGCGCGTCCTTCGCGTGGCCCTGCCGATGCGCCAGTTCCAGCACGCATTCCACCAGGTGCTCCGTCTCCGGCCGCGGGATCAGCACGTCCGGCGTCACCTCAAAATCCAGGCCCCAGAATTCCTGATGGCCGGTGATGTACTGCGTCGGTTTGCCGGTCGTCCGTTCCGCGATGAGCTGGGAATAACGCTCCAGGTCGTGCGGCGGCACGTCCTCCTCCGGGTGCGCGTGCAGGTAGGCACGGTCGCGCCCCAGAACGTGCATCAGCAGCAGTTCTGCGGCGAGTTGCGCGGAGGGCACCTGATGGGCGAGAAGGGTTTGGAGTCCTTGCCGAAGTGTGGCGCGAAGCGGGGGCATTGTCGATTGACGATTGCTGATTGCCGATTTTCGATTGTCGATTGACGATTGAAAGTCGTCAGTTACCAACCATCAATAGTTGGTAGAGCCCATTACTTAAAACCGAAAACGGATAAGGCTAGTTTGGTTCAATCGGCGATCGACCATCGACAATCGACAATACTACCCGGCCAGTGCGGAGGGTGCTTCCCCCTCCCCCGGCTCGCGCGCGGGAGGTTGCTTCATTTTCTCTGCCTGGTAATAGGCAATGAGCGCGTCGATGATGTCATCTATTTTGCCCTCGATAATCCGGTCGAGCTGATGCAGCGTGAGCCCAATGCGATGATCCGTGACGCGATTCTGGGGAAAGTTGTAGGTCCGGATTTTCTCACTGCGGTCGCCCGAACCGATCATCGAGCGCCGCTCCTCCGTGATTTGCTTCTGCTGCTGCTGCAACTCCAGTTCGTAGAGCCGCGAGCGAAGGACCCGCAAGGCCTTGGCGCGGTTCTTGATCTGCGACTTCTCATCCTGACAGGAGACGATCATTCCCGTGGGCAGGTGCGTGATGCGCACGGCGGAATAAGTGGTATTCACCGACTGCCCGCCCGGCCCGGAGGAGCAAAACGTGTCAATGCGAATGTCCTTGGGGTCGATTTGGATTTCCACTTCGTCCGCTTCCGGCAGCACCGCCACGGTGATGGCCGAGGTGTGAATGCGTCCCTGCTGCTCGGTTGCCGGAACGCGCTGCACGCGGTGGACGCCGCTTTCATACTTGAGTTTGCTGTAGACCTTCTGGCCCTCGACCAGCGCAATGACTTCCTTGAGCCCGCCCACTCCCGACACGCTGGTGGAGAGCACTTCCACGCGCCAGCGTTGCGCCTCCGCGTAGCGCGTGTACATGCGGAAGATTTCCTGGGCAAACAGCGTGGCTTCATCACCCCCGGTGCCGGCGCGGATTTCCAGCACCACGTTCTTGTCGTCGTTAGGATCTTTGGGCAGGAGCAGAATTCGCAATTCCTGTTCCACCTTCTCCTGGCGCTTCTCAACTTCGATGAGTTCCTCATGCGCCAGGGCCTTCATTTCCGGATCAGAAGAAGATTCGTCCACCAGCGCCTTCGTATCCTTGACCGCCTTGCTGATCGTCTTCCACTCTTGAAATTTCTCGACAATCTCCGTAAGGTCCGCGCGCGCCTTGGCCGTTTTCTGATAGACGTTGGGATCGGCCAGCACCTCGGCCTTGCCGAGCTGCTCGGTCAACCCCTCGTACTTCGCTTCGATTTCTGCCAGCTTGTCCAAATAATGCATAGAAAAGAGAACTCAGGAGTCAGCATACGGTATACAGGGACACACGGTATCGCACTCTTCCCCCTGTCTGCCGTCTACCGTTTGCAGTCTACCGCCCTACGCCACAACCAGTTCGCCGCCGCGATTCTGCTCGAGCGACATTGCCGTTTCCAAGGCCTTGATCGCGGTTTCCAGTTGGCGGTCGTCAGGCTCGCGAGTGGTGACGCGCTGCAGCCAGAGGCCGGGCTGCGATGCCCATTTCCACAGTCTTCCCTTCGACTTCGCAGCAAAGCGAATGAACTCGTAGGAAATGCCGGCGATCACCGGCAGCAGAACCATGCGCCCCAGGAATCGCAGCCAAAAAGAATGAAAGGGCAGAAACAAGTAGAGCACCATGGCAATGCCCATGACGACCAGAAGAAAACTCGTGCCACAACGGGGATGAAAACGCGTGCAACCGCGCGCCGTAGCCACATCGATCGCGCCGCGTTTTTCAAAAGCCCACACCACCTTGTGTTCTGCGCCATGATACTCAAACACTCGCTGGATTTCCTTCCATTGCGCAATCAGGAGGAGAAAGCCCACGAACAAGGTGATCCGAATGACCCCGTCCAGCAAATTGAACGTGACGTTATTGTCGATATGCGTGTACCGGTGCGTTATGGCGGTGGCCAGATAAAGCGGCGTAAGCTTATAAAGAACAATGAAAAAAGCCAGGGAGAAAGCAACATTGGCCGCCAGCATCCAACCATTCAGTTCCGCGGCCTTCTTGGGTTTTGCGGCCTCCACGCCCGCCGCTTCCGGCTCCTCCAGCGCCTGCTCGGCAGAGTAACGCAGCGCGCGTATTCCCAGCACCAGCGCCTGCCCCAGCAACCCCAGTCCGCGCAAGATGGGGTACCTCAGCCAAGGGTGCCTTTCCGAAGGCCGGTCCAGGTACGCGTGCGTCACCGCCAGCGAGCCGCGGGGCTGCCGCACTGCCACGGCATAGGAGTGCGGCGAGCGCATCATCACCCCTTCAATGACCGCCTGCCCGCCCATCAGAGCTTCTTCCGGCGCCTGAAGAAGGGGCAGCGTGATCAGCCGAAGCGCTTGGCGTGCCGTCCTAACTAAAGCACTTAATATGGAAGTCATCACGAAAGAGGTCCATTTACCCGCGAGGGGGAACTTCATACCGCAGTCTTTTCGAGGTTGTAACCCAGCGTCCTGATGGTGGCACAGACACGCCCCCGCACCCTAGGGCTACAGCTCAGAATAGCTGCAATTGCAGGGGGTGTCAAATCGCGCAGACATCGCGGCGGGACGGGGTGCTGTCCTGATTTCGGGTGTAGCGCCGGCTTCCAGCCGGCACAGAGCCGCCAGGATGGCGGCGCTACGTTCAAATAAGGACAGCACCCGAGACAGTTTTGTTTTTGCGGTGCTCGCGCTATAATAGCGGTGCTCCCGTTTCGGTCAAGAAAAATGAGCACCTGCCGAGGCCCCGCCCATGACCGCTCCGCTGTTACGCCTGGGTGATGAGATCGACGACTATTGTCCCCGTTGTAAGCTGCTGCTCAATCATGCGGTAGCGAGCATGGTGGAAGGCAACGTGGTGAAAGTCGTTTGCCAGACCTGCCACAGCGAACATCCTTACAAGAACGCGACGGTCCCGCCCAAAAAGAGGTCAGGCCCTCGCGCGGCTTTACTTGACCAGGTACTGGCAAAGGTTGCGCCCGCCGCCCCGGACCCCCTGCCGCTCGATAATCCCCCAGAGCCCGAGGAAGCCGCCGAGCCCCGCAAGAGAAAACGTGCCGTTGCTCCTGCCCGCTACATTTCCCGGCACGCCACCCGGCCTCCGCGCGGCAGGCGCTAGTGGTGTTCCAACCATTTCGGACCAATTCCTCCAAGCCGTCGGGCCGCAACTTGCTCGAGGGGACAAGAACAACACATAGCCGCTTTAAGTTGGAACGGCACTAGGCGGCGGGACTCTCAGCCGCCGCTTCGCCCCATCACGCGGACTTTGTCTCGAGAAACCAGTTCGTATTCAGTCCCCTGCCACTCGATTCGCCTTGTGAATCCAGCCACAACAAAATTCCCAAGCATGAGCCACGGAACCAGCGGCGATAATTGCCAATAGCAGGAAGCACGGCTGCCCCTTTCCGTGGCAAAGAGTTCCCGCGCGACGAGGGAGCGAATATAGCCTTTGCCCGCCCCGAGCAAAAGAACCGCTATCAGGGTCACCGCCACGGCGACGCGCTGGTGTGGCGTAGCGCCTGACAATGCCAACACGATCAATCCCAGCGTGAGAGTCCCGCAGTAGAAGAGGTATGTGGCGAGCCCCAACTTCCACAAGTGTGCCGCGTAAACTCGCGTGATGATGATTTGGCGAGTCGACCAGCGGAGAAATTCCCCCAGGCTCGATTCTTCCCGCGATGCCACCAAGCACCGGGGCTCAAATGCGATCTTTCCACCCGCCTCGCGAACCGCGCGCGTCACGGCGTAGTCGTCACTCACGGTGTTAGCCCAGTATCGTTCCGCAATCCCCAATTTGTGAAAATCGGCGGTGCGGATCGCCATCGACCCACCCCACGCGAAGTTGTGATCATGGTCGCCCATCATGGTGGCGATCGAGGTGTCCCACGCTGCGCGCAGCCGCGAGACAAAGCCCTCCCCCGGCAGATACCATCGGAAGCCGGTGCTGACGGTGATTTGAGAGTCGGCGAGTGTCGCCACCAACGAACGCAGCCAATCCGGGGAGGGAGCCGTATCGATATCCGCAAAGACCAACACCTGGGCGGCCTGATCCACGGCCTCGATTCCGCGCAACAGATTGTTGACCTTTTCTCCTCGCCCGTCGGAGACGCCCGCCACAACCAGTGACGTTCGGGGTTTGCGGATTACGCCGGACTCGACCGGCGTCTTCAGCCGTTCGCGCAGGATTTGATAAGCCAAGTCCCTCGTGGTGGCGACGGCGAAAACAACCTGATAGTCCGGGTAGTCCTGATTCAGGAACCGGTCGAGGTTGGCATCAAATCCCGCATCCACCCCCTTGCAGGGAATCACCACGGCGGCGGATGGCGTATGGCTTCCCCGCGGGCTGCTTTGTCTCCTCCGGACTAAACTCAGAAACCGCAACCCATCGACGAACGCCCAGGCGCTCTGCCCGAGCAGCAAAACTCCGAGCACGAGAAAGGTTTTTATCAGCCACCACATCTCGAAATACTCAACCGCAAGACAGGTCAAGGAAAAGGCCCTGGAGAGCGCGAGTGTACCATAACGCTGCCATCTATTCAGGGGGCGCAGGTTGCCTGGTGTCACACTGAGCAGCGATGTGGGGGGCAGTCCGGCCACGTCTCCGCACGGCGGCGCAACACCGCGCAGCACCGCCGCACCCACCAGAGTTTCTGTTAAGATATGTTTTGCCCCCAGGGCAAGGTACCGCTCCATGTTTGCACGCCATAACCGGCTGATCGGTCTCCTTTATCTATTCGCAGATTTCCTCCTGGTCTTGGCCAGCTTCGGGCTGGCGCACGCACTCCGCGTCCACCTCCCTGGGGCGCGGCAATTCTTCCCGATTTCGAATTACCCTTGGATTGTTCCCCTGATCGTGGCTTTGTGGATCGGCGCCGGGGTGGTGGCGGGAATCTACCGTGAGGTCCACGAGGAGGATCTGCGTCGCGCCTTCGCTGATCCCCTCAAGGTCGGGCTCGCTGCCACGGTCCTCCTTTTCGCTGTGATTTCTGTTGTCAAGTTCCAGTACCTCAGCCGGCTGCTCCTAGGAATCTATGCGTTGATAGATCTTTCAATGATGATCTGCTTCCGGCTGGTGGCCCGCGCTTTCGCTGCGCCCTTGCGCCGAAGTGTGTCCGGTCTTCGGACCTTCCTGCTGGTGGGTGAAGGGCTCGAATTGGCGGATATTGCGCACACGCTAGAAGCCCATGAGAGCCGCGGCATGCGCTTGTTCGGATTCGTTCACACGGGGGCTGGACCGGCAGCGGCAGTGTCGTCCTGGCAGGGACTCGCCAAGTCATATCCCGTGTTTACCCTCCCGGAACTCCCGGATTTGCTGCGCCGCCACGTCATCGACGAAGTGATTTTTGCCGTGGCCAAGGAGGACTTGGAAAAGCTCGGAGACACTTTTCTCATCTGCGAAGAAGAGGGGGTCAAGACGCGCGTGCTCCTCAGCTTCTTCCCCCAAGTCATTTCCAAAGTTTATCTCGAACGCTTGGGTACCAAGCCCCTGCTGACTTTTTCCGCTACGCCCGAGGACGAATCCCTGTTGCTCAAACGCAGCCTCGATTTCATCATGGCGTTCATCGCGTTGGTGGCGCTTTCCCCGCTCATTCTGATTCTGGTGGTGCTGGTCAAACTCACTTCACCCGGGCCCATCTTCTTCTCCCAAACGCGTTGTGGCCTCGGCGGGCGAAAATTTACTCTCTATAAATTCCGGTCGATGCGCGCGGACGCCGACCTGCTTCGAGAAGAGCTCGAGGCGTTGAACGAAGTGGACGGCCCTGTGTTCAAGATCAGAAATGATCCACGCTGTACGGGGATCGGACGCTTCATGCGTAAGTTCAGCCTGGATGAACTCCCCCAGTTAGTCAACATCATCAAGGGTGATATGTCCTTTGTGGGGCCGCGCCCGCCTCTTCCCGAGGAAGTGGAAAAGTACGAGCGCTGGCAGCGCCGCCGCTTGCGCATGCAGCCCGGACTGACCTGTTTGTGGGCATTGGAAGGGCGCAGCAAACTCAGCTTCCGGCGCTGGATGGAGCTGGATCTGGAATACATTGACCATTGGTCAATGACGCTCGATTGGAAAATTCTGCTTAAAACGATTCCCATCGTTCTGCTGGGCCGCGGCGCGAGCTAGCCGGGATTTCCTACCGGTGATGGGAAGGGCGGATTAGCGCCCGAGAGCCGTCGCGTAAGCCTCGAGTAAGACCCGCTTTTCGTTGTCCCAGTTCAGCTCTTCCTCAATGCGTTTTCGTCCGCGCGCTCCCAGTTCCGCGCGCAAGCTCTCGGAGTCCAGCAGGGTCAGGACCTTTTGGGCGAAGTCTTCCGGGTCGTCCTTCCGCGCATAGAGGGCGGCGTCACCCGCCGAGCGCCGGCCTTCCGTAAGGTCGTAAAGCACCACGGGCAGACCGTACGCCATGTATTCCAGAATCTTATTCATCGTTGACTTGTCGTTCATGGGCGTAGCCCGGTCGGGGGCCACGCCGAACGCCGCGTTCGAAAAGTAGGCCGCGACATCCCCGTCGGGTAGCCTCCCGGTGAATTTCACCAGGGCGTCGAGCCCCTTCTGGCTCGCCAGCACTTTAAGCCGCGGGAGTTCGGGACCCGAGCCGATCAGCACAAACAGCGTGTCTTCGTACGGCCGGCGCTTGGTGATGAGGTCAATCGACTCGAGCAACAGATCCAGTCCATCCTGATGGCCCATGACGCCGAGATACACCACCAGATGGCGCCGGCCTTCCTTGAGCTCAGGTTGCGGGGGGCGTAGTCGGATTCGGGTCAGATCCGGGCTACTGCGCACCACGAAAGTGCGCTCACGCGGCATGCCACCGCGATTCAGGGCTACTTCACGGTAGGATTCGTTGGTGGCAATGGAGACGTCAGCGGTTCGGAAAGTCAACCGTTCAGCCCAGCACACCAGCTTGTATCCGAAATCATGACGCTTGAATTTCGTCTCGTAAAGCTCGGGGTTCAGGTCGTGGTGGTCGAAGATAAACCGGACGCCGAGCAGCTTGAAGAACCGTCCGATCAAGAAAATCGTGTCGGGCGGATTGCACGCCTGGAGGACGCGGAATCGGGTTCGCGCGTATACCCGTATTGAAAGGAGGAATTGGGCCGTCAGCGCCCAAAAATATTCGAGGAGATAGCCGAGCGGCCCGGAGGCCTCCCATAGCCAGTGCCGGTAAATTTCAATGCCTTCCAGGGTTTCGCGACCCTTTTGGAATCCGGAGCCTTTCGGACAGATGATGGAAACACGGTATCCGGCGTCGCGCAAGGCACGGGCTTCCTGCCACACGCGGCGATCGAGGGGGACGGGGAGGTTCTCAACAATGATGCAGACGCCGGGCCGTTCATTTGGCATGCCGGCACCACAATTCAAAATTCACCAAAGCCCAAAGTTGCTTTTGGCGGTCGCGGACATCGTCGAAGTGTTCGAAAACAAATTTCTCCATGCTGCGGGCGTTGAAATACCCGCGCGCCGCCGCCTGGGGAGAAAGGAGCAAGTCTGCAACCAAGGACCGCAAGGGTTTCTTGAACCATTCACCTATCGGCACGCGGAATCCGACCTTACGCCGGCACAACGCCTCCTCCGGCACATACGGCCGCAGCGCGTCCTTCAGCAACGCCTTGGTTCGAAAGCCGCGCGTCAGCAAGCGAGTAGGAAGCCGCGCAGCCAGCTCCACCAGGCGCTGATCGAGAAACGGTCCTCGTTCCTCAATGGACGCGGCCATGGTCATCAGATCGCCACGCAAAAGCAGGTTGTCCGGCAACCACACCTTCAGGTCGGCGTAGAGCATCCGCTTGAGGGGCGAGCGATCGCGGACTTTTTCGAGATAGCTTTCAAAGACCCGGGCAGGATGCGCAGGGTCGACTTGCGCCAGAAATTCCGGAGCGAACAGGTTCTCCCGCTCCTCACGCGAAAAGGAGGCAAACCAGGCGACAGAACGCTCCGCCTCATCGCGAATCGAGAGCGCCTCGAGCGCGATTTTCGCCCGGCGCTGCCCATACGGCAGCCAACGGATGAGGGCGCGGGTGACTTCCGGCGGCAACGCCGAGACCAAGCCCGCCAGCCGGTCAGCGGCATACTTGGGGTAACCGGCAAACAACTCGTCGCCGCCTTCACCGGCCAGCACAACCTTGACGCTTTGTGCGGCCAACCGCGAAATCAGGTAGAGCGCCACGTCGGTGGGCTCGGCGATGGGCTCATCCCGGAACGCCACCAAGCGGGGCAGTTCGTCACGCAAGTGTTCCGGCCTGACAACGAGTTCATGATGCTCCGTGGCGTAGCGGCGCGACACAGCGCCTGCAAAGGGCAACTCGCTATATTCGGGTTCGTCAAACCCCACCGAAAAGGTACGCAGCGGGCGCGCGCCGAGCTCGGACATGAGCGCCACGACAGCGCTGGAATCTGTCCCCCCGCTCAGGAAAACTCCCAGGGGAACGTCGGCGATCAATCGCAGCCGCACTGACTCGCGCAGTTGCTCAACAACTTCGGCGGCAATGTCCTTGGGGCGCTTGGCCGTTTCTTCTTCCGCGGGGATATCCCAATAAGCATAGCTGCGCGCGCCTATCGGGTCAACGACAAGGAAATGGCCGGGCAGGAGCTTCTCCACACCTCGGTAGAAGGTCCGTGGGGCGGGGATGTAACGAAATCCAAAAAAGTCATAAATCGATTGCGGGTCGATTTCGGGTGGCCGCGGCAATAGTTCGCGCAGCGTGCGCAACTCCGAAGCAAACGCCAATCGGCCCGATTCTAAACGGTAAAAGAGAGGCTTCACTCCCAGGCGATCACGGGCCAGCAACAGCCGCCGCGTGCGGCTATCCCAAATGGCGAACGCGAACATGCCACGCAAGTGGTCAAGGAAACTGAGGCCATACTCCTCGTAGAGGTGGACAATCGTCTCGGTGTCGCTGTTCGTCCGGAACTGATGGCCCCGCGCCAGGAGATCCGGGCGCAGATCGCGATAGTTATAGATTTCACCGTTGAAGGTAATCCAGACAGACTCGTCCTCGTTGGCCATCGGCTGGTGGCCGCCCGGCAAATCAATGATGCTCAGGCGGCGGTTCCCCAGGCCCAACTCGCCGTCCAGGTGAAAGCCCTCGTCATCAGGCCCACGATGCGCCATCGCGTCCGTGGCGCGCTTGAGCGCAGCCGGATCAGCAGGCTCGCCCGTACCGAAATTGAAAACTCCACAAATGCCGCACATAGGAGCAGTGGTTAGTGGTTAGTGGCTAGTGGTCAGTGGCTAGCGCCTCATTGGCCAGCCGAGCTGCGATCTTGCACCGCAACGAGGCCATCATTTTTTGGAGCTCCGTGATCATGGCAACACTTTGCTGAACTTCCAGGCCCCCGCAGTATCCAAGATCGACTGCAAGCGTTAACTGCGTGTCCAATTCCGCCAAAGAACCCGCTGCGTGTGACAGGAACTGAACGAATTCCTTTCTTCCTTGCCTTGCTTGACCTTCGGCAATGTTGGATGGCACTGATACGGCAGCTCGGCGCATCTGGGCAATCAAGCCGAACCTTTCATCGTCGGGGAAGGCACGCGTAAGAGAGTAGACCTGCTTCGCCAGAGCCATGCCCTTCTGCCATACGAGAAGATCCCGGTAGCTGCTGATCCCACCTTCACGAGTCATATCGTTCCTCCAGTAGCCACAGCCTGCTTCTAGCCACTAGCCACTAACCACTAGCCACTGTCCTTTCAAACCCATTCCCACAGGCGGGGTAGAGCAGGTGGAACAGCGTCATGACTTGCGGCCGTGGGTACGATCGGCCATCACGCAGGAAGCCGTAATCACCCGTCGTGTAAGCAAAGCTTCCATCGGGCCTCTGCCGCTGGAGGGTGCGGGCATAGCAGCGGTCACTCAGTTCGCCGGCCCCCGATGCCCCCAACCTCTTCGCCTCGCGCAGCGCCGCGGCCAGAACGGCGGTGAAGTAATCCGTCTCCGGCGTCGCGTGAAAGCAATCGGCAGCGCTCGCGCCGGCTTTGGTAACGCCTTTGGCAAGAAAGCCTACGAGCGCCGCGAGGATGTGGTGCGTCCGGGGATCGGCGCGCAGGGCGGCCGCCCAGGCGAGCTTCAAGAATTGAAATGCATTGTACTGGTAGCAGAGGTAATGAGTGCGGCCCTTCTCATACGGGCCGTCGACAATATAGGGCAACTCCCCGGTGGGAAGCTGTGCATTCGCCAAGAAATCCAGCATAGCATCCACGTGCTCCGCGAAGCGCGCGTCACCCGTGGCCTTCCCAAGCCGCAAAAAGAGCCATACCGCCTCCACGGAATTGTTGGGGATTTTCCCTCGTGGCTTATCAAAGTAGTTAATAGCCTCTCCCGGTGTGTGGGCTTGAAAGCCGATCCTCCCCACCAAGTAATCGTACCAGCGAACCGCCGCCAGGAGGAATTCTTTTCGCGGTTCGCGGGCATAGGTGGCGAGAAGTCCAATCGCTCCCCAATTTCCCTCCACGGTGGCGATCAAGTGCTTACGCTCGGGCAGGGGGTACAGCCAGAAGCCTTCGGGCTGCTGCAAGCGGAGCGTCGCCTCCGTGCTCTCCAGGGCGAGCGCGCGAAATTTTGGTTCTCCCGTCGCTTCATGGAGCATCCAGTTGGACAAAATCCAATAGCCCTGCGATTGCATGAAAACGTAATCGTCATTCCAAGGGACAAAAACCAGTGCGGACTTGAAAAATCTCCAGAGGCGCAGATGGAAACGAACGCCGGCGTCGGGGCCATGAACTAACCCTTGAGAGTAATGGCGTTTCAGCAGGTGCGCGTGCAGGCGCTCGGCGGCGCTGGTAAGTTCTTGGTCGGTAGGCATTCTCGGTATCACTCGCGCAAGGGGCGGAGGCACGAGCTTAGCGGCAGGCATCACACCCCTCAGTTCGAAGGGTGAGTTTAATCGAAACGGCGTGCCTCGGGGGGCGAGAAATTTAATCGAAAAGTCCTCGAGGCTGAGTCCCAGCCACCAGCTGCCGCCATCGAGGTTGCGCAAAAACCCGTCGGCACTGTCATTCTGAGGAGCCGCAGGCGGTCCTGAGCATAGCGAAGGAAGAATCTCGCCTTGCCATGAAAATGCGCAGAGCGAGATCCTTCGCTGCGCTCAGGATGACAGCAGGGAAGCGTTTTTCCGCGGCCGCTATTGCCCCAAAGTCTCCGCGTAGACTGCAACGATCTGTTCCGCCACTGCCTCCATGGAAATTTTGCGAATCCAGTCGCGGCCGTTCGTGCGCCCGCCGCGGCGGCAGACTTCGATGATCTTCTCCGCCATCGCCCCTGCCTCACGCCGGACCAAGTAGCACCCTGCGGTGGGACCGATCAATTCGGCGGCGTCGCCCACATCGACGGTAATCACTGGCAGGTTTGTCGCCATCGCTTCTTTGACCGCATTGGGTGAACCTTCCAACATGGAAGCCATCACCAGGACGTCCGCAGCGTTCATATAGATTGGAATCTGTTCCTGAGGCAAGCCGCGTGCCACGAGCAACTCCAAGGTGGGGACCTGTTCGCGCGCCAGGGAAACGGCGGCCTGGATCAGATCAAAACGCTTGCGGGCTTCGTTGGGGTTGTAGGGAAAGAGTACAAACTTTTTCGCGGGGTCGAGCCCCAGCACTTTGCGCGCCTGCGCCTGCTCCATGGGCCGGAATAAATTGAGGTCCACGCCGTTGGGAATGACGTGCGCGGTGGGCATGTGCAGCTTGGAAGCCATCTGCCGCGACTTCACGATCACGAAGGTGGCCAAGCGGGCCAGAATGAATCCCGAGATTTGCAGGAAATGCCCGGCAAGGGTAATCCGCCCGCTACGTGTGGGCCGGCCCAAAACATCGTCACCCATAAACGACACCACCACCGGCACGCGAGACTGCAAACGCGCCACCCACCCAGAAAGGCCAAAGTGCGCGTGGATCAAGTCGTACCGCTTCGCCCGCAGTTGCCTCCGAACCTGGCGGATACCGCGAAGGTAATTCCATGTGGATTCCCGGCCATTAATGAAGAGAACGTCAAACTCAACCCCCAGCGGGGCGAGAGATTCCATTTGCGCCTTCACGAAGCTGCCGTAACTCGGATCAGCTTCTGTGGGCCAGAGGTTAGTGACAACCAAAACGCTATAGGAGGCCATTTCCGCCCGGAAAGCTGGCTTCATGCCAAGTCAAAGGATTCGTTACGAGAGGTTGCCTCAGGATGCATTTTCACGTGACCAGAGCAAGGACAATTGTTCCATAGGTAGAGCGCGCAGCGCTGCCAGTGTGGCCAAATACACAACAGTGCCCAATCCGCAAGTGATGCACAAGAAGGTGAAATCCTGGGCGGCCGTGTCCGGCCATGGCAACCAAAATCGCAGAGCTCCCACGCTGAGGGCGGAAAAAAACGCTGCGACGAGGTTCTTCAAGGCAAAGCGGCCCAGCACCCGGTCCAACGTCACATCCAGATCTCCGAGATTTCGCTGGATCGCCAAGCCACACGCGATCAGAGAGCCCGTAAGGAAACCTAAAGGTATTCCTTTCGCCCCTGCCCGCAACACGCCGACGTAGAAAAGATCGAAAATCAGAACCAGGCTGTAATGAAAAAGGGTGAGGCGGAGGTAAACGCCCGGCTCGCGGCGCGCGAAGAGGCAAAAATTCAGCAAACGAACAAAAGCAAAGGGCAACAGACTGAGGCTGTAATACATGAAAATCAACGTCATGACTGCCGTTGCCCCAGAGGTGAATTGCCCCCGCTGGAAAACCAAGCGGATGATGTTATGGGCAAGCATTAGGCAGAAAACCGCCATGGGGGCCAGAAGTAAGAGGCTGATCTCAAGTGTGTCCCGAAAGGTTTTGTGCTCCTCCTCGCGGTTCCCCGAAGTCACGGCGCGCGAGAGCATGGGTAAAGCAGCGGTTCCTACGCTGCCTCCGAGAAGCTCCGCAAGCGTGCCGAGAATCCGGAAACCATAATTCAAGGCGGTCAGCGTCCCGGCCGGGAGAAAAGAAGCGATGATGCGTTCCACCACCACCACTCCCTGCCAGCCCAGAGCCCCCGCCAACTGCGCCGTTCCCGCGCCGCGCAAGTTGCTGAAGGATTCGCCACTGGCGGTCAACATCAGGGAATAGCGGGGACGAAAAGACGTCAGAATCTGAATGCCCAGGACGACCAACTGTAACAGGTATCCGGCCAAATACCCGAGGAAGATGCTTTGGGCGCCGTAACGATGAAATCCCAGGAGGATGACCACAATGGAAGTGACGTTGCGGATGAACCCTGACGCCGTCGAGAGCGCGAAATAATGCCGGCTGAGAAGAAAAGACCGCATCACTTCTCCTATCCCGGCGGGAATGATAATGAGGAAGAGCCAGCGCGAGAGCTGCGTCGCAAGCGCATGTTGTTGGTGCGTGAGCCCGGGAGCGATGCCGTGAACAATCCACGGCGATGCGGCCGCACCTATGACAGCGATCGCCCCCAACCCCAGAAAAAGAATGTTGGTGACGTAACTGTAACCGCGCCAGAGTTCCTTCTCGTCCTGGCTCGATTCCAGCGAAGCGAAGAATGGTACTAGCGAAAACTGACCCGTCGCCGTGAGCAAGTTGGTGATAATGTACGGGATGGTGTAAGCGACGTAAAACGTGTCGGAGCGTTGCGAAAGCCCCAGGTTGGCCGCGATGCTGGTTTCCACCAGGATTCCGCTCAGCCCGCCCAGCAGGTTGAAAAACGCTACCACGACCGAACTTCGCAACATCTGCTGCTTATGGTTCATTTCCTGAATCCCGGCACCTGACACCTAGCAGCTATGAAGGGCGTAGAGGTGACGAAGAGAAACACCATCAGGACTGGCGAAGTGCCAAAGTTGAATTCGAAGCAGCCTTCAGCCAGGAATGCCACCCACGCGGCCAGGGACCCGTCGGCGATCCACCTTTGCGTGGAAAGCTGCCGCCGAAGTTTCCACGTATACCAGCCCAGCGCCGCCATGAGACACACCCACGAGGCCAGACAGGGCAATCCTCGCTCCGCGCCGAATTGAAGAAAGTTATTGTGAAAGTGGTTGTGATAACCCACCTCGGGCGTTTTCCCCCGCGGCAGATAAAGATCGTAAACTTCCTCGATGTTGTTGGGGCCCACTCCCACCCAGGGGTGGGCGCGAATCATTCTTAGTGCGACGCGCCACATCTCGAGGCGAATGGATAGCGCGGGTTCCTGAGTGGGATGCATCGCCAGATGGAGCCGCTCATGAACGAGAGACGGCGCCCCCACGTAAGCCAACGCCAGGAGGATCGGCAAAGCCCAGAGCCACTTCGGTCTCCACTGAGCCAGAAGGTAAATCCCCGCCAGGAAACAGCCCAACCAAACTCCCCGGGTGAAGTTCAGAATAATAGAAACAGCGACGAGGGCGAGCACCACCCACCAAAAACCCGAAACTCGAAATTCGAAACTCGAAATTCGGCGTCCAGCTCCCGCGTTTCGAATTTCGATTTTCGAGTTTCGACCGCCGGACAGCAGCAGAAATCCCAACAGAAAGGCGAAGACCAACATCTGCTGTCCACCGAAGTGCATCCAGTGTCCCATAAACCCCTGGATGCGCGTTGACGTCAGGTAATGGTAAAGCTCGCCGGGATGATGCGCCCGCACATCGCGGTACTGGATGACGAATTGCGCGATGCCAACGAGGCTTGTCAGGAGCGATACAAGAAACAAGCCCTGCAAGAGGCGGCGTAACTGCTCCGCGCTGACCACCAAGTTTATCGCCAACAGCCAAATGAGAAATAACACAAGCTTTCTAACGGCAAACCACCCCGCTGTGGGGTTCGCCGCCCAGAAAATCGAAACCACTGATAATACGGAAAAGAGTGCGAGGGGAAACTTGACGGGCAAGAAAAGGACCCGCGGCTGCGCTTGCAAGAGGTGAATCACATAGAGGACTCCGGCGCCCGCCAGAAATGCCTGAGAAGCGGCAAGCGAGATCTGAAGCGTCAGAACAAAGAGAGTAAAGAGGACCGCGGCCCATCGTAGAAAAGGGGGCCTTGGCAGTTCGCCGCACGTCCGTTCCAGGATGTTCTC
>Ga0315282_10002065_pt1 | contig 37448 bp, 33 predicted proteins | sample YL17G07_20_MG_FD_203693 | JGI IMG/M metagenome (GOLD analysis project Ga0315282, IMG submission 203693) | Sediment microbial communities from Yellowstone Lake, YNP, Wyoming, USA - YL17G07_20 | ecosystem: Environmental > Aquatic > Freshwater > Lake > Sediment | place: USA: Wyoming | collected... | reverse complement strand
CATACTTTAGCGATCTTCCTACAGAAAGACTACTTGGAGAAGGGGTTACTCCTGAAGATTTAAATGAAGACACTATCGGAAGAACACTAGATAGGATATACAAATATGGTCCAACAGAACTATTCAGGTAACTGTTGCAATTTTGGTTGATGAGTTTTAAAAACCTCCCCCCTTATAGTAAAATATTATTTAAAAATAAATTAAACAAAGGAGTTCGATTATGAGAATATCAGTTAAAGTACCTAAAGTAAAGAGTATTCCGGAAGGGTATGTATCTCCTGTCCCTCATTGTAAGTCATCTGACGTGGTAAGATATGGGACAAGACTAAGAGGAGTAGAGGATCCTAGAGTAAAAGATGTAGTAGTACAGAGAATGGAAATGTAATTCTTGTAATAGAACCTCTACACAAAGACCAGAAGGTGTTTCTAGAGCACTTTTCTCTGATTTTGTTATCTCTTTAGCTGTATTCTTGTATACTCTCGGACTGTCCTACGATAATGTTTCAAAAGTCTTACTATTTTTCGATATCTTTATAGACCCATCGACAGTTTGGAGATATTTTCAGAATGCTGGGAAGAAGCTCAGGAATAAGCCTAAAGATAAACATTTTGTAGCAGGATTTGACCAAACCTATATGAAAGTAAAAGGGATAAAAAAGATTGTGAACATGGTTTTTAGCACAGATGAGGTTATATTAGATGTAGAGATTTTACCGAATGAGACTTCAGAGACTTTCAAGAAGAAGATAGAGGAATTGAATAGAGAATTAGGCTTAGAAGTACTAGTAACAGATGACCATGCTTCTTATAGAGATGGATTTATAGACACAGATGTAGAGAGGCAGTTATGTCTGGTACATGTTTTAAAGAATATCAGTAAAGCGCTAAAGAAACTAGACTTTACCTTAGAGGAGAAAGAGATGATAATGAAACTAACGAGAGCACCTACTAAAGAGGGGATAAATATTATCTGGGGGATGTATGTTAAGAGATTAAAGGAAAGGGGTAATGCGAGGGAAGAGATAGATCTGAAGATTTTAATAGCATAGAGAAAATCTAAAAGAAGACTAAAAAGGAGATAGAAGAGGATAGGATATATCAACCATTTTTGCAAGAATTACCATCATTTTAGCCGTGTATAATGGCGAATATTATATCATGAAAGAGTTTCATAAACCATAGCCTATATCAAAAGAGAAGGATAAGACAGAGCCTAATGCACCTTATAAACCTGGACCAAAGTAAACTTTTAATCACTAAGATCAGTTAAATATTGTTTGGTATAGTTTTAAAGGTAATCTTAGTTTATCTAGATATCGAATTACTTTTTAATTAAGCTATAACTTTAGTACATTGAAGCTTAAGGTTACACCTTCTTATTTCTAGATCTTTTTTACTGTTATTAAGATTGCCAGACAATCTTAATAACCGAACTTATAGAGGATACACTCAATTGAGGAGTGAGTAGATAGATTTACCGTATTCTCTTAAGAAGGAGCAGGTAAATTTTATTTACTCTATAAGCTAATTATTTCTTCTAGATCTTAATAGTTCTATATAGATGATATATTTAGTATACTAGGTGACATTATCACAGTCTCTTGACATACAATTTTTAGCTCTTGACAAAGCTTATATTTTAAAGTATATTAGTAATAGAAAGGCGCGGGGTGGAGCAGTCTGGTAGCTCGTCGGGCTCATAACCCGAAGGTCGTTGGTTCAAATCCAGCCCCCGCTACCATTTTTTATGGCGGCATAGCTCAGGTGGCAGAGCAAGCGGCTCATACCCGCTATGTCCGAGGTTCGAATCCTCGTGCCGCTACCAATTTTATTTTGATGACTCTTATAGAAAAAGTAAAGAATTTTATTTCTAAATATCATCTTATTTCTCCTGAAGAGAAAATCATAATAGGAGTCTCTGGAGGGCCTGATTCTATGGCGCTTCTTTTTATTTTAAATTCCCTTAGAGATGAATATAAACTTCAGTTGATAGTTTGTTATGTGGATCATAAGTTACGCAAAGAGAGTAAAGAAGAAGCTCATTTAGTATCCAATGTTTCAAGAGTTTTAGGTTTACCTTTTATATTAAAAGAACTAGATATAAACGCTATAAGAAAGGGAAAAACTTTAGAAGAAGCAGCAAGAGTAGCTAGATATGGTGCGCTAGAAGAGGCTCGAAAAGAGAATAATGGAGACAAGATAGCAGTTGCCCACCATTTAGATGATCAGGTAGAAACAATACTTATGCGAATTATAAGAGGGACAAGTATTAAAGGGTTAAAGGGTATCCCTGTCCAGAACGGTTATATAGTTCGTCCATTGAGAGAAGTGTGGAAGGATGAAATTTTAAATTTCTGTAAAGAAAATAATATCCCATATGTAATAGATAGGTCAAATCTTAAACCTATTTTTACTCGTAATAAAATAAGATTAGAGTTGATTCCAATCTTACAACAGTATAATATTAAGGTTAAAGAAGTACTTCTCAGGTTATCTTCTCATGTAGAAGAGCTAGACACATTCCTGAATAATATAGAAGAAGAGTCCTTGGAAAAATGCACTATGTCTTCTAACGAGGTCTTTATACCTATAGCTCTAATAGAAACTCTGCCTGAAATTTTAAAAAGAAGGATAATTATGAGAATACTTGTTAATCTAAGTCCGAGACCACATATGTTAAATAGTCAGGCTTATAATATGGTACTTGAACTTGCGCATAAGCCAACTGGTAAATTTTTTGGCCTTCCTGGAGGGAGTATAGCCTATAAAGACACTAATGGAATAAGAATCCTTAGAACTCTTCCTACTCTTACTATGTATGAACCTAATGTCCCTGGAATTATTTATATATATGAAATAAATAAAAGGCTAGTTATAGATATTATCCCGAGGGAGAAACTTCCTGACAATTTTACTAATTTCCCATATACTTTTTATCTAGATTTTGATAAAATAGAAATGCCAATATTCTTAAGGGCACCTAAGGAAGGAGAAAGGTTTTGTCCTTTAGGATTAGGTGGTAAGAGTAAAAAGTTACAGGATATTATGGTAGATAGAAAGGTACCTAGGGAACATAGGGGAATATATTCTGTAATAGCTGATAGTATAGGGAATATTATTTGTATTCCGGGGTATACTATTAGCGAGAAGGTGAAAATAACTGAGACCACAAGGAGGGTATTGATAATAAGCATTAAAGAGAATGAATAATGATATAAAGGTGCTTTTTACAGAAGAACAGATAAGAAATAGAGTAAAGGAGTTAGGAGAAGAGATTTCTAGGGTCTATGAAGGTAAGAAACCTCATTTGGTATGTATTTTAAGGGGTGCAGTAATATTTTTGTCTGATCTTATAAGAAATATAAGCTTACCTCTTACTGTAGACTTTATGGCTATCTCAAGTTATGGAAGTAGCGATAAATCTAGTGGAATAGTTAAAATTGTAAAAGACTTGGACGAGACAATTGAAGATAGAGATGTCCTTATAGTAGAAGACATTATAGATACAGGGCTCACTCTTAAACATCTTCATCAGATTTTTCTAGCACGTAATCCAAGAGACCTTAAAATCTGCGTCCTTCTAGATAAAGAGGATAGGAGAATAACTAATGTAGATATAGATTTTGTAGGTTTTAAGGTTCCAAGTGAATTTATTGTTGGATACGGGCTAGATTTTAATGGATTTTATCGGAATCTCCCTTTTTTGGGAATTCTCAGTGCTAATGAGTTATCTGGAGGCGAGTAGTTTGAAAAGACAATTAAGTGGGATTATTATATACTTGGCTATATTTATTATTCTGGTAACATTCTTCTGGCGATCTATAACAGGGATGGAGACTACTTCTCCATTAGAGATTAGTTATTCAGACTTTCTCAACTATGTAAGACAAGGAAGGGTAATGGAAATTACAATAGGAGATGTAATCAAGGGAAAATTTGTCGATGGAGAAGAATTTGTCACTTATAAAGTGGATGACCCTAACCTTGTAGAAGAGTTGAGGAAGGCAAATGTTAAATTTACTGGAATAGCACCTGCTCAACCTTCGTGGTGGATAGGGTTTATATCTCCTCTTATTACAGTAGTACTTATAGGTCTTCTCTGGTATTTTATGTTTCGTCAGGCTCAGGGGGTAAATAACCAGGCAATGTCATTTGGTAGAAGTAGAGCAAGGCTTGCTGGTGAGAGTAAGGTAAGAGTTACTTTTGATGATGTAGCTGGAGTAGATGAGGCAAAAGAAGAGCTAAAAGAAGTTGTTGAATTCCTGGAAAATCCAAAGAAATTTCAGGCAGTAGGAGCTAAGATTCCTAAAGGAGTACTCCTTGTAGGGCCACCAGGTTCTGGTAAAACTCTATTAGCTAGGGCTATAGCTGGTGAGGCGGGAGTTCCTTTCTTTAGTATAAGTGGTTCTGAGTTTGTAGAGATGTTTGTAGGTGTAGGAGCTTCTAGAGTAAGAGACCTCTTTGCTCAGGCAAAAAGAAACGCTCCTTGTATAGTTTTTATCGATGAGATTGATGCTGTAGGAAGGCATAGAGGTGCTGGACTAGGAGGGGGGCATGATGAGAGAGAGCAAACATTAAATCAATTGTTAGTAGAGATGGATGGCTTTGATCCAAATATAGGAATCATAATAATAGCAGCTACGAATAGGCCCGACATACTTGACCCTGCATTACTAAGACCTGGGAGGATTGATAGAAAAATAGTAGTTGATAATCCTGATTTAGATGGAAGACTAGCAATATTGAAGATCCATTCTAGAGGAAAACCGTTATTTGATGATGTTAATTTGCAGGTAATAGCACAGAGGACTCCTGGATTTTCAGGGGCAGATCTAGCTAATCTTATGAATGAAGCTGCTCTTTTGGCTGCAAGAAGGAATAAGTCAAAGGTGGGTATGAATGAACTCGAAGAGGCTATAGATAAAGTAATAGCAGGACCTGAGAGACGTAGTCGTCTCCTTACTGAGAGAGAAAAGGAATTAATAGCTTATCATGAGACAGGACATGCTTTGGTAACTAAATTTCTTCCAAATGCCGATCAGGTTCATAGGATATCTATAATTCCAAGAGGAATGGCTTTAGGATATACTCTACATCTTCCTACTGAAGATAGGCATCTTCTTACTAGGGGGGAACTCTTAGATAAGGTTGTTACTGCTCTTGGAGGAAGAGCAGCTGAAGAGATTATATTTGATGAATCCACTACAGGGGCTCAAAATGATTTGGAAGTAGTTACAGAAATTGCACGTAGAATGGTTACTGAATTTGGTATGAGTGAAGAATTGGGACCTCTTACTTTTGGTAAAAGACATGGACAGGTATTCTTGGGTAGAGATCTTGTGGAGAGTAGAGACTACAGTGAACAAGTAGCCTTTATGATAGATAGAGAAGTAAGAAAGATTGTTGAAGAGTGTTATGAGAGGGCTAAAGATATCCTTATTAAAAATAAGGAAATACTTATAAGAGTTGCTAATCTTTTAAAGGAGAAAGAGACTATAGAGGCAGAAGAATTCAATACTCTTGTTGCTCAAGGAACATAAAAGGGAAGGCATTAGCCTTCCCTTTTTATACTTAGGGTGCACTTATTTTAAAAGTGCCACCTCATATCATCAAGTCTTAAATTAAATAGACTAAATAATTGCTTCTCCTGTAGCTGGGTCAAAGAGATGCATCTTGTCCATATCAAAGAATACTTTCCATTCTAGTCCAGTCCGTGCCTTTGTCGCAGGGTCTACTGTAGCCACTATTACATTGTCCCCTGAAGTTAGGTAGAGGTTGACTTCTGAACCTAAAGGTTCAGTTACATCTACTGTAGTTTTTATAGTCCACTCAGGTTTTGCATCTGCCTCCTTCATCAGAGTAGCATCATAGATATCTTGAGGTCTTATACCAAATATGACGTCTTTATTTGTGTATGGTTCTACAAGAGAATTAAAGGACTCTGGTATCTTTACTTCAAAGCTTCCTGCGTTTAGCCAGTATCCTCCATTCTTCTTCTCTAAAACAGTATTTATAAAGTTCATTGCAGGGCTACCAATGAATCCTGCAACAAAGAGATTCCTTGGTTTATTGAAGAGATTCAATGGAGAATCTATCTGTTGAAGTATCCCATTGTTCATTACTACAATCTTGTCACCCATCGTCATTGCTTCTACCTGGTCGTGAGTTACGTAGATAGTAGTAACTTGGAGTCTATTGTGCAATCTCTTTAGTTCTGCCCTTGTCTGGACTCTCAGCTTAGCATCAAGGTTAGATAAGGGCTCGTCCATAAGGAATACTTGAGGAGTACGGACTATAGCTCTTCCTAATGCTACTCTCTGTCTCTGTCCGCCTGATAGTTCCTTAGGTTTTCGCTTTAGAAAGTCCTGAATCCCTAGCATTTCAGCTACTTCTTGGACCCTCTGTTCAATCTCTTTTCTAGGAACTCTCCTTAGTTTTAGTCCAAATGCCATATTGTCAAATACCGTCATATGAGGATAAAGAGCATAGTTCTGGAACACCATTGCAATATCTCTATCCTTAGGAGCAACATCATTAACTACCCTATCACCTATATATATTGTGCCTTCAGTGACCTCCTCTAGTCCTGCTATCATTCTTAGAGTAGTAGTCTTACCACATCCTGATGGACCTACTAAGATACAAAATTCCTTGTCTTCTATGACAAAGTTTGCATCTTTTACTGCTTCTACCGTACCAAACTTTTTAGATACATGTTCAAGCACTACACGTGCCATCCTAACGCCTCCTATTCTTAAAAATTAATTTTTAAAACTTAAAAATATCTCATTTATAAAAATTATATCATATCTCACCTTCCTTCTCTATTTAAAAAGTCTTTCAGCTCACTTATACTTTTCACAGGAGTTGGGTCTACTCCTCTCTTGATTGCAAGATAGAAGGATACAAAATCTCCTATGTATATTAAGGATAGAAATCTTTCTAGCAGTGTATTTCCTCTACTCCATACTTCTACTATATTATCTTCGATGATAGAAGATAGAAAGTCTTTCATATATCTAATTCTTAGTCTTATTCTATCTATTTCTTTAGTGTCCCTCAAGAAAATGACTACGGTCTGCTTTAAGAAATCATCTCTTCCCTCCCATCCTATAACTTCATTGTGATTTAGTTCTGGGAAATTATTCCATATAGAGAATGACTTACTATTCTCATTTAGCTGACATTTCCATCTATAAGCAACAACTCCGAAATACTCATTAGGAGCATAGATAATAGGGAGGTGCCCATGTAATTTATCTGTAATCTGTTTGGCAATATTTTTTTCTTTAGGAATTTCCTCTTTCAGCTCTTCATCCCTAAGTTTTTCTAATAAACTGGCTACTCTCTTTATGTCTACCTCGGTTATATGTAGGAATCCTAATCTAGATAATACAGAAAGTACTGGTATAAAGGTATAACCTAAAGCTGCTCTCGGTTGGAAACCACTAGGAATAACAATATGGGAAATTCCTTTTTCTTTAGCTAACTCTATAAGTTTACCTCCAGAAACAATGGTAATAACACCTGCTCCCTTATTTAATCCCTCCTCACAAGCTGTTATAGACTCTTCTGTATTTCCAGAATAACTAACTACTATTAAAAGAGTATTTTCATTTACAAATCTAGGAAGATTGTAATCTCTAATAACTAGAAAAGGAACATAGAGTTCATTATAGCCTAAGGACTTTATGATATCTCCACCTACTGCAGAACCACCCATTCCTACCAGCAATATATTATTATAAGACCTTTTTAACGGAGAAGTATCTACCTTTTCTCCTGCTTCCCAAGCTTTTAATACTTGCTGGGGAAAGTTACATATACTAAAATACATCCCTGATGGATCCCTGTAAGGGAATATATTTTGTCCTACTAAGTTCTCTCTTTCCATTTTATGTTCTGTTAGGGCTAAACCTTTTCCTCCTTTTCTATTTTTTCTATTACAAGGACTCCAGCCCCTATTACTCCGGCTTCTTCACCTAGAGATGAGGGTAAGATTTCTACTACATCTCTTGACCTCGGAAATCCCCTTGTCTTTACCATCTGAATCACTGGAGGCATAAGGATATCCCAGGATCTAGCTATACCTCCTCCTACTATTATACATTCAGGATTGAATATATTGGTAAGAGTGACAAAACCTAACCCTAAATAGAAGCTTGTCTCTTTAAATATATCCAGAGCTACTTTATCTCCGCACTTTACTGCCTGGTATATAATGGCAGGTGTAATATTGTTTAGATTATTATTAGCTAACTCTAAGATTCTTGTATTAGCACCATTTTTTATTGCCTTTTCCGCTCTTGCTACTATAGATGGACCGCCTGCTAGTGCCTCAAAGCATCCATAATTTCCGCAGTTACATTTTGGTCCATTACTGTCAATTACCATATGTCCTATTTCTCCACCACCACCGATACTTCCACGGAATAACTCTCCATTAATTATAATCCCAGAACCGATTCCTGTCCCTAGGGCGATGAAAATCATATATTTTCTTCCTTTACCAGAACCAAATCGCTTTTCACCAAGAGCAGCTACTCTTACATCGTTTTCTATAAAAACTGGCACATTGAAATAGTCTTTAATAGGAGCTACCATATTTACATTATTCCACTTAAGATTTGGGGAAAAGATATTTATCCCATTTTCTACATCTAAGATTCCAGGAGCTCCCATACCTATACCTAAGATATCTTTTTTATCTGTAGTTACCTTTTTTAATACTTCATCTATCTTCTCTATGATTCTATCCAAAACTGCTTTGGCACCTAGTTCAACAGGGGTACGAGTATCTATCTTACAGAGGAGGTTACCTTCAAAATCTATGACTCCCACCTTAAATGCAGTTCCTCCCAAATCTACCCCAACAATCTTTTTGTTTTTTATATCTATCCTATTCATTACTTGACCCTACTTGCACTTCCTAGTATAAGTATATTGTTCTTTACTTCCTTCTTGACACTTTCTATCCCTGCCAAGAGATAGTCTCTAGGTTCTATAATATTATCTTTTAGTACTTCTCTTATACCACTTGCCATAGCCATTTTCAATTCAGTGGCAATATTAACTTTCCTTATTCCTAACTGGATAGCCTTTTGTATATCCTCTTTTGGAACACCACTAGACCCATGAAGGACTAAAGGTACTTCTGGAAGTCTATTATGAATCTCTTCCAATCTCTGGAAATTCACTTTGGCATTCTTTTTCTGCATCCCATGAGCAGTACCTATAGCTATTGCTAAGGATGTAACTTGTGTGAGCTCGTAAAATTTCGCAGCATCTTCTAGTTCAGTATATATGGCCTCGTCCTCTTTTACCTTTATGTGCTCTTCTACTCCCCCAATTTTCCCTATTTCCCCTTCTACAGGAATCCCTACCGCTTTTGCTATTTTTACTACTTCCTTTGTAGTAGCCACATTTTCTTCAAAATGAAGATGAGACCCATCGTACATTATAGAAGTAAATCCTGCTCTTATTGCACCTACTATCATATCTAAATTACGAGAATGGTCAAGATGAAATGCTATTGGTATTTGTTCTGAAAATTTATCAGCAAACTGAATTAGAGACTTAAGATAATCAAACCCTAAGAATTTTACTGTGCTTTCACTTGCCTGAATAATTAAAGGAGATTTCAGTTCCTTTGCAGCAAGGATTATAGCTACTAGAAACTCCCTGTTTGATATATTAAAAGCTCCCACTGCATAATTATTTTTTATTGCATCTTTAAGGAGGATATCTGTAGTAACTAACAATTTTGTAACTCCTTTCTTATTGATTTAGTTTATCTAGTAAGCTTTTTATATCCTTATCTTCTGGATTTATCAAGAGAAAGCTCTTTAAAATATCTATAGCTTCGTTCTTTTTATTCTGAGAAATCAAAAAATTAGCATAGTTAATTACAATCTCTTTACTACTAGGGCTAAGGGAGTATGCTTTAGAAAAATAATTTTCTGCCTTATCTATTTCATTTCCTTTCCAATATATAAGTCCTGCCGTATCATATATGTAATAGAGAGGAGCCTTTGCTATTGCTTTTTCTATAGTCTTTTTGGCATTTTCTATGTCCCCAGCCTGTAGGACCACATAGGCATAGGCATTCAATCCCAGAGGATTTTCAGGAGATAGTTTTAAAAAGTTTTCTAATTCTACTTTTGCTGATTTCCAGTCAGATTTAGATATAGCCTTTCTCGCATTTGTGTAAGATGTAATTATCCCTTTGACCAGAGTACTCTCTATGACACTTAGATTCTTGTCTTTAGGTAAAATAATTATAGCTATATTATTTGTCTCCCTTACCCAGAGACTATTAAATCTTTTTTCATCGAGAATATAGTTGTTTCTGATTATTGGGTCATTTGTTACTATTCCTTTTTCGTCTATTCCTATTACTACTCTCCAGTATGAATAATAATCATATGGAATTCTAAAGGATTGTGCTACTATTACAGGTATCTCAGCGTGTTCTATAATATTTTTTAGTTCTTTTAACTGTAGCTGTACTATATATCCCTTTAATCCCTTGCTCTTTACATATTCAAGAAGGGCAATTGGGTCTTCTCCGCCTGGGGCTATTATTTTTTCCTTTAGTTCCTTCTGGTCTACCTTTATTCCATAATAATCTAGTACCATAGACACACAACTAGCTAGAGGATAACCTTCTATAGAGTAATAAGGCACAGATACAAGAGTAAAAGGACTTGCCCCTATCCTCTCTCCATAGAGAAAGAGAAGGAAAATAAAGAATAAGAATTTAATTCTTTTCAATTTTTACCTCTTTCTCTTTCTGGATGCTTCTCTCTTTCTTTTTTCGCTAGGTTTTTCGTATCTTTCATGTCTACGGATTTCAGAGAGTATCCCTGATTTTTGTATTTCTCTTCTAAATCGCTTCAACGCACTCTCTATTGATTCATTTTCTTGAACTTGAACTTCAGGCATTACATTTAGTCCCTCCTTTCAAATTTTTCATTATTGAATTATAAACTTATAATTTAAATTTTTCAATAGCTATTTTCCTCTTATTATATCTTTTATCTTCATAAGTCTTGTTATAGTACTGCGCTGTGTCTCTTCCAGTTTCATTGAAATGAGTTTTATAGACTCTTCTAATTGAGGAATAAGCTCATGTTCCAAGGCATTAACTCTTCTGCGAGTACTCTCTAATGCAAGTCCTAAATTTATCACTGCCTCTTCCAATTCTACAAGCTGTATTAGTTTGTTTAGAGAATTGAGGAGTTTAGTATATGCAGTATCTAATTGAATTGATACTCCTAAAAATCCGTAGAGTAATGGCCCTGGTGGGGTGACATTTACTATAGGTATATCTACATTTACTATAGGATTCCAGTTTATATCAACTTTCATTTCTGTAAGAGGTTTTATTAACGTTCTGTCAAAAAGAAATGGATCTCCTAATGCTGTAGCTAGTTGGAAAGTCTTATTTACATCTTCTAAAGAGGCTATAAGTTCCTCTAGTACAGTCTTCAATTCATTTACTCTTGTAAGAAACTGTCTTGTTAACTCTTCTTGTTTGTCCTTTAGTAACTTATGTCCTCTTCTGGCTACGGCGAGGCGCTGCCTCAACCGCATAAGCTCCATCCTATTTGGGTGTACTCTAACCTCTGGCATCTAAGTATACCTCTATGAATTTATCTCTTATACGTTTTAGTTCTTCTCTTGGGAGGATTCTAACTAGGTCCCAAGCAATGTTTAAAGACTCTTCTATTAACCTATCTTCGTACTCTCCCTGATTAACGAATCTCGCTTCAAACTGATTAGAAAACTTTATATACTTCCTATCTGTCTCAGTAAGAGCCCCTTCTCCAAGTATTACTGCCAGCTCTTTGAGCTCTTGCCCTCGTGCATAAGCAGCAAATAGTTGGTTAGATATATCTGCATGGTCTTCTCTTGTTTTTCCTGCTCCAATTCCTTTGTCTTTTAATCTAGATAGGGAAGGCAAAACATTTACTGGAGGATAAATACCTCTTCTATGAAGACTTCTTTCTAGAATAATCTGTCCTTCGGTTATATATCCAGTGAGGTCTGGTATAGGATGAGTTATATCATCTTCAGGCATAGTAAGGATAGGCATCTGAGTAATAGAACCCTTTTTACCTATTATTCTTCCAGCTCTTTCATATATGCTTGCCAAATCAGTGTATAGATATCCAGGATATCCTCTTCTTCCTGGCACTTCTTTCCTAGCGGCAGAGACTTCTCTTAGGGCTTCGCAGTAATTGGTCATATCTGTCAAGATAACCAAGACATGCATATCTTTCTCAAAAGCTAAGTATTCAGCAGCAGTAAGGGCAAGCCTTGGAGTTGCTATACGTTCTATTGCTGGGTCGTTAGCTAAGTTTATAAAAAGGACAGCCCTCTCAAGTGAACCTGTTCGCCTAAAGTCTTCTATAAAGAATTCTGCTTCTTCAAAAGTAATCCCCATAGCAGCAAATACAATAGCAAACCCTTCGCTAGCACTTAAGATACGAGCTTGTCTAGCGATTTGAGCGGCTACTCTATTATGAGGTAAACCAGATGCAGAGAATATAGGGAGCTTCTGACCTCTTACTAGAGGATTCATAAGGTCTATAGATGATATTCCTGTCTGAATAAACTCGGAAGGATAGTCTCTGTTGTATGGATTTATAGGGTTTCCATTAATATCCAGCCTTTTTTCTGGGATATATGATGGAGCTCCGTCAATAGGTTTACCAAAACCGCTCATTATTCTACCGAGCATATTTAGAGAGACCCCTAACTCTATCCCCCTCCCAGTAAATCTCACTTTACTCCTTGCAAGCTCTAGTCCAGTAGCTCCTTCAAAGAGCTGAACCAATGTCTTATCTTCATTTATCTCCAATACCCTTCCTCTTCTTATACTCCCGTTAGGAAGCTCGACCTCTACCATCTCATCAAATTTAGCTCCTTCTACTCCTTCTACAAGCATAAGAGGTCCTGCAATCTCTCTAATTGTAAAATATTCTTTTATCATTTTAGATTTTTACCTCTTTCAGCTTAGTGAATTCTTCCCTTATCTTATCTTCAAGAGAGAAAAATTTAGCCTTCTCTTGTTCAGAGGTATATTTCATTCTTGAGATATCCTCTCTCACGGGGAGATTTAAAATTTCTTCTAAAGATACTCCATCATCTATAGCTTCTAAACCTCTGTGATAGAATTCTAAAATGATACTTAGCATATGTAATTGTTTCTCTAGGGAAGTATATGTATCTAGTTCATTAAAAGCATTTTGAAGGAGGAAATCTTCCCTTATAGATCGTGCAATCTCAAGGAGAAATCTTTCTTTGATTGAGATTGCTTCTATCCCTACCAACCTTGTGATTTCTTTAAGTTCTGCTTCTCTACTTAGAATACTCAAGGCTTCATTCCTTAATAAACTGTAATCTTTACCTAATGAATTCTTTATATACTCACCTACTGTCTCTGCATAGAGTGAATAACTACTAAGCCAGTTGATGGCAGGGAAATGTCTCTCATAGGCTAAAGAAGAGTCTAACCCCCAGAAGCATCTTACTACTCTTAATGTATTCTGGACAACAGGTTCAGACAAGTCTCCTCCAGGAGGGGATACTGCTCCAACTATAGTAAGTGAACTCTCTCTATCGTCACTTCCAAGAACTCTTACCTTTCCTGCCCTTTCATAGAACTCAGCAAGACGTGTGCCAAGATAAGCTGGATAACCTTCTTCTCCAGGCATCTCTTCCAGCCTTGCAGACATCTCTCTTAATGCCTCCGCCCATCTAGAAGTAGAATCCGCCATTAGAGCTACACTATATCCCATATCTCTAAAATATTCAGCTATAGTAACTCCAGTATATATAGATGCTTCTCTAGCGGAAACAGGCATATTTGATGTATTAGCTATAAGGACAGTCCTCTCCATAAGTGGTCTATTAGTCCTTGGGTCTGTAAGGTGTGGAAATTCTAATAATACATCTGTCATTTCGTTTCCCCGTTCTCCACACCCTACATATACTACAATATTAGCATCTGCCCACTTTGCAAGTTGGTGCTGTACTACAGTCTTTCCACTTCCAAATGGTCCAGGTATACAGGCAGTTCCTCCTTTAGTTATAGGGAAGAACATATCTATTATCCTCTGCCCAGTGACAAGTGGTTCTTGGGGAGGTAATTTTTCTTTTACTGGTCTTGGAAGTCTTACTGGCCATCTCTGAATCATAGATGTTTCGTAAACCTTGTCCCCATCTCTTAATCTAGCTATAACATTTTCTATAGTAAATTCCCCTTCTTTTATCTCCTCTACTATACCTTTCATTCCCACAGGGACCAATATCCTATGGGTTATTGTTTCTGTTTCCTTTACTTCTCCAAGAACATCTCCACTTTCTACTCTCACTCCTTTTTTTACTATAGGTTTAAAATACCAACGAGTTCCCCTATCTAAAGCAGGAACATCTATACCCCTTGTGATATATTCTCCTGCCTGTTGAGATATTGCCTTTAAAGGCCTTTGAATTCCATCAAATATCATACCTAAAAGACCAGGGCCTAATTCGACACTTAAAGGTGCTCCTGTCGTTGTTACTGGTTCTCCAGGACCTATCCCTGAGGTCTCTTCATATACCTGTGTATATATATATTCTCTTCTAAGTTCTATTATTTCTCCTATAAGTCCCAATTCTCCTACTCTTACCACATCATACATTCTTGCATTAGGTATTCCCCTTGCTACTACTAGAGGTCCTGAAACCCTTACTATATATCCTCTATTCTCCATTATTATTTCCCTCCGAGAAAATCTTAGTGCCTACTGCTCTTATAATAAGATTTGAAAGGAGACTTTTTAGATTTCCTCCACCATGGGTCGGTATAACATCAATAAGAGGTATGGCTCTCTTTTCCCTCTCAAATCTTACTACATCAGCGAAATCTTCATCTACAAGTATTAGACCATAGCCACGAATCTCTCTTAATTTTTTAGCAACCTCGTCTCTATCTCTAGCATCAAAGATATCTACTCCTAATGCTTCGTATATTGATAAAAATTCTTTTCTTCCTACTGCAGCTACTTTATAAGCCACGAATACCACCTCTTAAAATATGAGAAGATAATCCGTATGAGAATCCAGAAAAGAGAAAGGATATGTTCTTATTCTCTATCTCCTTTCTAAATAGATAACTTAATACTGGTTCATAACCAAAGGCAGTATACTTACTTACACTTAATAGATCTATGAGTTTTTCATCTATAATTTTCTCTAACCCTGTAGGGTTGTTTATATATTCTCTGATAGCAAGAGCCTCTACTAAGTTATTATCGGCCCACTCTTTTAAAGGAAGGCCTAGAAGCTTTTTGAAAAGTTCGATATCTATATTCCCCCCAGAGTAAAAGAAATCCTCATATCTCTCTGGATAGTTACTAATCTTTATCCTGAGAGCCATCTTGAAATTTTCTAGGTCTATTTCAGTAGTAATGAGTTTATATAATAGCTCATATCCGTAATTTTTAGATAACTCTAGTAATCCGTTAAAGTATGCCTGTTCTAGATAATATGTCCAAAATATTGGTTCTAAGTCCACATCTTTTATTATACTCCAAGGATAGGGAAGGGTTTTAAGTGAATTTATATCCTTACTTTTCTTTACTTCTTCTAAAAATTCTATAGGGAGAATTCCCCCCTTATATAGAGATATACTCTTATTACTTAAGAGTCCATAGAGTACCCGCTTTATATTTCCTAAATCTACTTTATATCTAAAATATGAGAGAAATGAATCTTCTGGACAAAGCTTATCTAGCTCTTCCATCTCAATGAAGAACTCTTGAATGAGCTTTACTTGAAAATTTTCAAGTATATCCTCAGGGGAGATAATCCTTCCATAAGGAGTATCTATAAGGAGTCTAAAAAAATCAGATATGGACTTAGCAGATAAAAGTCTCTCCCAATCTCCTGGTGAAAAAAGTTCAGATTCTAAAGCTCTAACTTTACCTACGGCAGTAGCAAAGTTTACATCTTCTTTAAATATTACCATATCCTGCCTCTTTCAAAATCTCTCCAACTAATTGTTCTATTTCAGGTCTTAAGTTTTGAAATATAATCTCTAGAGAATTGTTTATATCATATTCCCTACTCCTTACTATGAAGCTCCCTTTTATGTCTCCAGCTACTATTTTAAAATGATTCTCCTTTTTACCTCTTTTTACTAGTTCAGTCTCCAAGGATTTTTTGAATCTCTCTATATCATAGGAGGAAAGAACTATTTCTTCATCACCTTTAAGTCTTAAAGAGAGAATACCTCTGACTAAGTATTCTAAATATTCAGGGCTTTTAATAATTTTCTCTATCGCTTCACTTATTACCTCTTCTATGGTTTCTTGCACTTCATTAAGTATAGACCTTTGGATTTTTAATCGGGTAGTAGCTACTGCCTGTCTTTTTATTGTATCTATATCTTTCTGGATGCTTCTTAATCCTGATGTTTTTATAGATTCTACTTCTAAAGAGGCTTCTTCTATTTTAGAAGAAGCCTCTTTACTGGCTTCTTTTACAATCTCTTCTGCCTCTTTCCTGGCATCTGATAGTACACGCTCTTTGAGCTCAGCAAATCCCATAGAAATCATCCCTTATAGTTTCATGCCATTTAAAAGGAGGATAGTAGTTAGAAGTCCCAAGATTGCGTATGTCTCGACCAAGGCGGCTAAGATTAAAGCCTTACCAGATTCTTCTGCTCTTTTTGCTACCATTCCTACTCCGGAGGCTGCTACTTTACCCTGGTGAATTCCTGAAATAAGTCCACTTACAGCTACCGGTAAACAAGCAAATAAAATCTGTAGCCCTTGATACATATCAGGTGAAATAGGACTACCTCCTAAGAGACCTAACTTAGAGATAACCAAAAATCCTCCAAGGAAACCGTATATACCCTGTGTCCCAGGTATAGCGACTAGTAGGAGTAAATTTCCAAATTTTTCTGGTTGTTCACTTAAAAGTCCAGCAGCTGCCTGTCCTACTATACCTACTCCAATACTAGACCCTATACCTCCACCAAATACAGCTAACGCTGCTCCAAGAATTGCTAAGGCTGTTCCTAACATCTATCCTTGTACCTCCTTTTCTATTGTATAAGTCCCAATTTTACGTAATGGCTTAAATTCTCTTCCTCCACCTTCAAAGAATTTAGTGAAGAATTCTACAAACTGTAACCTGCTAGAGTGAACAAAAGCACCAAATGCATTTATTATAAGGTTAAAGAGATGCCCTCCAAGAAAGATGACTATACCCAATATAAAACCTAGAATAGGGATATTACTAAATGTTTTTGCCAGCTCATTTACAACTGTAGCGATAACTCCTGTAGATAAGCCTAAAGCGAGCAATCTAGAATAAGATATGACATCGCTTAGGTATCCTATTACAGAATAGAGGCTTCCCAATCCACTTGTAATTTTAAGTATTATAGACTTTTGATGTCTTCCCTGAGTTGATACTAATGCTATGGCCATAACCACAACGAAATAGAGCGCCCATTTAGAGACTGGCTTAAGGGATTCTATCATTGTAGTCCCTGCTGCAATGAATATAGATAGAAGGAATAAAATCCAAAAGAGCTGGTCAAATATAGCCTCTTTATAAAGACCTCTTCTAAAGTTTAAGACCATTTTCACTCCTAAACCAAACAATATCTGAATAAAACCAAGTGCTAAAGAGATTAATAAAAATGTGATAGGGTTTTTTATTGGATCAAACAGCATAAGTTTTTCTCTTATTGGCTCTAAGAATCTCAAAAAAGGAAAAACTTCTGGAGCGTTTCCAAACCATCCTCCAGTAATTGTTCCTGTTGCTATAGTTAGTATCCCTCCAATGAGTAATAATCGGAGGAGTTTCTTCCTGGTCTTTTCTATAAGGACAGTCTTATAGAGATAGAAAGATAATAACGCTAAGACTATTCCATACCCTAGGTCTGTAAGACATAATGCAAAGAATATTGCAAAGAAAGGTGCAAGTAATGGTGTAGGGTCAAACTCTTTATTATTTGGCATCCCATAGATCCCTGTTATAGTTTCAAATGGAGTTACAAGAGAATTATTTTCTAGAGCGATAGGGAGGTCTTCATCAGGACGAGGTGGAGAAAATACAATGTAGAGATTCTTAAATTTCTTCTCTATGGTCCCCTTTATTTTCTCTTTATCTTTTCCTATAATCCACCCAGTAAGAAAGAATGTATTTTTTGTATGTATACTTCTATTTAAGTTTTCGTATCTTAAGTAATCGTTTTGATAATCATCGTATAGTATATAAACGGCTTTAATGAAATTTTCCCCTTTGTCTTTTATCTCTCCTAGAATCTTATCTCTTTTTTCATCTAATTCTTTCATTCTAGATTCTATTCTTTCAATCTCTCTAAGAGGGGTATCCGCAAATTTTTCCATACTGTACGTAGTTATACTATATTTAGAGAGGATATTTTTCACTTCTCCTACTATAGTCCTATGTAATAAGATTATAAAGAAGACATACTGGGGAGTTTGAGAAACTATTGATATATCTGCCAGTGTAGTCTGAATATCTTTTAATATACTATCAAACTCGTATCTTTTTGCCTGGCAAAGATATACATCTATATCTTTTAACTCTTTTATCTTCCTTATTGGAAAGTTCATATTTTGAAAAGGTTGTAGAGGTTCTCTATCCTGGTTTAGATTGGTCCATTGATTTTTTATCTCTTCTAGAGACTTCTGCCATAGTTCTATGGTTTTATATCCAGAATTTCCCCTGAATTCACCTATGAAATTAGTTCTTTCTTCCTCTGTAAATGGCAGCTTTTGTGGAACAAAGATGTCTATAATGCTCCCTTTAGAATGAGTATATTCTCTAAGAAAACTGATAGCTGTCTTTATCCTGGAGAGTTCTCTATTAATTTGGTTGAGTTTTCCTGGAAGCCACTCTGGTGGAGAATCCGTTTCATACTCTACTTTTTCTATCTCAACAACACCTAAATTCTGTAATTCCTTTATTGCTTCTTCCTCGCTAGACCTATGCCCTGCTATAGTAAGCCTAAGTATTGGAAGGATAGCCATACTGTTCCATTACCTTTTCTTTTATTTTAGAGACTAAATCATTACATTTCTTGGCTACTAAAGATTTAAATTTATCTATAATCTTAACACTTTCTAGATTTAATTCCTCTATCGTCTTCTCTATCTCTTTATTTGTCTTTTCAATTGCCAATTTTCTCTCTTCTTCTAGGTCTATCTTTGTAGTATTTATCATTTCAGAAGCTTTTCTATTAGCTTCTTCTATAATATTCTGAGCCTCTTTCTTTGCTTCTAATACTATCTTTTCCCCTTCAGTCTCTATCTCTTGTATTTGTATTAATATTTCTTCAGGTTTCATCTATACCGCCTCCAAGAAGTAGTATTTTATCATGACAAAGATTTCTAGTCAAATTATACATCTAATATTACCTGGACTTTCCACCCTTTTTCATAACTCTCCAATTTAAAGTCATAATAAGTTACTGCCTTTACCAAATGTTCTATTTTGTGTAGTTTGGAATTGAAATTCTCTCCATATAGCATACCCTCTAAATGAGAACTAGATAAAATACTTACTTTAAATTTTGATACAAGTATCCTTTTTACTTCCCAAAAGTATATAAGTTCATTGAGCCAAGAGATAAGGAGCTCTTCTTCGTCCATTGCACTAACAGAGAGTTCATATTTATCTTTAGGTTCTACTGTACCTATATCTGTAATAATAGAAAATAAACCATAGGCAGCATTTTCAAATAGCTCTTCTAGTGTCTTCCCATAAGCTATTATCCCTATATCAGCAGTATGTTCTATTAGTTCAAATCTCTTCATTTCCTATTAGGGCTACACTTTGAATAGAATCCCCTTCTTCAAGGGACATTAATCTTACTCCACTACGTCCATTCCTATTGACTCGCCTTATCTCTTTTGCTGTTAACCTTATAGTCTTACCTGAGCCTGACATTATGACTATCTCATCGTCCTTACTAATTTTTACTACTTCTACTACCTCATCATCTTTCCTTAACTTAAGCCCCTTTACACCCTTTATCCTTCTGTTTTTTTTCTGAGGAATATCATCTAGACTTATCTTTACACCATATCCTATCTTTGTAACTAAAAGAAGATACTTTCCCGGTTCGTATGTCTCTACATCTATTACATTATCATCCTCTGTAAGTCTCATCCCATAGACTCCTTTAGCGGTACGGCCTAAATCCCTTAGACATGAGGCAGAAAATCTAGCCAGATAACCCTTCTTACTAATAAGAATGACATCTTCCTCTCCCGTTAAGGCTCTTGCACCTACTAATTTATCATTCTCTGCAAGAGATATGGCTATTTTACCTCTAGATGGAGGGTCTACATACCCCTTTAGGTTAGACAACTTTATTATTCCATTACTTGTAGCCATTACTATTTTGCCTAGAATATCCAGATCTTCTGGAACCAGGAATATAGCTGTAATCTTTTCATCTTCCCCTATTGGTAAGAGAATAGAAAGAGAAATTCCTCTCGACTGTCTATTGAAGACAGGGATCTGATAGGCTTTAAGTTGGTATACTAGCCCTTTATTAGAAAATAGAAGCAATTTATCCAATTCTCTTGCCACTACTGTCTGTGCTATCCTATCATCTTTTGTTTCTAATCCAATTATCCCTTTACCTCCTCTTCCCTGTTTTTTATAGGTAACAAGAGGAAGGCGTCTTATATATCCTCTTTCGGTTATCGTGATGAATACATCTATATTATGTAGTAAGTCCTCTATATCTTCTCCCCTCTTTATATCTTCAGTTATAAGGGTCCTTCTTGGCTGAGAGAACTTTTTAGATATATTAAAGAGCTCTTCCCTTATTATTCCTAAGAGAAGTTGTTCGTCCTCTAAGATTGCATTCAATCTTCTGATTGTTTCCATGAGCTCTTTATACTCTTCTTCTACTTTTTTTCTCTCTAAAGCGGTAAGTCTTTGCAGCCTTATATCAAGTATTGCCTGAGCCTGCTCTTTAGAAAGCTGAAAAGTTGCCATAAGTCCATTTCTTGCTTCTTCTACATCTTTAGAATTTCTTATAAGCGATATGACTTCATCTATATGGTCAAGGGCTACTAGAAGTCCTTCTAGTATATGTGCTCTCTGACGAGCCTTATTCATATCAAATAGTGTACGTCTTCTAACTACTTCTTTTCTGAAGTTGAGGAATTCTCTTAAGATTTGATCCAACGGCATAATTTTTGGAACGCCGTTAGAAATTACTAGCAAAATGCCCCCAAATGTGGTCCTTAATGCTGTATGTTTGTAGAGTTGATTTATAACTACCTGAGGAATTGCTTCCTTTTTTAACTCTATTAAGATTCTCATTCCTTCTCTATCTGATTCATCTCTTATATTCTGAATCCCAGTAATTGTATGTTCTTTCATAAGGTTTGCAATTTTTTCTATCAGTGCTGCCTTATTTACTTGATAGGGAAGTTCTGTAATGACTAGATTTTGCTTACCTTTATGTTCTTCTATATCTACTTTCCCTTCAATTATGATATGCCCTCTTCCTGTAGTATATGTATCTACTATACCTTTTCTTCCTCTAATAATACCTCCAGAAGGGAAATCTGGCCCAGGTATGTATCTCATTAGTTCTTCTGCAGAACAGTTAGGATTATCTATAAGATATACAAGGGCATCTACTACTTCTTTGAGGTTATGAGAGGGGATATTCGTTGCCATTCCTACAGCTATACCTGAGCTTCCATTCACCAAGACATTTGGGAAGCTAGCAGGGAGAACAATAGGCTCTTTAAGGGACTCATCAAAGTTAGGCATAAAATTTACAGTGTCTTTTTCAATGTCTTTTAATAGTTCCATAGAGATTGAAGAAAACCTCACTTCTGTGTATCGCATTGCCGCAGGTTCATCTCCATCTATAGAACCAAAGTTCCCATGCCCATCTACTAATGGGTGTCTAAGAGTAAAATCTTGAACCATCCTAACTAAAGCATCATACACTGAGGCATCACCGTGTGGATGATATTTACCTAATACTTCTCCAACTACTCTTGCTGACTTTTTATAAGGTTTATTAGGTTCCATTCCTAATTCTAACATTGCATATAATATTCGTCTTTGTACAGGTTTAAGTCCATCTCTTATATCTGGAAGAGCCCTTCCTATTATTACGCTCATTGCATAATCTAGGTATGAACCTTGTAACTCTTCCTCTATTTTTACTTCGATTAAATTTTGTCTTACTTCTTCCATAGGTCCTCCAATTTAGATATCCAGATTTTTTACAAAAACTGCATGTTCTTCTATAAATTTTCTCCTAGGCTCTACATTTTCGCCCATAAGTAGGGTAAATAATTCTTCTGCTCTTACTGCATCTTCTATATTTACCCTTAACATAACCCTTGTTTCAGGATTCATAGTTGTATCCCATAGCTGTTCTGGGTTCATCTCTCCCAGACCTTTATACCTCTGAATGACTACTTCATCTCCTTTCATTTTAGAAAGAATCTCTCTCAATTGTTGGTCACTATAAGCATATTTTTCTATATTACCCTTTTTAGTTAAGTATAATGGGGGCTGTGCAATATATATATGCCCATTTTCAATAACTGGTCTCATATATCTATAGAAGAAAGTCAAAAGTAATGTCCTTATATGTGCACCATCGACATCAGCATCAGTCATAATTATGACATAATAGTATCTGAGTTTACTTAAATCAAAGTTATCTCCTATTCCAGTACCAAGGGCAGTGATTATAGCTAAAATTTCTTCACTAGAGATACTCCTACTTAAAGTACTTTTTTCTACATTTAGTATCTTTCCTCTTAATGGAAGAATAGCTTGAAACCTTCTATCTCTACCCTGTTTTGCAGAACCTCCTGCCGATGGCCCTTCTACAAGGTAGAGTTCACTTTTACTTGGGTTTCTCTCCTGACAGTCGGCTAATTTACCTGGCAAGGTAATAGTTTCATTAGAGACTTTTCTGACTGCCTCCCGTGCCTTCCTAGCAGCTTCTCTTGCCCTTACAGCATTGATAACTTTTTGGAGTATACCTTTGGCAACATCCTTTTCTTTTGTAAGATACTCAGAAAGTTTTTCTGTAATTACAGATTCTACAAAAGACCTAACCCCTGGATTACCCAGTTTTGTCTTGGTTTGACCTTCAAATTCAGGGTTTACTAGTTTGATACTTATTACAGCGGTAAGTCCCTCCCTTATATCTTCTCCTTCAGGGTTCTCTTCATTCTCCTTAAGAAATTTTAAAACTCTAGCCTGTTCATTAAGTACTTTAGTAAGACTACTTTTAAAACCTACTAAGTGAGTACCCCCTTCAACGGTATTGATATTATTGGCAAAACTCAATACATTTTCTGTATAGCCTTCATTATACTGTAAGCATACCTCCAGGCTCATCCCTTCTGTTTCTCTTGAAATATATATAGGATTATGTAAGACCTTCTTATTTTTATCTAGTCCTTCAACAAAAGCGATGATTCCGCCGTCAAATTTGAACTCTTCTCCTTTCCCTGATATTTCATCTTTAAATGTTATAAGTAGTCCTCTATTTAAATATGCTAATTCTCTGAGTCTTTGGGCTATAGTCTCATAGTTCCATTCTATAGTATGAAATATCTCTATATCTGGTTTGAATCTTATTTTAGTGCCCGTCTCTAATGTAGGCTCTTGTCTCTCGAGCTCTGTTACTTTCTTCCCTCTTTCATACCTCTGACGCCATTTATATCCGTCTCTTTTTACTTCTACCTCTATCCATTCAGAAAGGGCACATACTACTGAAATACCAACTCCATGTAATCCTCCAGAAACCTTATATGTACCGCCTCCAAACTTTCCACCTGCATGGAGGGTAATCATTACTACTTCTAAAGCTGGCTTTCCTTCTTTAGGATGGATATCTACAGGGATACCTCTTCCATTATCTATCACTGTGATACTCTTATCTTCATGGATGATACAGTCTATTTTATTACAGTACCCAGCTAGGGCTTCATCTATACTGTTATCTACTACCTCATAGACTAGATGATGGAGCCCCCTTTCTCCTGTACTTCCTATATACATAGCAGGACGTTTCCTTACCGCTTCTAGTCCTTCTAATACTGTGATAGAACCTGCATTGTAGGTATTATTACTCAAATCTTTCGCCTCCTGTATAGATAATTATTTATTTGAGGAAATACCACTATCCCTCTACTAAAAAAGATAAAATATCTGCCTCCTACGGCTAAACTGTAGGTTAGAAATAGAGTTAAAAGTATCCTTCCTATAAGAGAACCTATCAAACTATACATTGACGATGCTAATATTAAAGCCAAGATACCTTTAGAAATACCATTCATTATAGTCCTTATACTTACTAGCTCCAATGCATAATCAGGTGGAACATCTGTAGTTAATAAAAATGCTATTTCTCCCGGTATAGTTCCACTAGAGAAGGTAGTAATAGCTCCAGAGAAAAATCCTGCAAATACTAATTTAAGTGAATCAATTAGCCTTAAATCCATACCTAATGTACAAGATATAATCTTTGTACTTGATGCATTTGCTATCCACCATAGAATAATCATAATAATGGCAAAGTTGAGCCATAAAAAATTTATGTTTCCAAAATTAACCATTCCATTTCTGTAGATAAGGTAGTATATAGATATAGCTCCTAACAAGACTGATATAATTATTCCTTGCCAAGGCTTTAGTTTCATTTATTGTACTGAGATAATATCCTATTTATACTGGACTTTATATTAGCAAGTGCCTCTTCAGGGGTAGATTTCTTGGTAATTATACTCTCAAGCTGAGGAGCAATTCCTTCCAGCGCAATCTGTTGGAATAAAGGGCTCGTATCTACTGGACTGGCTTTGACTATATAATTGTAAAGAAACTTATAATCTTCTCCCGAAAGAAGATTTAACTTTGGCCATAACTCTTGAGAGGCTGGTAATCCCCCTGTATCTAATACCCATAGAGCATTCTCAGATAAGGTTTTTGCTAGTAAGAGAGTTAGAGGAGCTTTATCCTGGTTATAGTTATCCCTCTGTCTAAAGCAGAAATAACTGTATATATCCCAAAGAGAGCTACTATCATTCCTAGTATTATGAGGAAAAGGTAAAATTACAACCTTGACTTTTCCTGCATTTTTTACTATTAAATAGTCCAAATGACTCCCTATAATTATTCCCACTTTTCCTTCATTAAATAGGTCTATGTTACTAGAGATTTTAGTCCCACCTAATAGGCTTACATTGATTAGTTCTCTTTCTATCCATTTATTGAAATAATAGAAGCTTTCTTCTATCTTTTTCTCGTCCCATAAAAACTTATCCCCATCAGTTGCCTTACCGCTACCATTATTTACCATAAACATCCAAAATATGTCAAAGATAGAACCTCCTCTAAGGGTTATTACTACTGGATAGGGTGTAACTAGTTTAAGCTTATCAGTTAATGAAATAAACTCATCCCAAGTTATTCCATTCCTCTGGATTACTTCTGAATTATATCCTATTTTTTTTAGAAGACTCTTATTCCCAATTACTAGTAATTTGGGGATTATAGATACAGGATAACCATACAGTTCCTTCCCATTAATCTTGACCTGATTTAAAATCTGAGGGAAATAGTTCATAGATTTCATATAACTTTCACTTACTGGTATGAGGTGAGGACTTTTTAGAAATAGAGGATTTGTCGTACTATACATAATATCTGGTGGGTCTCCTGCTGCAAATACAGCCATAATCTTCATTTGGGTACCCATTTCAGACATAGGGTCTCCTCCACCTGGGAGAAGGTCAAGCCGAGCCTTGTATGGCTGATATTTTTTGTTAAATTCGTCTACTATCTTATTTATTGAACTCTCCATATTTCTAGAATAGAGCTGAGACCATAAGACTATGTCGTATTTTCCACTAATTATACTTTTCTCCTTACTAGATTTTAATCCAGAATATAAACCTACTCCCACTATTAATATCAGAATGATGCCTAATGCAGTAGCATTTTTCTTGGTAGTTAGCCATCTGGAAAACTTCTCTAATGGACTAGGTGGGGCATTCAATACTTCTGGAGGTATTACATATTTTCTTCTGAGTGCATAGAGTTCAGCTCTGAAATCAGCCCTTTTATCAAGATAGATGAGCTTACTTATAAGAGCATTATATATATCGGTAAGGTCTCCAAAGGTTATATTACTCTGACTTTTACCTAAGATTTCTAGTATTTTATTTAGTATCTCCTCACCTTTAGAACCTAAATATTTATTGCAAAGAGTTATTAATTCTTCCCAGAACTCCTGTGGAACTAAATCTACTTCCCTTTTAACTTCTGCCATACTATAGCAATTATATCACAAAATGAGTTAAAAACAAAACTTTCTGCACCAGCAGTAAGGAATAGACTCAAGGCTCGTTTTAATGCCCTTAGGTCATCGTTCCATATTTGTAGTATAATTTAGAACTATGAGATATATAATAGTTATTACTCTTATAATTATTTTCTTTTCTTCTTTCGAAGCTAGAGGTAGTATTGTCCTTCAAGAGAGCATAAATTTTGAACCAGGTATAGAACAGCTCAAGAGTATTTTGCTATTTACTAGCTTAATTAGACAGAATAAAAGACTTTGACATCTTAAGTAATGGGCATATTACAGTTGTCAGTATAAGATTCTTTTAGGTCCATTTTATTATTTCTAACAATATTCCATCTGGTCCTTTAAAATATCCGTAAGTTACTCCTGGTGCTTCTATTGGTCCAAGGATAAATTCTACACCTTTAGACTTTAAATAATTTACAGTTTCTTCAATATTATCTACGGCAAAGGCTATGTGCTCTATAGTAGTAGAATTTCTTTCTTCCCAATTTGGGAGGGCACTTTCTTTTACTGTTCTATCTGGAGCGATTAATTCAAGCATAGTATTTCCAGTATCAAGGAATACTATCTTAGCTTTTTCTTTTTCATCGTAGATTTCCTTAGAGATATTAAAGCCTAGTATATCCCTATAAAACTTTACGTTTTCTTCTAAATTACTTACAATTATAGAAATATGATCAACACTCTTTAGATACATAATGCCTCCTTATTTTCTATAAATCTTGTGATAAAATTCTGATTTCCATTTATTATACTTCATCTTGGTAAGATTTTAAAGGTACTTGCAAAGTTTCGCTTTTCTGGTAAAATATATTTATAGTAATGGATAGGGTCGTTAGCTCAGTGGGTAGAGCACCTGACTCTTAATCAGGCTGTCACGGGTTCGAGTCCTGTACGACCCACCATGATGCGAGGGTGGCGGAATTGGCAGACGCGCTAGACTTAGGATCTAGTGGTTAATGCCCGTGCGGGTTCAAGTCCCGCTCCTCGCACCAGAATAGTGATGCGGAAGTAGCTCAGTGGTAGAGCATCTCCTTGCCAAGGAGAGGGTCGCGGGTTCAAATCCCGTCTTCCGCTCCATAGCGATAAGGTCCTCGATAGCATAGGCTATCGAGTTATTTTTTGTGGAGGGATAATGGAAAAAGAAGTTAATCAAACAGGAATTAGATTGGTAGGGAAAATATCCTATAGCGAGGATGAAGTTTCACAAGCGTTGGATGAAGAACTAAGGTCTAGGGCTGTAAATGTTTTAGTCCCTGGATTTAGAAGAGGGAAGGCTCCTTTGAAGCTCGTTGAGAATCTTTTAGGAAGAGATACTCTTTTGGATGGAGCTATAGATAGATTAGTCAATGAAGGTATCCAAGAGGTGATATCGGGGTATAAGATTACTCCTGTAGATATCAAGGATATCGAATTTATAGAAAAGGGTGATAATAAACCTCTAGTCTTTTCATTTACCATAGAGACTTACCCTAAAGTAGAAGTTGATAATTATAAAGAATTGATTTCTGAACTAACTTGGGAAGAACCTGAAGTAGATGATGAGAGTGTAGATAAAGTTATAGAAGATATCAGACATAGACTTGGAACCTGGAAGACTGTAGAAGAAAAAAGTATTGTAGAAAGAGGAGATTATGTCTTAGTAGATATCAAGGATGATCCATCTAAACCTTTTGACCAGAGTAAGGAAATAGGCTCTATTATAAAGGTGGGAGAAGGAATCTTAAGCCCTGGGGATGATGAATCTCTTATAAGTTCAGAAGTAGGGGGTATTCATGAAATAGAGACTCGTTTCCCTGAAGATTACAGTGATGAATCCTTTAGAGGTAAGGAAGTTCGTCTTTATATACTCGTAAAAGGTATAAAAATACTTGAACTTCCCTCTCTAAATGAGGACTTTGCTAAAAGATTTAACTATCCAACATTAGAAGCGATGAGAGATGGGCTAAGAGAGGGGATCTATAAGGAGAGATTAGCCCAGAGAGAGCATAAATTGGGTCAGGATATAAAAGACAAACTTGCTCATGTGATTGATATAGAGATACCTGATATAATGGTAAAAGACCTCCTCAAAGAGTGGAAGAGGGTTCTTTATCAAGATAGGAATGCCCCTAAGGATTTTGAAGAGACTAATTATCAGTATGCATCAAATGAGGTAAAAGCTACTCTTGCCTTGCGTTATATAGCAGAGAAGGAAGGGCTTGAGCCTACAGAGGAGGATGTAAACAATCTTTTTAATTCATGGAAGGTAAAGAATATTACTGAGAATATAATGGAAGAGGCAAAAGCTAGGATTAGAGAGGATAAGGCTTTAAAATTTCTTGTAAATAATGTAAAGGAGAGAAAGTGATGACAGGTGATTATCTTGTCCCTATAGTAATAGAGCAGACTAGTAGAGGAGAGAGAGCGTATGATATCTATTCTAGACTTTTAAAGGAGAGGATAGTCTTTATAGGCGGACCTATTGAAGATGAGGTGGCTAACCTTATAATGGCACAACTCCTTTTCCTTGAGGGAGAAAATCCAGACAAAGATATTTATCTTTATATAAATAGCCCTGGTGGTTCAATTACCGCTGGATTGGCTATTTATGATACTATGCAGTATGTAAAAGCAGATATATGTACGATCTGTATAGGACAGGCTGCAAGTATGGGTGCGGTACTCCTTGCCGCAGGAACCAAAGGTAAGAGGTTTGCGCTACCCAATACTAGGATTATGATTCATCAACCAGCTATTTATGGAGGACTTCAGGGGCCTGCTACTGATATAGATATCCAGACTAGAGAACTCTTAAGATTAAAGAGAATTGTAAATGAAATTTTAGCTAGACATACATCTCAGCCTTTAGATATGGTAGAACGTGATACAGAGAGAGATTTTTTTATGAGTTCACAGGAGGCAAAAAAATACGGTATAATTGATGAGATAATAGAAAAAAGACCATAGGAGTGAATATTATGAAAGCTAGTAAAGATCCTTTAAGATGCTCTTTTTGTGGAAAGAGCCAGAATGAAGTAAAAAAGCTTATTGCAGGACCTGGAGTATATATATGTGACCAATGTGTTAGGATTTGTATGGATATTTTGGGAGAGGAGGACTTCTTGCCTCCTGGTATCCCTAAGGAAAAGGAATTAGAATGGAGCAAAGTTCCAAAGCCACATGAAATTTACAATAAACTTAATGAGTATGTTATAGGGCAAGAAAAGACTAAGAAAGTCATTTCAGTAGCCGTCTATAATCACTATAAACGTATTTTATCTCCCCAAGAAGATAATAGAGATGTAGAAATAAGTAAGAGTAATATTCTACTTATAGGTCCTACTGGTTCAGGTAAGACTCTGATGGCTCAAGTTTTGGCAAAGACTCTTGATGTCCCTTTTACTATTGCTGACGCTACTACACTTACAGAAGCTGGATATGTGGGAGAAGATGTAGAAAATATACTATTAAGGCTTATCCAAGTGGCTGATTATGATATCAAAAGGGCAGAAAAGGGTATTGTATATATAGATGAGATAGATAAGATTGGACGTAAATCTGAGAATCCTTCTATAACTAGGGATGTTTCTGGGGAAGGAGTACAACAGGCACTCCTTAAGATTCTTGAGGGTACTGTTGCCAATGTCCCTCCTCAGGGAGGAAGAAAACATCCCCATCAAGAGTTTATTCAGATAGATACAACCAACATCCTTTTCATATGTGGTGGTTCTTTTGAAGGGTTAGAAAAAATTGTAGGTGCAAGGATTAGAAAAAAGTCTATGGGATTTATGGGAGAAGTAATCTCTACAGATAGTAAAGAGAGTTCTGAGATACTCTTTTATGTATTACCTGAAGATTTGATAAAGTTTGGACTTATTCCTGAATTAGTAGGAAGACTTCCTATAATTTCTACACTGGATAGTCTCTCTAAGGAAGAACTAATGAGAATTCTTGTTGAACCTAAAAATGCCATATTGAAGCAGTATCAAAGATTACTTGCCCTTGATGGAGTAGAATTGGTCTTTACCTCAGAAGTTCTTTCTGCTGTAGCAGAAGAAGCTTTAAGACAAGGTATTGGAGCAAGAGGACTAAGGAGTATAATAGAGAAGGTAATGGTAGATGTAATGTATGAAGTTCCGAAGCATCCTGAGATAGTTAGATGTATAATAGATTCAAAAGTTATAAGGGGTGAAAGTAGACCTCTACTTCTTACCCGGAAAGATGTGGAGAGGCTGGTTAGAGAAAGTGCCTAGAAGGAAAAGTGAAGTATTACCTATCTTACCATTAAAGAATACAGTTGTCTTTCCATCTACTATTGTACCTTTATATGTGGGAAGAGTTGTCTCTATAAAGGCCCTAGAAATATCTAATGAATATGAGAGAAAGTTATTTATGGTGACTCAAAAAGATGGTGAAGTAGATGATGTCATGCCTGAAGACCTATATACTATAGGAACGGTGGGAGAAATTGTTCAGACAATAAGACTTCCTGATGGAAGTTATAGAGTAGTGATAGAGGCTCAGTATCGTGCCAGAGCATTAGAGTGTGTATATTCTACTACCTCTTCTTCTCTTATTGCAAGGATAGAAAGGCTAGAAGATATAAAAGAAGACCCTTTAGAGCTAGAAGCCTTATCTAGAAGGGTCTTCTCTCAGTTTGATGAATATATAAGGTTAAATAGAGAGCTCCCTGCTGAGACTGCTATAAGTCTAGAAGAAGTCCAAGATAATCCTAGTAGACTCGTGGATATGATAGTTTCTAATCTACCCATAAAAGGTACAGTAAAACAGGATTTCCTCTCTATAACTTCTCCAAAAGAGAGACTTCTTAGGCTTTCTGCCGTACTTGAAAGAGAATTGAAAATCTTAGAAATTGAAGAGGATATCCAAAGTAAGGTTCAAAAGGAAGTAGAAGAAGTTCAGAAGGAATACTATCTAAGAGCAAAGTTAAAGGTTATTCAGGAAGAATTGGGAGAGAAGGAAGACCTCTCTGGTGCTGCTTTTTATAAAGAGAAAATAAAGGAGATAAAGTTTTCTAAAGATATAAAAGAAAAAGTCATAGAAGAGGCAGAAAGACTTAATAAGGTCCCTCCATTTTCTCCTGAAAGTGGAGTAATAAAGACATATCTAGACTGGATTATCAATTTACCATGGAATATATATACAGAAGATAAGCTAGACCTTAAAAAAGTAAGAGAGATTCTTGATAAAAATCACTATGGGTTACAGGAAGTAAAGGAGAGAATAGTCGAGTTTTTAGCAGTAAAAAAATATGGAGGAGGGCAGAGAAGTCCTATTCTATGTTTTATAGGACCTCCAGGAGTGGGGAAGACTTCTCTGGCTCAATCGATAAGTAGTGCATTAGGGAGAAGGTTTGTAAGAGTTTCTTTAGGTGGAATACGAGATGAGGCTGAAATAAGAGGGCATAGAAGGACATATGTAGGGGCATTACCTGGGAGAATCATACAGGGGATGAAACAGGCACGTTCTTCCAATCCTGTTTTCCTCTTAGATGAAATAGATAAACTCGGAATAGATTTTAGGGGTGACCCTGCTTCTGCCCTTTTGGAAGTACTTGACCCAGAACAAAATAAGAATTTTAGTGATCATTACCTTGAGATTCCATTTGACCTTTCTCAGGTATTTTTTATCACAACTGGTAATACCACCCAAAATATTCCTTCTGCTCTTCTAGACAGGATGGAGATATTAATGTTAAGCGGTTATACTGAAGAAGAGAAATTGAATATAGCTAGATATTTCCTCCTTCCCAAGCTTTCTAAGGAACACAATCTTAATCAAGAGAAGATTGTCATAAGTGATGAGATTATTCTTAAGATTGTAAAAGAATATACCCGTGAGGCAGGAGTAAGAAATCTTGAGAGAGAATTGGCTAAGGTCTTTCGTAAGGCAGTAGTCCTTCGTCTTGAAGGAAAAAGGGGGAAGTTGAATGTAACTGAAAATATGCTGGTAGAGTTACTAGGTCCTCCAAAATTTCAGGATGAGACTCTTGAAAAACATGCGGAGATAGGATTGGCTAATGGTCTTGCTTGGACAGAAGTAGGAGGAGAAGTACTCCCTATAGAAGTTGTTTATATGAAGGGTGAAGGTAAACTTATACTTACTGGATATCTTGGAGATGTGATGAAAGAATCTGCACAGGCTGCATTTAGTTTTATAAAGAGTAGGAGTAATATGTTGGGTATTTCTCATATTTTTAGTGAGATTGATGTCCATATCCATATACCTAAAGGTGCCATACCTAAAGATGGACCTTCTGCAGGGATAACTATGGCTGTTGCTTTAGCTTCGAGTCTTTCTAAAACTCCGCTGAGACAGGATGTGGCGATGACTGGAGAAATTACTGTTAGAGGTAGAATCCTTCCCGTAGGTGGAGTTAAAGAAAAACTATTAGCTGCTTATAGTATGGGTATAAGAGAAGTTATTTTACCAAGAGAAAATGAGATGGACTTGGTTAAAATTCCAAAGGAAATAGAAGAAAAATTGAATATAAGACTTGTTTCCCATATGGATGAAGTCTTCCCAATAGTATTCTCAAAGGAGGAAAATCTTGAGAGAGTTATCTAAAGTTTATAACCCAAAGAAAATAGCTCCTAAATGGATAGAGACGTGGTTTAGTTCTAAAATATTTTCTCCAGATTCTTCAAGTAGTAATCATACATTTTCTATAGCACTACCTCCACCAAATGTTACAGGAAACTTACATATAGGACATGCCTTAGGATTCACGTTAGATGATGTTATAGTAAGATATAAAAGGATGAAAGGACTTACTACTTTATGGATTCCTGGCACAGACCATGCAGGAATTGCTACCCAAAATGTTGTAGAAAGAGAACTAGCAAAAGAAAATCTTACACGGCATGATTTAGGCAGGGAGAATTTCCTAGAAAAAGTATGGGAGTGGAAGAATAAATACAGAGATAATATTGTCAATCAGCTTAAACAGATAGGTTTTAGTTGTGATTGGACTAGAGAAAGATTTACTATGGATGAAAACTGTTCTAAGGCAGTTAGGACAGCTTTTGTTTCTCTCTATAAGAAGGGATTGATATATAGAGGAGAAAGGATAATAAACTGGTGCCCTAGATGTAAAACAGCCATCTCTGATATAGAAGTGGAATACCAAGAAACAAAAGATAAGCTTTATTATATTCGTTATCCTCTAGTTGAGGGAGGCTTCATAACTATAGCTACTGTAAGACCCGAGACTATGTTAGGGGATACAGCTGTGGCTGTTAATCCACAGGACCCAAGGTATAAGGATTATATTGGTAAAACTGCTGTATTACCTCTGGTAGGAAGAAAGCTCCCTATTATAGCTGATGAAGCTGTAGAGACGAATTTTGGTACAGGAGCTCTTAAAGTAACTCCTGCTCACGACCCTGTAGATTTTGAAATAGGATTGAGACATAGTCTTCCGAGTATTGGAGTAATAAATCAGGACGGTAAAATTGAAGGGGAAGAAACAGGTGTATATTTGGGGTTAGATAGGTTTGGAGCCAGAGAATTGATAGTAAAACACTTAAAAGAAAACGGATATATAGAAAAGATAGAAGATTATACACATAGTGTAGGACACTGTGAGAGATGCAATACAATTATAGAACCATTATTTTCAAATCAATGGTTTGTATCGATGAAACCTTTAGCTCAAAAGGCGTTGGATAGAGACAATGAAATAAAATTTATCCCAGAAAAGTGGAGAAAAATATATCACGATTGGCTTACAAATATAAAAGATTGGTGTATCTCTAGGCAGATATGGTGGGGGCATAGGATACCTGTATGGTACTGTCAGGACTGTGGCCAGACTATAGTCGAGATAGAAGACCCGAAAGAATGTCCTCGATGTGGGAGTAAGAACTTAATCCAAGATGAAGATGTCTTGGATACCTGGTTCAGTTCCTCTCTATGGCCAATGAGTATTCTTGGATGGCCAGATATTACAGAAGATTTTAAGAGATTCTATCCGACCTCCCTATTGATTACAGGATATGACATTATTTACTTTTGGGTAGCTAGGATGATAATGATGGGCTTAGAGTTTACTGACAAAATGCCATTTAGAGAGGTATATATTACAGGTCTTGTGAGAGATGAAAAGGGAAGAAAGATGAGCAAGTCCTTAGGTAATGTAATAGACCCTATGGAGATAGTAGAAGATTATGGGGCTGACAGTTTAAGATTTGCTCTTACATCTACTATAAGTGAAGGACAAGATATAAACTTAGGTAGAGAACGTTTAGAGGGAAGTAGAAACTTTACCAATAAGATATGGAATGCCTCACGTTTTATTTTTATGAATATCCAAGAGATTAGGTGTCCTCCATCTTTTGATGATTTAGATATATTTAGTAAATGGATCCTTACACTTCTAGATGAACTTATAGGAGAAGTGACCTCTTCTTATGAAGAATATGATTTCAATAAATTATCCCAGTTACTTTATACTTTCTTCTGGGATAATTTCTGTGACTGGTATATAGAGATTGCTAAATTCATTTTGAAGGAAAATTCGAAATATGTTGCTTGGGTATTGATAACTGTTCTTAAGAACTATCTAAAGCTTATCCATCCGATTATGCCTTTTATTACAGAAGAACTATGGAGTTATATGGAGGAAGAAGGTCTATTAGCTACATCTACCTGGCCTGAACATATAGGTTTTAGAGATGAAGAAAGTGTAGAAAAGGCAAATATTATATTTGATGTAGTAAGAAATCTTAGGTCTATTAAACAGGAGATTGGTATTCCTTTTGAAAAAAAGGTAGAAGGGTTCGTTCATAGTGAAAAATATTATGAAGTCTTATATGAGAATAAAGAAATAATATCTTCTCTGTCTAAAATAGAGCCTTTGACTGTGATTCCTCAAGTTTTACCTCATAAGAGAGGAATTATCAGTAGTATACAGCCAGAGTTTGAAGTGTATATTCAGCTTGAAGGTATAGTTAATTTAGAAGAAGAAATAGGAAAATTGAATAAGAGAATAACTGAAGTTGATGAACAGATTTTGAAGATAGAAAAAAGGCTCCAGAATCAAGAGTTTCTCTTGAAAGCTAAGGAAGAAGCTAAAGAAAAGGAGAGATTAAAGAGAGAGAATTTGATGAAGGAAAAAGAGAAGCTCTTATACAGACTCTCTCTCTTATCCTCTTCATAATGAGTATTTCTTATCAAGATGCTTTAGATATTATAGAAGGCTTATCTAAATTTGGTTCTAGATTAGAATTAGAAAGGATCAGAAAGTTATCGGATAGGCTAGATAATCTACAAGATAAGATCCCTGTTATCCATATAGGGGGGACAAATGGTAAGGGTTCAGTAGCGAGAATGGTTTCTTCTGTCCTTATACAGGGAGGGTATAAAGTGGGATTATACACTTCTCCCCACCTACATTCCCCAAGAGAGAGAATTCAGATTAATAATATTCCAATTGGTAAAGAAGATTTTGCCCAGACCTTAGAAGAGTTAATACCTTATATAGAAGAGATTTCAGAGAAGGAGAGTGAATTTTACCTTACTCAATTTGAAATCCTTACTATGATGGCATTTTTATATTTCTATAAAATGGAAATAGATGTCCTTGTTTTGGAGGTTGGGTTGGGAGGAAGACTAGATGCCACAAATATAGTTAATAATGTTATCGCTACTGTAATTACGAATGTAGATTGGGACCATATGGATAGATTAGGTAATACTATTTCCCTTATTGCCAGAGAAAAAGCAGGGATTATAAAAAGAGCGATCCCTATTGTGACAGGGGCAAAGGGGGGAGCTCTTGATATAATAAAAGAAACAGCTAAAAGTTTAGATTCTCCTATATATGTGCTCGGTAGGGATTTTTTTCTGCCTTGGTGGACAGTTTCTCAAGTTGGGACCGAGATCTGTTTTAAGAATAAAAGCAATAATAGAGTTTTTTTCACTGGATTAAAAGGACTATATCAGGTAGAGAATATGGCAATTTCAATAATGACTCTTGAGCTAATAAAAGATAGATTTCCTTTTTCTCTGGAAGCCATGCATTTAGGATTAAAAAATACCTTTTGGCCAGGAAGAATGGAAATCGTGTCTAATAGTCCTATCATCCTTCTTGACGGTGCTCACAACAGGGCGGGAGTAGAAAAGCTTGCATTTTCTCTTATAAATCTGTTTTATAAAAAACCTACTCTTATTGTGGGTATTCTCAAAGATAAGGATGCTTATGGTATGTTAGACCTTCTAGCTCCCTATGTGAAAGAAAAGGTCATCGTGACTGCTCCAAAAAATAAAAGAGCACTACAGGTAGAGATACTTGGTAAAATAGTAAATGATGTGGGGAAGATTCCTATTATTGTCCCAAATATAAGGGAGAGTATAAATGTTGGACTAAATCTAGAAAAAGAATTTATATGTATCGCTGGTTCTCTTTATACTGTAGCAGAAGCGAGAGAAGAATTTTTAGATGGGATTGAAAAGGAATAAAAAATATGAGGTGATTCTATGAGATTAGTTGATTTGAAGGAGATAATAGATGCTAGGGTCATATATGGAGAATCTAACTTAGAGAGAGAAGTCAGTTCATTTTATGCTTCTGATTTGATGAGTGATATCTTAGCGACTGCAAGAGAATCAGGGGTCCTCATTACTGCAATAATTCAACCTCAAGTCGTAAGAACTGTTCAGATGCTTGATTTGATAGGAATTGTATTTGTAAGTGGAAAGTATCCTCCTGATGAGACATTAAAACTAGCTATAGAGGCAGAAATACCTATTCTTGTCACTAAATATTCTATGTTTGAAACTTGTGGAAAGATATATTTGAAGTTAAATGAGACAGATAGAAAGGGAATTTTATAGTCTATTAAAGTTGCCTGTTACCATAATAATGAATGCAAATATGCCAAAGGTATTACCTGACCGTAAGGTGAGCCAGGTAAGAGAAATACTAAGGATAAACCAATTAGATGGCGTAGCAATCACTAATGGAGATGGAAGACTTGTTGGTATTGTTACTATGTATGACCTTCTAAAGTCTATTGAAGAGAATAGACAGGATATG
>Ga0315282_10002064_pt1 | contig 37458 bp, 28 predicted proteins | sample YL17G07_20_MG_FD_203693 | JGI IMG/M metagenome (GOLD analysis project Ga0315282, IMG submission 203693) | Sediment microbial communities from Yellowstone Lake, YNP, Wyoming, USA - YL17G07_20 | ecosystem: Environmental > Aquatic > Freshwater > Lake > Sediment | place: USA: Wyoming | collected... | reverse complement strand
ATCACTGTCGAGACCCAGATACGGATACGTGGATTCCCAATCGAGAACACGGTCAAGGATCTTCCGGATCTCGCGCCGGTCAACGCCGTATTGCTCTGCAAGCCTTTCGGACTCGTGCGCCAAAGGCCCACCGGTCGCTTTCTTCGTATGTAGACTCACGTCAGACATAATGTTCTTGCTGCCTCTATGCTGGGACGTTATCGCCAAGCGTGTCTCCCAAGATGCTTTTGCCTCATTGCGGCGCCAAGTTGGCCGATTACTTGCGGAACAACGCACCTGCAATTCCTTCGCTCCACTAGACACCTCACCTAGACCGTATCACAGACTCTGACTCAGGGGTCCGTCCGGTGAATTGCAGCGCACCGGGGCTCTGGATTTCGGTAACGTCTGAGATACGTCCGGATCGCGTCCCAGACTCGTCCGTCGGCCTCGGAATGACCGCTAGAATGAGAATAGCCCATGATTCGTTCGGCAACTCGTAGCCCTCCCGGCTCGCTCTCCCGCACGGAGGATAGAGCCTGAAGACTCCCGTCGCCAGCGATCCTGGAGTTCTTGTTACTCTCGGTGCACATTCGGTGAAACTCGCTGGCAGACAACTGAGCCAGACTCTCGCGATGCGGTACACCCGGGTTGGTCGTGCTACGCATTGTTATGCTCACGGCTTAGTTCTTGAGCCAGCAGCGTCCATTCATCCAGTCTGTGTCTGTCGCGCCGGCGCAGGTCCTCGCCTTGAAGGGCGATTGTCAGCCGGGGCTATATCACCGAGTAATGAACCCTATTGCACAGGGCGTCCAAGTCGCCTCGTTTGTCCTGGTTTTGTCGACAATCCTCTGAGCCACCCTTCGACGCCGAGGAGGGCCGGCTTTGCCTAGTCGTGGTTGCCTTAACATCAGAGTGGAGAAGGAGCAGTGCGGCGGGTGGGACGACGTTTTGGACGCACTGTTGGCCGCAATCACATGTGCCGGGCTGGAATCCTGGCAAGCTGAGATTGGTGGTATTGCGGCATCACTCGATGAAGCCGAGAAGAGCAACCACGATGCTATTGGCGAGGAGCGCTCGAGACTCCAGCGCGAGATAGAGAGACTCCAACTCCAGATTGCGGCCCTTGGGAATGGGAGCTGACCGCCGGATTGACACATGGGCAGCCGGCCAGCCTTTCATGATAAACTGAAGACGTCAGGCGAGCACATAGCCCGAAGGAGGTAGCCGTTGAGCCGAATACTTGATGATCTCACGAATGTGCCGAAAGGCAAATCCAACCTGGAGACTCTACCCCATTACGCCGTAGCCTATCTAAGAGTCAGCCACGAAGATAGTGCAGAGCGGGGAGCGAGTATCGCTGTACAGAGAAAAGAGATCGCCACGTTTGCGGAGCAAAGAGGAATTGAGATCGTGGAGTGGTTCGAAGACCTCGGGCTCTCTGCATACAAAGATGAGCACAAGAGGGTCGGCTTCAAGAACATGCTTGCGAGGGCGAAGCATGATGCCTCCATATCACTCGTGCTGGTCTGGAAATCTGGTCGGTTTTCCCGCACCAAGTACATAGCGGCTGCCTCCAAGGGCGAGTTGTCGAAATATGGGGTCAAGGTGCTGTCGGTAACCGAGCCCTACGATCCCGACACCCGTGAAGGCGTCATCTTCGACAGCATCGGCGAAGCAATGAACCAGGTTCGCAGTATGGAACTCTCCCAGCTTATTCATAAGAGCCTCCTTGAGAATTGCACCTGCAGGGATCCAAACACCGGATTTGCCTACAAGAATGGTGGCATGGCGCAATTCGGATACCGCAATGAACGGATCTACGCCGACGTAGACCGAAAGTATCAGAGAATCAGCCACTGTATATGGGTCCTAGACGAGGAGACCGTCAATGGTCACGCGATCTGGCAGTGGGCACGAACCATGCTGATTGACTGGCGCCTTCGGCAGGGAATGGGCATCGACGCTATCGCAGGCGAGTTGACAGCAGCCGGTATACCATCACCAAGAAACGGTGGCCCATGGTCCGCAAGCAGTGTCTACTACCTTCTTCAGAAGGACAAACTGCTGCAGTATGCAGGCTATGGGTTCTACAACCGTCGCAGCTTCCAGAATGGCGGCAAGCGTCACAGAAGTCTCGACGAATGGAAGATCATCGAAAATGCTCATCCGGCGATCATCTCGGTCGAAGAGGCCGATGCCATATATGCCCTTGGCCGTAGCAGGAAGCAGATCGTGGTCAGCAAGGACAGGAAGCCTAGCCGGTATCTTCTGTCTGGAGGAACCATGATATGCAGCAGTTGCGGCTCTCCACTGGCTGGAAGAACGAAGAAAGGCGTCGACTACTACCTGTGTGGCAGCTACCTTTACCGGCGTGGAGAAGGCTGCTCTGCGTGCTGGCACGTCAGGAAGGATGACCTGGAGACAGCGGTAATCGGACTACTTGAGGACGCATTGCCAGAGGACGCGGCTTCACTTGACGCAGTTCTGAAGCGATACAACCATTGGGCAAGTGAGCAGGTCAGGCGACACGGGCAGACGGAGATGCAACGTGTAGAGGCTATAAAGACCATTGAGCGAAAGATCGAGCGTCTGATGACCGCAGTTGCCGAGGGACTGCCCGCCGGCGAAGTCTCCAAGGCCGTCTCGGAGTTGTCGTCCAAGAAGCAGCGACTCGAACAACTCGGAAGCATGCAGCCGCCCAAGCCGATACTGGGACAGGATCTTCTAAGGCAGGCACGAGAACTACGGCAAAGACTGGAGTGCAGTGACAATGGCCAGAAGAAGATGGTGCTCCTGCAGTTCATCAGAAGCATTGCCGTAGACCCTGAAAAGAAGAATATTGTCATAGAAGTGAAAAGTCCACTCCCACAACCGGGAATGGACTTCGAACTTGGTCATTCGGTTGGTAGCCCCGAAGGGATTCGAACCCTCGATCTCATGGCTGAGAACCGTGCATCCTTGACCGCAGGCTGCTGGCGTCAGCCCTGCACCACTTTGCGCTCAATTGCGCCCCATGGCCGGGAACCATGCGGTTCTCCGCCGTGAGCCATTCGCAGAAACCATGTGACCAAGCTGGCGCACCCAGTAGGTCACATGAGTCGTGCTGCCTTGTGCTAGCAGCCTACCACGTTTGTCGGCTGATCTCAAGGTCTACTCAGCAGTCCCTACCGACGTGTATCGTGCAGACGAGCCCGTAACGTTGCGCCGCGCTGCCACCGGGCGGCATGAGGCAGTACGTGCGGGGCGGGGCGTCTTTGTCGCGACCGTCTTAGGGCAGGTGATAGCGCCAGCAGTATTGCCTGCGGCACTGGTCTAAGATCCCCTTCCGCCAGAAAGACCAAGGAAGCTTGCTTCGAAGCTTCGCTCCCAAGATGCGGCCCGGCTGACGCTCGCTTGCCTCCCGGGCTTCATCGTAGAGATTTGCCTGCAAGCAATGCACGGGGGCGGCAGCCGCGAGGTCTTAGGAAGGAGTCAGAGATTAGCGAAAGCCAGTGGGCGTGTGCCTGATGTCGGCTGAAGGTTAACCGGTGCTCCCGCCCGTAGGGGCTACGAGCGAAGGTTAGCGAGACAGGCAGCGAGTGGTCTCCGTAGAGGTCCGGCCTACGACATCGACGAGGCCGGTCATGCAGTTGGTGCGGAGCGACCGGCGGGGTTGCACCGGCCACTGAGGACCGGTGCAACGGAGTTGGAGCTTGAGCGGATCGGCGCGCTGCCGAGTTTCAATCCTCACCGGTCACTGAGGACCGGTGCAACGTTCTATATCTTTCTGCTCTCCTGCGCTGGTGGAGTTTCAATCCTCACCGGTCACTGAGGACCGGTGCAACTCTCGTTGAGGCTCTTGCCTCCGACCATCATGCAAGTTTCAATCCTCACCGGTCACTGAGGACCGGTGCAACGGGGTTTTCGCGCTACACGCCGCAACCTGGGGCGAGTTTCAATCCTCACCGGTCACTGAGGACCGGTGCAACGCTGAGCGGCGGAAGTATCGGGTGCGGGCATATGAGTTTCAATCCTCACCGGTCACTGAGGACCGGTGCAACGAGTGGCTGTATGGGGTTGGCCGGAGCCACCATTTGTTTCAATCCTCACCGGTCACTGAGGACCGGTGCAACCGCCCGCCTGTATCTCATATTCTGAGATACTGCGGTTTCAATCCTCACCGGTCACTGAGGACCGGTGCAACGATCTTCTGGGGCCCCGCCTACCCCAACCCATATGTTTCAATCCTCACCGGTCACTGAGGACCGGTGCAACGGGCGCGCTATGGGATCAGCGCTGCGACTACCATGTTTCAATCCTCACCGGTCACTGAGGACCGGTGCAACGGCCTGTTTACTGGATATCCTCCGGCGAGAGACGGTTTCAATCCTCACCGGTCACTGAGGACCGGTGCAACCAGGCCCTGGCGCGACGTCTTCACCGACGAGGTAGAGTTTCAATCCTCACCGGTCACTGAGGACCGGTGCAACGACCTCCGCGCCCGAACTGACCCCGCCTGTACAGGGTTTCAATCCTCACCGGTCACTGAGGACCGGTGCAACGCGGCAGCAGAGGCCATTGCTCTTGTCTACAGCCTGTTTCAATCCTCACCGATCACTGAGGACCGGTGCAACTCTGCGACCTGATGGAGGATGCGAAGCTGGCACTGGTTTCAATCCTCACCGGTCACTGAGGACCGGTGCAACGAGTTCGTGAGGATCGGAGCGCAGGCGCAAGATATTCGTTTCAATCCTCACCGGTCACTGAGGACCGGTGCAACATCATCGAGCGGCGGCTAGCGTTGACCGGCGCGCGGTTTCAATCCTCACCGGTCACTGAGGACCGGTGCAACGATCTTCCTGCCGGCGGCTGCGTTTCGGTTCTTCGCGTTTCAATCCTCACCGGTCACTGAGGACCGGTGCAACTCGAGCGCGGTGAGCACTTCCTGCATTAGCTCGACGTTTCAATCCTCACCGGTCACTGAGGACCGGTGCAACGGTAATCACGAAATCGCCGGTAACAACGACGGTGTTTCAATCCTCACCGGTCACTGAGGACCGGTGCAACGCTAGATGATATGGCTACGGCGGGGGGCTGGAAGGAGTTTCAATCCTCACCGGTCACTGAGGACCGGTGCAACCAAAGAACTCGGCATACCCATCGACATAGACGACGTTTCAATCCTCACCGGTCACTGAGGACCGGTGCAACCTACACAAGTATTATCATCACACGTCACGACCCTCGTTTCAATCCTCACCGGTGACTGAGGACCGGTGCAACCGGGCCACACGTCCGCGCTGCCGTAACAGTTCCAGTTTCAATCCTCACCGGTCACTGAGGACCGGTGCAACAGCCCTGGCGCTCAAGGTGCAGGACATCGACCTGGGTTTCAATCCTCACCGGTCACTGAGGACCGGTGCAACTCCCGGTACTTCCGTGCTCCGCACAACCGTATGGTGTTTCAATCCTCACCGGTCACTGAGGACCGGTGCAACCAACATGGCTGCTCGTGCTGACGCCTCATCCGGGAGTTTCAATCCTCACCGGTCACTGAGGACCGGTGCAACAGGGCCCCCACTCCGCGGGCCGCCAAGGCAAGCTCGTTTCAATCCTCACCGGTCACTGAGGACCGGTGCAACGGCGGAGGCGAAGTCATGGCAGGACGAGTAAGGGCGTTTCAATCCTCACCGGTCACTGAGGACCGGTGCAACTTTTGCTAGGTCACTGAGCGGGCAGACCGCTCGTAGTTTCAATCCTCACCGGTCACTGAGGACCGGTGCAACAGCGACCGCAGGTGGAGGGTGAGATCGCTACCGTGTTTCAATCCTCACCGGTCACTGAGGACCGGTGCAACAGGGATAGGCCGTCAGGCCACACGCCGGCGGGCGTTGTTTCAATCCTCACCGGTCACTGAGGACCGGTGCAACCACAGCCTGCGAGCTATGCCAGGAGTACGTGCAATGTTTCAATCCTCACCGGTCACTGAGGACCGGTGCAACCATGTCCGCGGCCCGGCGTGCGCCGAGGGAGTATGTTTCAATCCTCACCGGTCACTGAGGACCGGTGCAACGGGGCGGCAGCTGCGGGGGGCACGTCCGTCTTGGGGTTTCAATCCTCACCGGTCACTGAGGACCGGTGCAACTACCGCCCAGGGCGCTCCCCCGGCAGGACGAACCGTTTCAATCCTCACCGGTCACTGAGGACCGGTGCAACGCTGGAGTCGGTAGGGCACTCACCGACGGTGCGGCAGTTTCAATCCTCACCGGTCACTGAGGACCGGTGCAACAAGTTTAGCCCTGGCGGACGCGCAGGCGGACCGTGTTTCAATCCTCACCGGTCACTGAGGACCGGTGCAACCCCAAACGCGCCGCCCCCCGCTCCAACACATCGAAGTTTCAATCCTCACCGGTCACTGAGGACCGGTGCAACGACGCCGTAGAGGTCGCCGTAGGAGTAGATGAGCCTGTTTCAATCCTCACCGGTCACTGAGGACCGGTGCAACGGTAGACGCACTCGTTGTGGACGCCGCAGCTTAGGTTTCAATCCTCACCGGTCACTGAGGACCGGTGCAACCCCAAACCGCGCACCCCCCACCTCCAGCAAATCGAAGTTTCAATCCTCACCGGTCACTGAGGACCGGTGCAACTGGCAGACCCTCTCCGACACCATCCAAGGCCACTGGTTTCAATCCTCACCGGTCACTGAGGACCGGTGCAACGGTTGCGCTCTCAGCCGCCTCGTATACCCGTGGCTCGTTTCAATCCTCACCGGTCACTGAGGACCGGTGCAACTACCCTTGCAGACCGGATGTCTTCGAGGCTCGCTACGTTTCAATCCTCACCGGTCACTGAGGACCGGTGCAACGTCGTGGCCGAACTGCCGGAGCCGTTGGTCGTCCGGGTTTCAATCCTCACCGGTCACTGAGGACCGGTGCAACGACAGCCCCAGGCCCTCTAAACTATACTCCTAGGTTTCAATCCTCACCGGTCACTGAGGACCGGTGCAACGCCAAAGGTATGCGATCAATATATGCAGGAGGAGGTTTCAATCCTCACCGGTCACTGAGGACCGGTGCAACCCGCTCACTTTCCGCCGGCGCGCTGGTCCGCCGCTTGTTTCAATCCTCACCGGTCACTGAGGACCGGTGCAACACGCGGGCCCGCGTCCGTTACATCAGTCACCACACCGTTTCAATCCTCACCGGTCACTGAGGACCGGTGCAACAAGAGGAGCATCGCGCCCGCGTCGCCTACGTCCAGTTTCAATCCTCACCGGTCACTGAGGACCGGTGCAGCGGTGCTCCGCCAACCAGTCCGGCTACGCCCTCGAGTTTCAATCCTCACCGGTCACTGAGGACCGGTGCAACCACAGAGGCCAGGGGTCGGCTCGACACACTCGTGTAGTTTCAATCCTCACCGGTCACTGAGGACCGGTGCAACGACGTGCCAAGTGGTCTACACCTCACCGTAACCCCCCCGTTTCAATCCTCACCGGTCACTGAGGACCGGTGCAACCCGGGCCGGCCAGGCGCGGGCGCTCGCGTGCGGATGTTTCAATCCTCACCGGTCACTGAGGACCGGTGCAACGAGGTAGACGCACTCGTTGTGGACGCCGCAGCTTAGGTTTCAATCCTCACCGGTCACTGAGGACCGGTGCAACGAGGGTTAGCCCTGTTGGGGGGAGAGGCGGAGGCGTTTCAATCCTCACCGGTCACTGAGGACCGGTGCAACCTTCGCACGGTCAACGATGCGGACATAATTCTCGCTGTTTCAATCCTCACCGGTCACTGAGGACCGGTGCAACGGTCGGGAGTGCGAAATCACGCTCAGCTAGTACGGTTTCAATCCTCACCGGTCACTGAGGACCGGTGCAACGAGGAAGCCTCTTGACACGCGGGGAATGATAGAGTAGTTTCAATCCTCACCGGTCACTGAGGACCGGTGCAACCATCATCGACCGGATGTATCCGCACGGTCCACGGATAGTTTCAATCCTCACCGGTCACTGAGGACCGGTGCAACCTCGATCTCCACCTCCGCAGCAGCCAAGTAGCGGTTGTTTCAATCCTCACCGGTCACTGAGGACCGGTGCAACCTGCTTGGCGTGATCTCTCGTCGGCGCAGAAGATGGGTTTCAATCCTCACCGGTCACTGAGGACCGGTGCAACTCGATAACGATCTCCCCGGCCCCTGGAGAGGTATTGTTTCAATCCTCACCGGTCACTGAGGACCGGTGCAACCATTTGCCCACCTTGTCGTAGAGCAGGTCATAGGCGTTTCAATCCTCACCGGTCACTGAGGACCGGTGCAACCACCTTGGCCCCGATTGCGCCATCGCGCAACTCATTGTTTCAATCCTCACCGGTCACTGAGGACCGGTGCAACGGTGATGAGGGTGCTGAGGCGGCATCAGGTAGTCGGGTTTCAATCCTCACCGGTCACTGAGGACCGGTGCAACAACGCCACGGGTCGCGAGAGTGATTTACGCTCAGCGTTTCAATCCTCACCGGTCACTGAGGACCGGTGCAACGCGAAGTGAAGCACCCATATTTCGACATACTACTTGTTTCAATCCTCACCGGTCACTGAGGACCGGTGCAACGGTATAAATGCGCGGGAGACAATAGCCAATTTAGTGGTTTCAATCCTCACCGGTCACTGAGGACCGGTGCAACGCTGAGCGGCAGTCGCCGCAGGCGGACGCGACATACGTTTCAATCCTCACCGGTCACTGAGGACCGGTGCAACGATGATCCGTGTAACTAGGCCGACATCCAGATCGAGTTTCAATCCTCACCGGTCACTGAGGACCGGTGCAACCTCCTTTCTAGGTCACTGAGCGGGCAGACCGCTCATAGTTTCAATCCTCACCGGTCACTGAGGACCGGTGCAACCTGGATTCGCTCTCATACCTGGGACGAGTATCAAAAGTTTCAATCCTCACCGGTCACTGAGGACCGGTGCAACTTGGCCGCCACTTTCCGGCGTACGCCGTCAGACGCGTTTCAATCCTCACCGGTCACTGAGGACCGGTGCAACCCCTCACTGCTCGGCTTGACGTACAGCATCGGTGTGTTTCAATCCTCACCGGTCACTGAGGACCGGTGCAACCAGGGACTTGGCTATGTGTTCGGCATACTCGATAGGTTTCAATCCTCACCGGTCACTGAGGACCGGTGCAACCCCCATCCAACCGATATGGTGTATAGGTCAGGATTGTTTCAATCCTCACCGGTCACTGAGGACCGGTGCAACGGCAGTCACCAGCCCGGTCGGGGTCGACATCGTGGGTTTCAATCCTCACCGGTCACTGAGGACCGGTGCAACTCGCTTGGCTCCGGGCTTCCGACACGCCGTCAAACCGTTTCAATCCTCACCGGTCACTGAGGACCGGTGCAACTATCATTCCCTGCGTGTCAAGAGGCTTCCTGCCCAGTTTCAATCCTCACCGGTCACTGAGGACCGGTGCAACCGTGGCCGAACTGCCGGAGCCGTTCCTGATCCAGGTTTCAATCCTCACCGGTCACTGAGGACCGGTGCAACTCCCTGGTGCCCGGGATAACGTCCGCCTTGATAGCGTTTCAATCCTCACCGGTCACTGAGGACCGGTGCAACCGCGCAAGACGTTGTCCGCGTCCCCATAGAGGAGGTTTCAATCCTCACCGGTCACTGAGGACCGGTGCAACACGACCTGCCGACCTGGGCACACAGGCTCGATCAGGTTTCAATCCTCACCGGTCACTGAGGACCGGTGCAACGCTAGATGAGGAAGTCTGGGGGCGGACGTTCAGCGAGTTTCAATCCTCACCGGTCACTGAGGACCGGTGCAACAGCCAGCCGCGCGGAGCGCCGAGGAGAGTGTGGAGAGTTTCAATCCTCACCGGTCACTGAGGACCGGTGCAACTGCAGCGCCTACCAGATCGCGGAGAAGTCCCTAGGGTTTCAATCCTCACCGGTCACTGAGGACCGGTGCAACGGGACACGGGGACGAGATCGTCCCTCCTCCCTTACAGTTTCAATCCTCACCGGTCACTGAGGACCGGTGCAACATCGTAGTCCCTCCAACTGGCCATGAGCGCGTTGCGTTTCAATCCTCACCGGTCACTGAGGACCGGTGCAACTACCCGTGTCGTTTGGTACACGGGTCGCGAGCGTGTTTCAATCCTCACCGGTCACTGAGGACCGGTGCAACTTTGAGGCGCTATGCTGCTCAAACCTGACCGCAAATGTTTCAATCCTCACCGGTCACTGAGGACCGGTGCAACGACAGCTCGTCGGGGACTGATAGTGCCTGTTAGCGGTTTCAATCCTCACCGGTCACTGAGGACCGGTGCAACTTGGTGTGCGGCGAGGCCCATATCTGGGGTGTGAGTTGTTTCAATCCTCACCGGTCACTGAGGACCGGTGCAACCGGGGGACGCGTGGGTGCCATGATGCCAGGATTGGGTTTCAATCCTCACCGGTCACTGAGGACCGGTGCAACGGCGGCAGGGGAGAACGTCAATCGTCTGGGTCAGGGTTTCAATCCTCACCGGTCACTGAGGACCGGTGCAACTGCAGTTAGACCAATCCAAAGGAGGGACAGAATGAGTTTCAATCCTCACCGGTCACTGAGGACCGGTGCAACGCCGGATTCCCGGTCTCAAGGTCGAAGTAGACTCGTTTCAATCCTCACCGGTCACTGAGGACCGGTGCAACTGTTCTGAGGGCGTTACGGTAACGTTACAGTAACGTGTTTCAATCCTCACCGGTCACTGAGGACCGGTGCAACGTCGCCGCAGTCCTGGCCGCAGACGTGCTGAGCGAAGTTTCAATCCTCACCGGTCACTGAGGACCGGTGCAACGCCCGGAAGAGCGGGCGCGGTATCACCGAGAGGTCGGGTTTCAATCCTCACCGGTCACTGAGGACCGGTGCAACGGCACTGCGGGATAGGGCAGGTACGCACGTACGCCAGGTTTCAATCCTCACCGGTCACTGAGGACCGGTGCAACGCTAACTGTAGCGCGTCGGGCCGCGGTCGACTACCTCGCGTTTCAATCCTCACCGGTCACTGAGGACCGGTGCAACGAGCACGAGCCGGGCGATAGGCACGCTCGACGGCGAAGTTTCAATCCTCACCGGTCACTGAGGACCGGTGCAACAGCAGGCGTCTTCGGAGGCTGTCCAGGCGCTCAAAATGTTTCAATCCTCACCGGTCACTGAGGACCGGTGCAACGACGCCCTCGACGTAACCCGCAGCCAGCAGCTCCTTGTTTCAATCCTCACCGGTCACTGAGGACCGGTGCAACCGCGCTGCTCGACAACGGGCGGGACTCTATGCAGTTTCAATCCTCACCGGTCACTGAGGACCGGTGCAACCGCATCCTCTCGCCGCAGGCCACGCACGTATAGGGTTTCAATCCTCACCGGTCACTGAGGACCGGTGCAACCGCCGCAGCCCGCCCTGCCCAAGCGCGCAGGCGCAGTTTCAATCCTCACCGGTCACTGAGGACCGGTGCAACCATCCGGAGGCGACACACCGCCGCGCGTCCGCCCGGCCCAGTTTCAATCCTCACCGGTCACTGAGGACCGGTGCAACGGTCACTGCTCAGAGCAGCGGTGGCCAAAATCAAGCTCGAAAGTGCCCCGGGTATGGCCCGTCACCAGGTTCTTCTTTCCGCACAATATTGTCAATGTACACCTCCGAACCGGTCGATCCACGCTCGCGCCTGTGCGCGAACGTCATTCGCAGACGCAAACAGCTACCGGTCCGCGCAAGCAAGCGGTTCAAACGACAAGGGTGTCCTCGAAGTCCATGTACCTGTCCAAGCCGAACGCCTCCAGATAATCCTCCCGCTTGCCAGTCAAGTGGTATATTCTCAGGCTGTCCTCGTCGGGTTTGATTATGGAAACCAGCCTGAGCTTCAGCCTCTCATAGCTCATGTCAGTAACGCTGCACTCGAATACGGAGTACTGGACGCGCTGGCCGAAGTTCGTGCAGGCCTTTGCGACGCGCCTGAGACGTGCCCGGCCTTCGGCCGAGAGCGTGTTCACGTCGTAGCTTACGAGAATGTCCCTGCGCATTCGTCACCTCGGGTAGTAGGGCAGGTATTCAGGCAGATCCCCTCTCAAATGCCGAGCAAGCAATCTTGCCTGCAGGTGAGGCACGAGTCCAAGCGGGGTCTTGGACTTGAGGAGGGGATGCGGCACCTCGGTCTGTTTCCGTTTCTGGTAGGCGTCGAGCACGATCCGGCGGCCGTCGTCGGTCATGAGTGTTCCGCCGCCCGGCCGCACTTCGAAGTGCGCTTTGGCAAGCTGCCGCCGGTTGACAAGGTTGAGCGCCAGCCTGTCGGCAAGCACCGAACGGAACTCCTCCATAAGATCCAATCCCAGCGCGGGACGTCCGGACCTGAGCGAATGCAGGTAGCCAAACTGCGCATCGAGGCCCACTCCTTCTGCCGCACCTATGCAGTCGTTGAGCAGCAGGGCGTACAGAAACGACAGAAGCGCGTTCATCCGATCTCTCGGCGGCCGCCGGTTCCTGGACTCGAACTTGAAGTCGGTGCGCTGTGCGGTGATCATATGGTCGAACACGGCGAAGTAATCGGCCGAAGCCTGGCCCTCGTAGCCGCGAATCTCGTCCAGACTCGCCGCATCGGCCAGCCTGGCAAGATAGCCCGCAAGGAACTCCGCCGCGCGGGCCAGATCCCGCTGTCTTTCTGCGTCCTGCGTTTCGCGCTGAGCGCGCAGCAGAACTGAGCGCATATTGTGCACCTTGCCTGCAACGATTGAACGGGCGATGGCAGCCGCGGCCCGCGGGTCGGCGTAAGCCCGATACTGTGCCTCCCGCAGAAGCGCGTTGCCACTTGTTGCGCCGACGACTCTCGCACGGTATCGCCCGTTCAGGCTCAGGAACGTGACCGTGCGGCCTTCGCTCGCGCATTTCTCCATCAGCGCCGGGCTCATCATCACGCTGCCGAACATGACGACGCCGCCGAGATGGTGCAGCGGTGTCCGCAGGATGGTCCGGCCATCCGCCTCGACCTTGGCCGTCTCCCCCTCCAGATGGACATATGCGCCCTGAGTCATCACAAAGAGAGTATTCAGCAGTTCACGGCTCATTCGGACACCTCCCCTCTGCCCGGGCGAAACAGCGTGCTCCCGGCATCGGCAGCCGAGGCAGCCGCGACTCCGGACGGCAGGCACGCGTCGAGGAGCGAGCAGTTGCGGCACCGCGCGTCGTTCGCCGGAGGAGGAAGCCTGCGGCTTTTCTGCATGACCCGGATGGCCTCGACTATCTCGAGCGTCTGCTGGCGCAAGTCGTCCGTAAACTCGACCTCGCGCCGCGCGCGTGAGGAGCTGTGGTAGACTGCCCCGCGCGTCACAGGGCAGATCAGCATTTCCTCAAGACACAACGCCTGTCCGCACAACTGCAGCGCGTCGTGCTTTTTCGCCCGCTTCGGCCCGAACTTGTATTCTACCGGATAGACCGTCCCATCCGGCCGGAACTCGACGACGTCCGCCCTGCCGTAAAGGCCATAGCGGTCGGACCATATCGGCAGGCTCTTCTCAACCCTGACGCCGTGCTCCTCCATGCCGGCCGGCACGTCGACGCGCTCGTGCGCCATTGATCCACGCAGAGTGAAGATATTCTCGTCGAACACCTTCTCCACGTGGATCAGCGCGCACTGCCGGGGACAGTAGCTGTAGTGCTCGATTGCCGACACGAGCACCGCGTCCTCGTCGGTCCAGTCTTGCATCGAATCAGCCAACAACCCGGGTGAGCGTGACTCCCGCCGGCAGGTTCTGGTCGTCCACTGTGACTACGTGATCGTCGAAGGACCGGGCGGCCTCTACGCCATCTTTACGCACGACACGGACGCGCTCGAATAGCTCGTGAGATGGCGCGTTGCCGAGCGGATTCTCATGAGTAAACACGTACAGACCGCGCAGACTCATGAATCCGCGGGACGACGACCGATCGAGGTCCCACATCCGCTGGAGCGCCTCCCAAAACAGCGCGAGGTCCTCGGAAGTCGCCCCGGTGTCCTTCGCGAACTTAGGAGAGAAGAACCCACGCCCGAGGTAGAGGCCGTATGGCAGCACGGCCTTCCGGCCCATCTCTGTCCTCTTGCCCAGCCCTTCGGCCTCGCCTGTCTCGGTTACCGACACCTCAGCGTCCTCCGGCCTGGTCACGGCAACCCGAGTGATGGAGACATCAAGCGGCACAATCTGATCGACGGACCGTGCAAAAGTGAGCTGTACTGGGCCTCTGACCTGTCCACAGTTGACCTCCGTGGTCATCACGGCGCCAAACACGCGGATGTCGTAGAAGTTCGCACACATCCAGGCTCGGGTCTTGTCGACTTCCTCACGCTTCTGCTTGCTGCCTGTGGGCTTAATGCTGCAACTGGTGTAAGCCCTTTGGTGCAGCGTGTTGAGTGCGATGCCTTTGTCCTGGACGTATATCTTCGTCCTCTCCTTGTCTCCGCCGACCATGTCGACATAGTTTCGGACCTTACGCTTGATGCAGACGTCTGTCACCAACCCCTGCATCGTCTCCGGATCGACTCTCGGCATGTTCCCCGCATCGGGATCGCCGTTCGGATTCCCGTCCTGCACATCGAACAGGAACAGGAAGTCGTGCCTTGTCTTCACATCGGTGATTCTGTCCGTGGTAACCATCTCTTTCAATCCTCCTCCGAATCCTCGTGCTCCCGGCCTTTCTTGGCCTTGAGTGCAGCGGCGCGGTTGGCGGCCCTCTGGTGGTAGTACCCGAGCGCGAACAGCGCCTGTTCCTTGAGGTTCAGTGTCTTGGGAAACTCCCCCAAGTCCTGCAGTATGTCCTGCAGTCGTCCATCGATAGCGTAGAACGCCGGCTCGCGTTCCTTCCTCAGCTTGGCCAGATGTGGTTGAGCGTTTCTGAGGAGTTGGCCGAAGACGGTGGCTGGCGCGGCGGACGCCGCGCCGTAGAAGCGGTCAACGATGGTGGCCTTTGCACCGGGGATCGCCGCCCTCTGGGCTGCTTCAAGCTCTGCAAGCAGCCTCCCACACAGATACGCCGGGAGCTTGCAGCTCAAGTCAAGTTCTTGCATGTAAGTCTCCTCCTTTCCTGAATCTGATTGCGACAGTAAGACAGTCTTGACGAGCGCCGCGCGGGGGCGGGTCACTTCCTGTTCGGCTCGGTTCCTGTCGACGGCCTGTGCGAGCAGCGAGTCGGGAAGCGGCCCTCCGCGCAGGGCGCACTGCACCAGCGACCTCGCGACGTTCGGCACCATCTGGTCGCTTCTCAGGTACAGCGAAGCCGAGAGCGCGAATACTCCGAGCGGCAGCGGCGGTTCGCCCCATTCTCCGACGATTCTCTGCAGTCTGAACCAACGGGCCAGATGAGCCTTCGCTGTGACAACGGTGGTTTCCAGCCAGTCACGGACGACGGCTCGTCCGCCAGAGGCGGTAAGGACGGTAGCATAGAAGTCGTCGCCCTCGACTGGCGGGGGCTGCTCGCCAGTGCGGTAGGATGCAAGCAGTTCCGCCACATCCTCCGGGCTGGGCTGTGACAGAAACGATACGGGGCTGAACCCGCCGGGCTGGCGGGTCCAGAACAGGAAGATGCTCGGCCCGACGCGCACGTGGTGCTGCTCAGCGTCGATCATGAGGCCGATGGCATTGGTGAATTTCTCCCCGCAGTCGCGGCAGGTTGGTGCAATCAAAGAGGCTTCCAGGCCATAGGACTCGAAGGCTTTAGCGTTTGCCGAGATGACCGAGGTGCCGGACATCTGACCTCCTGGCACACCCTTCACCTTGGCCGGGAGCCTGTCCTCAACCGGACCAACTCTCCCACATATGAGGCACTGCATCACGGGTCTGCCCGGCCTGGCGGTGTAGTCGGCCCAGAACCGGCGGACTGAGTCCAGGTCAACAGGAAACCGTCCGTCCACGCGAAACGTGTACACGTCGCTGTCCTTTGCGTCTGGCGGCAGCCGCTTCTTCGAAACGTCATGTTCCTCTAGGAAGTTCGCAACGGCGCGAACTGCAGGTTCCCTCGTCGCCTCCGCGCACCTGTGCACAAGGTCACGGAAAAGCCCGTGACGTTCGGCGGTTCTCGGGTGCTCACCGACACCTAGGACGTACTCCGCATTGCCCACAAGCAGCTTCGGGACCGGCTTCGACGTCACAACGAGGTCAGGCACGAGCGTTTCCCTGCCCCTGTCGGTTCCCCGCCGCTGGTCTCCGCTCAGGGGCACGAAGTCAAGAAAACGGCCTGAGGCATCCAGGTCGATGACCCACCTCACCCTGACTCTCCGGTACATCGTCGGCATTGCGTCTGGCTGTCGTTCCCAGAACTCCTTGAGCCTTAGAAGGATCATCGGCCGGCCCTCCTCGCATAATGCTCCTGCGGGACACGCAGTATTCCGCTCTCCAGCTGGGCGTGGAAGAACTTAGGTTCGCCGCGGGTGCCGTCCTCGCTGAAATCCAGGTCGAAAAGCATCAGACCGAGGTCGTCTGAAAGCGGAATGGGCCTCTCATCTCCTGCCAAGTCGGAGAAGTCTGCGGCGAATTCCCTGCAGCCGAGGTAAGGCCGGTGAAGGCATTGGCCTCGCTGAAGGCGCCGACGGAACTGGTCGCGGTACTTGGCCTCTTCCGCTTCGCTCGGTTGGTTCGGCTCTACGTCCGCCTTGATCACGTAGGCCACGTCGCGCAGGACGAGGGAATGGCGCTGCGCACGGTCCTCGTCGACAAAGAACCCTCCGCCGGACTCTGCCCAGCGGGTCGCTGCGTCCAACGTCTGCCGACTGTTCACCTCGTTCCGCAGGATCGAGAAGTGACGGATTGGCCTCAGAACCCATATCTCCCTCACCTGCCACTGGAACTCGGGCTTCCAGAAGATCGCCTCCAGTATCCCTCTGGCGGCGGAGGGCGTCATCACAGGATAGGTCACGCGTTCTACCTTCATCTCGGGGCGCGTGAAACAGGCGAAGTCTCCCCATACCTTCACCTGCAGTGGTGGCGAACTATTCACATTAATCCCGCCTTTCAAGTTATGAGGTCCGCAGGGTCTGCGAGGCCCCTCGACAACCCCTTTGCCTTGTCGTACGGCCCAACCCACACGTAGATACCTTCGACGATCTGTTCTGCATCACCCCCCCTCAGATGTTCCTCCAGCTCGTGCTGGAATAGGCTCGCCGTATACGGCTGAAGCCGTCTCCAGTCTTGTCTAAAGATGGACTTTTGGAGCCGAATTCTGCTCAGGAGTTGGGCAGGCCCGGGGTCGCCGTAGTGCACCACGACCCCGACAGTCTGGTCTCTGATCATCCTGAACCGGTCGGCGACCTTCGGGTAGTCAAGCCGCTCGCGGCAGGGCTGCACGCGTGCCGAGTCGAGATCGCAGTCCTGCCAGAGCCGGTGGAAGTATTGGTCATAGGTCTCTGGGCTGTGCAAGTCGCATCCGCCGCTTGTGAGCATAATCCTGGCTTCGGCCATTGCGGCGGCGTATGGACCGCGAGGGAAGGCACCCTCCTGCGGCTCGAACACTACCACCTTGCCTCCATCAGCCAGAGACCCCTCCCGATTGCACCTTCCCGCCGCCTGAACAATTCGATCGAGCGGTCCCATGGCGCGGAACACGACAGGAAAATCCATGTCAACGCCCGCCTCGACGACCTGAGTCGAGACGAGGCGGCACGGCGCGCCCTGCGCCAACCGCCGTTTGATCTCGGCGATCACGTCCTTCCTATGAGCCGGGCACATCAGCGTGGAGAGGTGAAGGGCATCGGGATCGCCCAGCAGGTCGAACAGGGTCAGAGCATCCTTTCGAGAGTTCACTACGCAGAGCGCCTGATTGCACCTTCGCATCTCTGCCGCAGCGCCCTCCCAGGACCACGGGTCACGAGACACCTCGTAATGAACTCTCTCCAATAGCCGGAAATACCGCGACGGCTCCGGAACTATCTCTACCGGTTCGGGAACGAAACCTTTGAGATACGGGCTTTCGCCTGAAAAGGCCGGCTGGGTTGCGGTGCTGAGGACCAAAGTCACGCCGTAGTGCTTCACGAGTTGTTTGAGCACGTCGATGATAGGTGCCAGCAGCCCGACGGGGAGCGTCTGCGCCTCGTCGAGTACGATGACGCTTCGGGCGATATTGTGGAGCTTGCGGCAGCGGGACGGTCTGTTGGAGAAGATGCTGTCGAAGAGCTGAACCGTGGTCGTGACGATTATAGGAGCATCCCAGTTTTCGGCTGCTAGCTGCAGCCGCAGTCCGTCCTCCGAATACTCGTCGCCGTCCTCGAACTCGACTGCGCTGTGATGCTCAAGGACATATCTTGCGCCGAAGATCTTGCGGTACTCTTCGGCGTTCTGATCTATGATGCTCGTGTAAGGAATGGCGACAATGACACGGTCCAGCCGATGCCTTACGGCGTGCTTCAGCGCGAACGCCATGCCGGAGCGAGTCTTCCCACCGCCGGTCGGAACCGTCAGCCGGTATACCCCCTGAGCACCTTCGGCGGCGGCCGCGCAGGCTTCATAGACCTCTCGCCTTGCGCGGTTGACGGCGGTTTCTGGCACGCTTCGCTGGAGAGCAGATTGGTTCTCCTCGAACGTCCGCCAAAGAGCGGCAAGGTCGTACGCTGCGCCGCGCGCCCCGGCCTTTTTCCTTTCCCAGTGCTCCTCTGCGTCTAGAAAGTCGGCATCGACGAGTGCGGAGAAAAGCATGCGGACAAGAAGCTCACAGGACAGGGCATCCCGTGCGAATTCAGGCAGCGGGACGGATCTGCCATCAAGGACACCGACTATCTCGCCGGTGCGATCTATAGCCTGCACAGCATCGCGAGAGACCGCTTCTGCGAGCCTGCTCTTGAGGGTAGGCGTATCCGGCAAGCCGCCGTGATGACCGAGGATCGGGATTGCGAGCAGACCGGCCAGCTCGGTGGCTAGCTTGGCGCCGGCAACCTTGTGCTCGACCGAGCTCGCGCGAACCGGTCTTTCCTCCTGTTTTGCCCTATAGGCAGCACGCAAGTAGTCCTGGAAAGCCTGCGAGGCCTTTCCCACGTCATGAAGAAGACCGACCCAACGGCCGAGATCCGCCGCTCCAAAACTCCCGGCAAACTCCGCCGCAAGCTCTGACACCCTCCGCAGGTGGCATTCCAGCCTGTGCCACTCGCCCGTATCGTTTGGGGTATGAGCGTAGAGATCCATTGCAGGTCACTTCATCCGCAAACTTGATGCGAATCCGCTTCGGACTGCAGCAATAGCAGCCTATCGGCGACCCTCACAAGGACGACACACTAGCTGGTTAGCTTGGGAGCACATAAAATCCTGCAAATGCCGGGCAACATCTAACAATAAATTACGACTGGTGTCAAAATCCGACAGTTATAGGTCACGTCCCCCGGATGCCGGATCCGACCACGTGTCGGCGGAATGCTGTCCGTGGACGGGACAGCCTGCTTGGCAGAATCCCTTATATTCCGGTTCTGCCAGGTGGGCCAGCTGATCGTCTTGACGGTTCTAGTTGATGACGCCAGCGGCACCACCTGTCGCCAGGCGGCCGATCGCGGCGTATGATGCAGTGTGGAACGTACCAGTACCATCCACTGCAGTAACCAGCTTGACGTAGCGCCCCCGGGCCTTTGGTTTTCGACAACACAGGCTACGTGAAGAGCCGAAGGAGGAGAGCGGAGTCCTTGCTTTTCAGATGGATGGTCAACCACTTGGGGAACTGGCGATCCCGCTCACCACTGTTCAGGTTCACCTACCTGCAACATCCCGGACACAGGCGTGCGGTGTTGATGCGAGATTCGACAACTTCTCGGCTGGGTCCGTCCCCGTCCCTTCCTCGCTCCTAGCCCCGCTCTGCGGCCTGGGCGGATTCGGCGGGATGGTTGGCGCAGGAGGAAGTAACCTCCTCTGGGATTCGACTCGCCGCACCGCCGCTGGGCGCACCGTGTCCACCAGCGCACGCAGTCTCTCGGGAAGCCGCTCTCGTATCTGCTTCGTGAGCGCCACAACACAGGCGCACTCTTCCGCCGCCTCCGCGACTACCGAGCACAGATAGCCCGCAGAGTCCAGGACTTCCTCCCGGTCGGCGCGTGCGAAGTCCAGCCCGCAGGTAAGTCTGCTGTACCGCTTCGGGTGGTCTGACCGCAACCGCTCTGCCACACGGGTCCGTGTCCTGTCGGATATCGCACCGTCGGCAATGGCATCCTCTAGGGATGCGACAATCGCGTCACCCACCCCGGCTCCGAATGCCGTAAGCTCCGCGAGTCCGGCCTCCGCCGCCTGCCGCTCAAGTCTAGCCAGCCTCTCCGATGCCCTCATCCCTGCTCCCCTGGAGGAGGCGGCTCGATAATCACTACGACCCGCATACGTCCGTCCTCCTTTAGTCTGCACCACTCAGCGTACTCCTCGTCCGTCATTGCCTTGCACTTCTCGCAGTACTCACGCGGATTACCTGCTGCCGGCCCCATGTGGAAATGCACTTCGTGACGCGGCTCGCCAGTCCCGGCGGCGTTCTCCAGCCGCCTGATTCTCGACTCCAAGCTCATTATGCTGCCCTCCTTAAGTTTGCTGCCTCCTCCAACGCCGCCACTCGCTTGATCCTGCGGGTCAGTATCCGCCTTGTCTCTGTCGCTGGTGCGAATCAAGGGAACGATGATACTCCGGCTGCCGAGAACCGGGTCGGGTGTCTTGATGGCGGAGAACAATCGCGGGCAAAACGTGTTGACGTAGCGCGTTCTCCATATCTTGTCCCCAACCTGTTCCTTCAGCGGAACCGTGCTGCCCCTGCGGTTCCCGGCCAAGAGCAACGCCCGCTTGTCCGGGTCAGTTCTCCTCGGGTCGGCCAGGTTCTCTGCGTCGTCAAAGCCCAAGCACGCGCCGTAGTCGGCCAGATCACGCAGGCACGCATAGCTCCCTCCCGCAAGGATAACTTGCCCCAGGTAGCTCATCTGACACACAACGTCGATCAACTGGGTCTTTCCAGTTCCGCGATCTCCGTTCGGCCAGAGGAAGCCGATCACATTGAAGGCGTCCAGGAACCACGTTCCCAGGACGTAACACCCGATCATTTCGCACATCGTCCGCTGGTCGGCCAGTGAACGGGAGAAGTCAATGGAACGATCTGTCACGCTCACGATCCGGGAGAAAACGTCAGCCGGGTCGGGCCGGTATCCCTGCCAGCAGCTCTTGACGCCGGGGGTGCTCCATAGCTTGTCCGCGGGCGGCGCTTCCGGCAGCTTTACTTCCAAGCCCAGTTCAGACAGTGGGCGATAGCTGCTGTCTCCGGGGCCGTCGCCGAACAGTTCGCCGTCATCCCTTACAAGGAACAGTTTCCGGCTCGTCTCTACTCTCGGAGGGTCAAGCCTGCGGACCGCGCCAGTCTTGTCACATTCCTCCGTCCTAGTCACCCGGATGCACGGCCAGAACGCCGCGTACGAATGTCCGTCTATCAGTGCCAGCGGGCGGCGAATTGTGGCCGGAGCTTCGTCGAGCAGTTTAACAACCGGGGCCGCAACCGGCACGGCTTTCCGAGGCGTCTCTATCAGCACCTCAAGCTCAGCAAGGGAGCGGCCCTGAGCGAAGAAGTCGTCAACGCCGCACTTTGAGCCGTCCGGCCCGTTCGGGAGGTAAGCGACTGAGACGTGAGCGCCCTTCCGCTGCAGGTGCTCGGTCAGCCGCTCAAGCGCCTGCCGCGCCTCAGGCTTCGTCATCACGTCTGAGTCGAAGACAAGCCCCACCTCCCGGCGCTTGAGCGCGATATAGTCCCAGTCGGCCAGGAACGTGTTGCCGCCCCAGGCGTTCCTACCTTTAGTATTCCAGACGCCCAAGAGGGCAACAGCACACAGTCCCTTGCTCGCCAGGCTGTCGGCCTTCTTCTGACCCTCCGTGATCCAGAGTGGTATCGAGGGATCGCCGAGCTTCGGACGGCATATCGGCGGGCAGTCCAGCCGGGTTCCTACGCCCTTCGGCGACTCGTACTTGATCGACCTGTAGTGCCCGTCCGACTTCAGCTCGCGGGGATGATCGGGCCGCAGGACGTGAAACCCGTTGCCGGCGTCCGTCGTGTGGAGCGGGATGAGCAGGCCGGGCCGCCGTTGCTTCCGAGCGAAGCCGTAAGCCTCAAGCTCCCCGCCATCCGTGATAGACCGATAACCGCGGGCCTCGATCACCTCATCCGATATGGCCGATCCTTCACGAAGCATCCGCAGGTGTTGCGGCTTGAGACGTGTTGCCTCAGATAAGAATCGTACCGTAGCACTCAGTGGTATACTTGCGGTTCGTGGGTTTGCGGTCCCTGTGGAAAACGAGCTTACGCTTGGCCTAAGACGGGGGATGTGGCGGGGACAGAAACAGACAAACCCCGTTAAAGAAAGCTCCTTCCGGCCCCGTTAAAGGCATTATGGCATCCGACCAGCGTTTCCGTCAATGTGCACAGATCCGATCTCCACGGTACGATTCTTACGTGAGGCATCGATTCGATCTCGGTACGATCTATCGTGAGGCAATGCGTGAGATTGACAAGCGCGCCTGCGGGCGCTGCTATTGGGCTAGATTCGTTGATGCTTCGGTGAGCGCCCGGAGTCTCCGCACTCCGGGCGTCTGCATCTCTGTCGGTGATCCTGCCAGGATTCGCTCCAGCGGAGCTTTCGGCACGACCAGTCTCTTCCCGATTCTCAACACGGGAAGCTGCCCCAACTGCGCGGCCTTGTACGCAGAGATTCTGCTGATTCCTAGCTTTGCCGCTGCCTCCGGGATCGTGATAGTCCCAGGCTCCATCGTGATACCTCGATTGTGTTCTTGCGCTCGCTGGTCGCCTCTGGTGTCATCGTATGCGTAAGGATTTCGTAGAAAAGCCGCCGAAACTGTTACGACGGGGAGAATAGATGCGAGAGTAAGACTGTTCGTGGGATCCGGTCGCCGAGTTGAAGAAACTGTGGAGGCGCGTCGAGGCGAAAGTTGGCTATTCCATTCCCAACGAGGTTCGGAAGAAACTGGCCGACCGCTTCGGGGACGATCCACTGGAGTCAGGCTGCGATTCAGACTTCATAAAGTTCCGTGCGCATATGCTGGAGTTCTCGAAGTCGATGCTTGGGCAGGGAGGCGGGACAGTCCTGCCGGGGAAGCCACGGAACGCTACCAGGAAGGGCGTCAAACACCGCCGGTGTTTTGATGAGAGGTACGATGTCTATCTGTTTGTGGGGATCGAACGAGAGAGTAAGAAAGCGTATGGGAGCCTTATGGGAGAAGAGTTCACAACTCCCTCGTGGGAAGAGCTATACCGCAGGTTCAAAGCCGCCATCAACCGGAAAACAGGGCGCGCCTACGATCGCATTCCTCCAACCGTGACTGCGTTCAAACAGATGTACCAGCGTGCGAAGGAAGAGTTTGGCGGACTTACAGAGGAAGACCGCTCCGACTTGACCGTGCAGATGTTCCTGGACGCACTCGTGAGCCTGGATGATCCGCGCCGACCCAAGACGCTCTGCGACACCTATCGCGTCATTCGCGACAAGCGCGAGAGGGGTGACGTTCCCAAGTGGCGTGGTCATCTGACGCGATGGGACATCTATGGTCTGATGGAAACCATCATGGACTCGGTTGTGGGCAGCAGGGCTGACCAGTTGCCGCCTGGATTCTGGCGCACTTATGCCGAAAGGATCGGAAAGTCGTTCACTAGTGCCGATGACAGGGCAGGAGAGCCAGGATTAAACGGCGAAGAGACCGCAACCGAGGAGGGAACTGGCTCGCTCGACCCCTGCAAATCTGCCACCCGACTTCCCGGATCGTCTTCGAGCGCAAGGGGTCGCCGGTGCCGAAGCCGGCCAGCCGCTAACCATCGTACAGTAGATTGAGGGGATTCCAATGAAGGGACACATCCGACCGCGAGGTAAAGGCTCTTGGGCCATTATTATCGAGCTTGATGGGGATGCGGATGGCAAACGTAGGCAGAAGTGGCACACAGTCCACGGAACCAATCGGGAGGCCGAGCCGGAGCTTGCCCGCCTCCTGCACGAGCGGCACACCGGCAGCTACATTGAGCCGAGCAAGGCAACCGTGGCCGCGTATGTTGACCGTTGGCTCCACGACTACGCCCGAAACGCCGTATCCCCTAAGACCTTCGAGCGGTACGCACAGATCGTCACGAACCACCTGAAGCCCAAGCTCGGTCACTACCTGCTCACCAAGCTCACGCCCATACACATTCAGGCGTACTATGCCGAGGCGCTTCGGACTGGCCGCCTGAACGGATCAGGGGGCTGTCCGCTCGGACGGTGATCCAGCATCACCGCGTCCTGCGAGAAGCTCTGCAGCACGCCGTCCGCTGGCAGCTTGTCGTCCGCAATCCCGCAGACGCCGTTGAACCGCCAAAGTCTGAGCGGAGGGGAATGAGCCTGCCCGGCGCGTCGGAAATCCAACATCTCCTTCAGGTCGCTCAGGGCACACGCTTCCACCTGCCTATCGTGCTGGCGGTCTCGACGGGAATGCGCCGGGGGGAGATATTCGGGCTGCGCTGGGAAGATATAGACCTGGAGGAAGGGCTGATGGCGGTTCGCCGGTCGCTGGAACAGACACGCGCCGGCTTGCGGTTCAAGGAGCCGAAGTCAGGCAGGGCGCGCACTGTCGTATTGTCCGGCATGGCGGTCTCGGAGACATGTTTGCAAAATGTTTGCAACCTGGGGTCTTCAGACCGGAGGGCGAGACCTATTATGGGCTTTGAGGGGCGGAACTGAGCGTGAAATCAGCTGGTGGCCGGGGTGGGAGTCGGACCCACATGGGTTTCCCCGGCGGATTTTAAGTCCGCTGCGTCTACCATTCCGCCACCCGGCCGAGGCTCTGGCTGTATCTGTCGGGCCGTCATGAGTCTACCAGTCCGAGTCTCAGGTGTCAACACAAGGCGGCAGATTGGTATAATGAAGCTGCGGTTGCATCAGCGTTGGAACGTCTGCGGAGGAAGCAGCGATGTCATGGAAAGCTCTGGTCACGGCGGCAGCGGTAGCGGCGGCCTGCGGTCGGGCAGTCGCGGCGCCTGCGACCCCGACTGGTTCGCCTGCTCAATCGGATGCGCGCGAAGGCGAGAGGAACATCCAGGCCGTTCGCACAGTCGTGATACCTGTTGGCAAGGCGACTCGAAAGGTGAAGGTCAGCGGCAAGGTCACGCTCCTGGCGATGCTTCCCTCGAATCCCAACCTCAGCCTGATCGTCTTCTCCGTGGACCAGACTGAGGTCGGTCGGGCCACCAAGCCGCCCTACAGAACCGAATGGGACAGCTCTTACGTGCCGGATGGGGAGCACGTGGCCAAATGGGCAGCGATCTCTGCCGACGGAACGGAGCGGGGGACTGGATCGGCGAATATGTTGGTCACGAACCCCGTTCATAAGTCCAGTCCGGACAGTCCCACTCAGCCTCCCAGTGTGGGTGGCACAACGCAGCCAGCAGATCGGCCGGGACCTGCGGCAGCCCCGTTACCCCAGGAGTTCACCATCTATTCTAGCCGGAAGTACGGTATCCGCATCGAGCACCCGGTTCCCTGGTCAGCCAAGGACCAGTCGGCAAGCCTGCCGCGGGGCTGGGTTAAGGGCTACTGGCTGGTCTTCTCCACCGATCCGATAGCTCAGGCCACTTACGTGGTGAACCTGCGCCACAGGCTCCTTCAGAAGAAGCATACCGCCGAGAGCTTGCTCAGGGCCATGCCGTATCTTACGGACTGGGCAGAGACGATGATCAACGGGCGAACGGCATTCACAACTACTGCGGGGTCGCAGACCGCCAAGCGCGTCGTTCATCGTGCGATGATCCTTGATGGACGGGATCTCTGGATGATGAACTGCATCGACACGTCGGGCCGTCCGGCGGACGAGAGCAAGTCGCTGTTTACACGAATGGTCCAGAGCCTGCGAGTCGGGGAGGACAAGCCGGCTCCGTAGGCCGGGCTAGCACCGGCAACCGAGTCTGACCGGCGAGCGCGGCAGGCCATGCGAGCGGACCCATCCCGTCAGCCCGACATAAACTCCGGTAGAACGGGTAAACCGTTCATGGAGGTGATCTTCATGAACAGGCAACAAGTGTACCGGGACATCGAAAAGGAGTTCGGATTCGTGCCGAGCTTCTTTGAAGCCCTCCCAGATGATGTGCTGGAGCACGACTGGGAGACCTTCAAAGTCCTGGAACTGCAAGAGGGCAAGCTGCCTCTGAAGTACAGGAACCTGGTCGGCTTGGGCGTCGCGGCAGCGATCCGGTGCCGGTACTGCACTCTGTACCACACGGAGATGGCGAGGGCCAACGGTGCCACGGATGACGAGATCCACGAGGCGCTCCGCTACACGATGAACACGGTTGGCTGGAGCAGCTTTCTGAACGGCATTCAGCTCGATTACGAGAAGTTCAAGGACGAACTGCACAGGATCGCTGAGTACAAGAGCAAGCAGGTCGTGAAGGTGGCGATGTAGGTTTGGGCGCGAAGACGTTGAGGTCTCTCCGTCTGTGTCTTGACAGAAAGAGCATTGGTGCAGGACCCCGGACTGCCTAGAGCAGTCCGGGGTCTTGGTTCGAGGCGTGGGCATCGATCGGGACCCAGTGAAGCACGAGGCCGCAGGCCCGTTACCGATCCCCGATCTCCGTCTCCTCATTCTCAGTCCTCGAGAACCCTCAAGTGCAGTTCTCTGAGCTGAGCTTCGTCCACGGGCGACGGGGCGTTGGTCATCGGGTCCACACCGGTCGAGGTCTTCGGGAACGCGATCACCTCGCGGATGTTGTCGTCGTCCGTCAGCAGCATGATGGTCCGGTCGATGCCCGGTGCGAAGCCTCCGTGCGGCGGCGCGCCGTACTCGAACGCTTCAAGCATATGCCCGAACCGCGCCTGGGCCTCCTCCGGGCTGTAGTTCAGCAGCGCGAAGACCTTCTCCTGAACGTCCCGCCTGTGAATCCTGATGCTCCCCGACGAAAGCTCGACGCCGTTGCAGACAAGGTCATAACTCCAGGCGCGGACCTTCGCCGGGTCGGTATCAAGCAGTGGAATGTCGTCCTCATGAGGCGACGTGAACGGATGGTGCATCGCGTCCCACCGCTTCTCCTCCTCATGCCATTCGACGAGCGGAAAGTCGATGACCCAGCAGAAGGCAAGCTCGTCCTTTGAGACAAGCCCGAGTTTCTTCCCAAGCTCCGCGCGCATCCGTCCCAGCGCATTCGCGACGACGGCTGGTTTGTCGGCCACCAGCGCCAGCAGATCGCCGCTTTCTGCTTTCGACTCCTGGATGATCGCTGACATCTGGGCCTCGGTCAGGAACTTCGAGACCGACGACTTCGGCCCCTCATCAGTAAGCGAGATCGTGATCAGCCCTTTCGCACCGAAGGTCTTGGCGGACTCTGTGAGATCGTCGATCTCCTTCCGGCTGTAGCCTGCGCAGCCGGGCAGTGCTATGCCCTTCACCCATCCGCCGCCTTCGACGGTGCTTCTGAATACTTGGAAGTCGGACTTGCCAGCGATGTCGGAGACGTCGAACAGCTCCATTCCGAACCTGATGTCCGGCTTGTCCGTGCCGAACCGTTCCACGGCTTCGTGGTACTTCAGGCTGGGGAACGGCTTCGGGAACTTGATCTCCTTATCGGAGCACTTCTCGACTATCTCCGTGTAGAGATCGTCGATCAGCTCGAAGATATCCTCCTGCTTGACGAAGCTCATCTCGAAGTCGAGCTGCGTGAACTCGGGCTGGCGGTCGGCTCTCGGGTCCTCGTCACGGAAGCACCGCGCGATCTGAAAATAGCGCTCAAAACCGGCGACCATAAGGAGCTGCTTGAGCTGCTGAGGCGACTGCGGGAGTGCGTAGAAGCTGCCCGGATAAAGCCGCGCGGGAACCAGATAGTCGCGCGCCCCCTCCGGCGTGCTCTTGATCAGGATCGGCGTCTCGACCTCGATGAAGCCGCGCGCGTCCATGAAGTCGCGGATCAGCTTCACGACCCGGTGCCGAAGGAATATCCGCCTCTGCATCTCAGGCCGGCGGAGGTCGAGATAACGGTACTTCAGCCTGACCATCTCGTCTACGTCAGTCTGGTCAGCTATCGGGAAGGGAGGAGGCTTGGCGACGTTCAGCACTTCTACGTTCGAGACGGCGACCTCGATCTCGCCGGTCGCGAGATTCGGGTTCTCCGTACCTGCCGGCCTGCGCTTGACCGTACCGGTGATCTCCAGCACGTACTCGCTGCGGACGCTCTCGGCCGATCTGAACGCCTCAGGCGCTGCGACAGGACCGATCACGGTTTGGACGATGCCCGTCCGGTCGCGCAGGTCTATAAAGATCAGCCCGCCGTGGTCACGGATTCGCTGAACCCAACCATCAAGCCGTATCTCCCTGCCGATGTCCTCAGCACTAACCTCGCCGCACCATATCGTTCGCTTAAGCATGTGTCCTCCCAGTTACACTTTCCACAACCTTCTCCATCGCCACCCGCCTCTGTTCTTTCGCGAGCATATCGCGCAGGGTGACGACGCCCTGCTTGGCCTCATCCTCGCCGATGATAAGAACGAACTTGACGCCCAGCTTATCTGCGAGCTTCATCTGCGCCTTCAGGCTTCTGCCGGTGAAGTCCGTCTCGGCCGGCATGCCACGGCCGCGAAGCTCCGCGAGCACTTTCACTGCAGCTTCGCGTGCCGTATCCCCAAGGGTGGCGACGAACACGTCCGGCTTCGGCTCCTCGGGCAGATCGGCGCCGAACCTCTCCAGCGTGAGCAGGAGCCGCTCGATGCCGAGACCGAACCCGAGGGCCGGCGTCGGTGGCCCGCCCATGTCTTCCACCATCGTATCGTAGCGGCCGCCGCCGCAGATCGTGTTCTGAGCCCCAAGCAGCGGCGTCTGGAACTCGAATATAGTCCGCGTGTAGTAGTCTAGTCCGCGTACGAGGTGCGGATCGACCTCGTACCGAATCGCGAGCGCGGTCAGATAGCGCCGCACCTTTTCGAAGTGCTGGCGGCAGTCGTCGCACAGGTAATCGACCGTGGACGGCGCACCGGCGAGCAACTCGCGGCAGCGTGGTTCCTTGCAGTCGAGCATGCGAAGCGGGTTGGTCTCGTAACGCACCTGGCAGCTCGGGCAAAGCTCATTCACGAACGGCCTGGCGCAATTGCGAATTGCTTCTCGATACGCAGGTCTGTCCTCCGGCCCTCCGATCGAGTTGAGTTTGAGTTCCACCTCAGCCAGTCCAAGCGAACCAAGGAACTGCCAGGCGAGAGAGATGACCTCCGCATCGGCCATTGGATCTGCCGAACCGATCATCTCGACCCCAAGCTGGTTGTGCTCGCGGTACCGAGCGGCCTGAGGCCGCTCGTAGCGGAATATGCGGCCAAAGTAGAAGAGCTTGGCCACGGGCGACTTGGCTCCGAGGTTGTGCTCGAGGTAGGCCCGGACCGTTGGCGGCGTTCCCTCCGGCCTGAGCGCGAGACTCCGTCCGCCGCGGTCCGTGAAGGTGTACATCTGCTTTTTCACGATGTCCGTCGTTTCGCCCGTGTGGCGCGCGAAAAGCTCGGTCTCCTCGAACGTCGGCGTGCGGATTTCGCTGAACCCGTAGAGCCTGCAGATCTCCCTGAATCTACCCTCAATATACTGCCACCGCGGGGACGTTCCTGGAAGTATGTCCTGCGTGCCCCGCGGTGCACTGAACCTGGCCATTCTCTGCTGTTCTCCCGCGCATTATGGTAGCGAATCTGCCGCACACGTGTCAAACAGGAAGGCTGTCACCGATAGCAATGATGACAGCGGCGCTGTTCCGTGATATAAGTTTACCGTAACTCTGCTGGGAGCTATCGATGAGAGTAGACAGGTTTTCTGAGAACCCGCTGATAACGCCGAAAGATGTGCCGCCGACGAGGGATGATTTCGAGGTAGTATGCGTCTTCAACCCGGGCGTGATTCGTTTCGGTGATGAGACTCTGCTTCTGATGCGCGTGGCCGAGCGGCCGAGGCAGGGTGATCCGCGCATAGTGCAGGTGCCTCACCTGGACGTGGGCGGCGATGCGCCGGGGGTTCACATCCGAACCTTCCCCCGCGATGACCCGTCCCTTGACCTCCTGGACGCACGCATCATCCAGTGCGCAGGCCGGACTTATCTGACCTCGATATCGCACTTGCGGATGGCGAGGAGCAAGGACGGGCGCCGCTTCACGGTCGATGAGAAGCCTGCGCTCGTGCCGGACCGCGCAGCGGAAGCTTACGGACTCGAGGACCCGCGGATCACCGAGCTTGACGGGACTTACTACATCGTCTACAAGAGCGTGGCGCCGAGCGGCATAAGCCAGAGCCTTGCCACCACACGAGACTTCCGCACCTTCGAGAAGCACGGGGTCATCCTGCCGCCGGAGAACATGGACGGGATGATCTTCCCATCCAAGATCGGCGGGCGGTACGCTGCGCTTCACAGGCCTTTCCCGCACCTCGTTGGGGAGCCGAGCATCTGGGTCGGCTATTCGGAGGACCCGCTGTACTGGGGAGACCACAGGTTCCTGGCGGGCGTGCTGCCCGGCGGCTGGGAGAGCGGCCGGATAGGCGGCGGCGCGGTCCCGTTCATGACGGAGGGCGGCTGGCTGGAGATCTACCACGGCGCAACGCCGGACAACCGGTACTCCCTCGGCGCCATGCTGCTGGAGGCGGACCGGCCTGAGCGCGTCATCGCCCGCAGCGCGCGGCCGATACTGGAACCGGAGGCCCCCTACGAGGTCTCCGGGTTCGTCCCGAACGTCGTGTTCACGGGCGGCGCGATCGTGGACGGCGACCGGCTGACCATCTACTACGGCGCTGCAGACACGGCAATCGCAGGCGCAGAGATGTCGATTTCCGAGATCCTTGGCAGCCTGATCTCGTCTGCTTGACTTCGCCGCCGCTGTAGCGGTAAACTGTGCGAGGCGTCAGGACGCTGCCCGGCGCCGTACCGAACGACGACCCACGAGGAGAGAGAAGTTGGCGAGAGTAAAGCTGCAGGTTAGACTGCGAGAAGATATGAGCAAGCATCACCTCAAGGAGATCAGGCGCGACGGCTACATTCCCGGCAGCCTCTATGGGAAGGGCAAGCCGGCGCTGCCACTGGAGGTCGCTCTCGGGCACCTCGCAGAGGCGCTCAGGACCGACGCCGGCACCCACACCGTCATCGACCTCAAGGTCGATGGAGCGAAGCGCGGTGAAGACGGCACGGCTGTCGTGAAAGTGATCCAGAAGGACCCGCTGACCAGAAGAGTTCTCCACGTTGAACTGGAGCGTGTTTCGTTGTCGGATGTCATCGTAACCCGCGTCCCGATCGAGATTCACGGCGAGGCGCCGGGCGTGCGCGAGGGTGGGGTGCTCGAGCTCGTTATGGACCAGATCGAGGTGAAGAGCCGCGCCGATCAGATGCTCCAGCGCTTGGATGTGGACGTGTCCGACCTTGTGATCGGCAGCTTCGTGCACGCCGCCGATGTACTCCTTCCGGAAGGGATCGAGCTCGCGTCGCGGCCTGATGACATAGTGGTTGCGCTGAGACAGCCGCACGTTCACGGTGTGCCCAAGCCGGAGGTTGGCGCCGAAGAGCTGGCTATCCCAGAACCTGGTGCAGCCCCGCCTGCTGCTGAAGCCGGGACTAAGTAGGAAGAGAAGAGCGAACCCAGACGGACGAAAGCCATCTCCCTGGCGGCCGTCCTTGGTTCGGCTTCTCCTGCCGGGCATTCTCGCCCGTTCCCCGGAGCACAGGAGGTAGCAGCCATCCAAGGCTGCGCGACTGGGCGGAGGAGGCACCGAAGGACCGAAAGCGGCAGGGAAGCGGGGGCCTGCCTCTCGGTCATTCTGCTCCTCAGTACGCGTGCTGCCGGCGCTCCGATGGGGGCCTTACCCCACCGCGCTCCAGCGGAACGGGGCCTGTATCCACGGGCGCAAACAAGGAAACGTGCACTGCGCGGTCTTTCACCACCAGGCTGGCTCCGTTGACGCGGCGAGACCTTATCCTCACATCCCGGCCCTCGCCGGGGCTCTTGTAGTCCCGAAGTGACACACCGGGCTGGAGGACAAGCCGCACGAATCGCCGCGTGTCCTCGCGGCTTGGACCTACCCGGGAGTTGCCCTGCCGCTTTTCTACTGCATCGAGCGCGTAGGACTTGACGAGCTTAGGGAACAGCTTCCTGAAAGTTCCGCTCTGGTCGAACACGTCGGCGCCGATGATCTCGCCGTTGATGGCAAAGACAGCACCTACCTGGTCATCGACGATCTCGAAGTGCTTCACGTAATCGCCGACGTCGGCACCGTAGCTCAAGTAAGCATCGTGCATTGCTGCTGACGGGCTGGCAACGTTGAGCGCTTCGTGTTTCTCGGCCACTCTGCCCCAGATCTGTGCCTGATCGGACCGCGGGCCCGCGGCGGGCGCGGCTTCGTAGTTCGTCGTCACGGTTGCCACGTTTGCCTGCCGCGCTCTGGAGAAAAGCTGCGTTCCGCCGGAGATAAAGTGCTCCGACTTCGCCACCCACCGGCCTTGTTCGACGCAGCTTACCGGCACCTCGGCGATCTGCTTCGGCGCGATCATCAGCGAGCTGTTCACGATACGGTTCTGCTTGGCGCCTACGACCTCCTCGCCATCCATCACGAAGACCCGGCTGCCGGAGCGGTTCCGTACCACAATCACGTTCACCTCGCCCGAGCCTTTCTCGGTCACTTGGATTGCGCCCTTGTCCATTGCCTCATCGAGCGTCAGATAGTCAAGGCCAGGGATGCTTCTGCCGGTCAGTGGGATCATGGTCAGGTTGCGGTAGTGCTGCGGTTGCCCGACCGCGATCTCATCTACTCGATCCAGAACGGCTGCGCCCACGCTCTCGGATTCCACGTCCTTTGTGACGTGGTTTCTTGCGCCCGCTGTCCAGGTCAGGAATGATGCGCCGCCCGCTATGACCAGCGCCGCAACGACAATCCGCCATTTGCTCATCAGAAGTCCTCCTCCTCTCTACCACATTCAGTTGCTGTGGCGTACGGAAAGGTTCGTCATCTGTGAGCTTAGACCCCTGATGCCCGGGTTGCCTTCACATCCTGCACTCTCGGCTCTGGCTTTACAGCCACTTCTTCCGTCTGAACCACCAGAGCATAAGAGTGGTAACGGCTGCCATGAAGATCAGTGTGTTGCGGAAAGCGTGGGGTGCGTTCAGCCAGGGGAGGCGGCTGAAGTTCATGCCGTAGAAGCCGGTGATGAGGGCGAGGGTCATCAGAATCGTGGCCGCGACGGTAAGGACCTTCATCACCTCGTTCAGCCGGTTTGAGACAGTGGAGAGGTAGATGTCGAGGCTGCCGCTGAGTATCTCCCGGATGGTATCCAGCATATCGAAGATACGGATCATCCGGTTGTAGACGTCCTGGAAATAGACCCTGGCCTCGCCGGATACGAATGGGAACTCGCGGCGGGCAAGCTCGTTGAAGGCGTCTCGCTGAGGGCCGAGCAGTCTTCGGAGCTCGAACGCGCGGCGTTTCAGCGCGAAAAGCTTCTGCAAGGCCCGCTTGTCAGCCCGGTTCAGCATCTCGTTCTCGAGCTTGTCGGCCTCGTTGTCGAGCCTTTCAACCAGAGGGAAGTAAGTCTCGATCAGGTCCTCAGCCAGCAGGTAAGCTGCATAGAGAGAGCCGTGCATGCATAGGCTGGGGTTCTCTCTGTACTCGTCTAGTGCCCTGTCAACCGCTTCGCTCTCTCCACCCTTCGTGACCGTTATGACAAACCTCTCTCCAACAAACAAGTGCAGTTCGGACCGTCTCACGCCGTCCCGCCCGCCGCCCCTGACGACGGTCATGTTGACGTAGAAATGGTTCGGGAATTCGTAGACGTGGGGCCGCGTGTAGGGGTCGTGAACAGATTGCAGGGCTAACGGATGAAGGCCGAACTGGCCTGCAAGCTCAACCAGTTCGTCCCTGCTGAAGCACCGAACATCGACCCAAAGCAGGCGGGAGCCGTCGCTCGTCAGCGATTGCCAGTCGCCGAGCGAGACGCCGTCCTTCGTCTCCTCGTGTGTGAATAGGTAAGCCTTGATCATCTTGCAGCGCGTCCAAGCAACGGTTGACAAGCGAGTGCACGCCGTTAGTCGGCTTTCCTGCTACGCTTTCTTCGGAGCCTTGGCGCTCAGTCCCTTGGGTATCCGCCACGCTGTGACCATGGCGACCAAGACTCCGTCCCCCTTGATTTCAGAATGCCCCTCTGGTTCTTCTTCGACACTGTCCCGCCAAGTCCTCCTGTGTCAGGATGGCGCCGTGGCCTTCTTGCCCGCAGGCACCCGCACGGTTCTCCTGTCTCGCCTGTTTCGGTCATGCCTGTCCGGGGTAAGGCACTTGTGCAACGGGACTCGAAAGGAGGATTGCCATGCCCGAGTACCTACTGGAGTCACCGCACAGCAAGCAAGAGTGTCTCAAGGCCCTCGACGAGATCAAGGAGGATCCTGAGATGCTGGACCAGTTCCGCTTCGGGTGCGCGGCAGGTGAGCACACCGGGTGGATCACGGTCCAGGCAGGGAACCAGGAGGCAGCCCGCAACATGCTTCCAGGTTTCCTGCGCGACAAGGCGCGTGTCGTGGAGCTTGGGAAGTTCACGCCGGAGCAGATAGAATCACTACATCGCATGTAGCCTGGCAGCCCGAGAGGGTCCCAGGCCACATCAGAACCGCTTGGTCAGGGGGTGGACACCCACCCCCTCTCACGTTATCTGTGGGCGCGTCAACGGCAGGTTGGTGCTCGCCTGGCCATCAACTGCGTGGTGGAGGTGACGAGTGGCACAGCAGGTCTGGAAGTACATAGTCGTCGGCGGTGGGCTGGCGGGCGGATCGGCTGTCGAAGGGATAAGAGAGCTCGACCAGGACGGGTCCGTCCTTCTTATCGGCAAGGAACGGCATCTACCATACGATCGGCCTCCGCTCTCAAAGAAGCTCTGGTTCGGCCAGAAAAAGGTCCAGGACATCTTCGTCCACGGCGAGCAGTTCTACCGAGAGAAGCACGTGGAACTGGCGCTCGACACGGAAGCGGCGGCGCTGGACGCTGCCAGCAAGACTGTGACGACCGGCGACGGCGCCGCGTACCGCTACGATAAGCTGCTTCTCGCAACCGGTGGGGTTCCCCGGACTCTTCCCATACCCGGGGGTGACCTGGACGGGGTTTTCTACTACAGATACCTGGATGATTACCTCATGCTCAGGTCGGAAGCATCCGAGGGGCGATCCGCGGTCGTGATCGGCGGCGGCTTCATCGGCTCCGAGATGGCTGCGGCGCTGAACATCAATAAGGTCAATGTGACGATGGTCTTCCCCGAGCCGTACATCGTTCACCGCGTGTTCCCGGAGGGGCTGGGCCGGGCGATCCAGGACCACTACGTCGACCGGGGCGTCAGGTTGCTCACGAAGGATGTGCCGGTATCGTTCGAGCGGCGCGGAAGCAGGTATGTCACCCATACGAGGAACGGCCAGGAGATCGAGTCCGACATGATCGTCGTCGGCGTCGGTATCGTGCCGGTCGTTGGACTGGCGCAGCAGGCCGGACTGGATACGACGAACGGCATCGCCGTCAACGAGACCCTGGCTACGTCTGACCCCGGTATCTATGCCGCCGGCGACAATGCTGAGTTCCCCTACCAGGCGCTCGGCAAGAGGACGCGGGTAGAGCACTGGGACAATGCCATCAACCAGGGCAGACATGCCGGCCGGAACATGGCCGGGGCGAACCAGCCGTTTACCTACATGCCCTACTTCTTCTCGGACCTCTTCGAGTTCGGCTATGAGGCCGTGGGGGACGTCGACTCCCGGCTCCAGACCTTTGCCGACTGGCAGAAGGAGAATGATACCGGCGTCGTCTACTACCTTGAGGACGGCAAGGTGAGAGGCGCGATGATGTGCAATGTTTGGGAGAAGGTTGACGCGGCACGCGAGATCATCAGAAAAGGCGACCGCGTGACTCCAACCGATCTGCGAGGAGCCATACGGTAGGAAGCGAGCAGTAACTGTAACCGTGGAGGATGGAGATGCAGCTTGCAGAGCAGAGGTGTGAGCCTTGCAGGGAAGGGACGCCTCCTCTCCGACGCGAGGAGGCCGAGCAGTTCCTGAAGGAAACTCCGCAGTGGACCTTGAAGAATAACGCAATCGAACGAGAGTTCCGGCTCAAGGACTTCCGCGAGGCAATCGACTTCATCAACCGAGTCGCCGACGTGGCGGAGAAGGAAGACCACCACCCGGATATATGCGTTTACTACAACAAGGTTCGGATGGAGCTTTCGACACACAAGATCGGGGGGCTGTCGCGAAACGACTTCATCCTGGCCGCAAAGGTGGATAAGCTGGTGCAGGGCTAGAGGCGAGGAGCCGGGCTTCACCAGGCTACTGGACCCGATACCCGGAGACCGAACAATGCGAGGAAATCCGATAGGGGGCAAGACCGCGCTCGTCACAGGGGCGGCCAAGCGCATCGGCCGCGCCATTGCCCTTGCGTTCTCCGACGAAGGTGTCAATGTCGTGGTGCATTACAACAGCTCGGAGGACGAGGCGAAGCAGCTCGTCGCAGAGATCGAGCGCCGCGCGGTGAAGGCCTGGCCGGTCCAGGCTGACCTTGCTAGGCCGGAGGAGACCGAGACGCTGATCGACCGTGCTCTCGAGATCGCCGGTCCCATCGAGATACTCGTGAACAACGCCTCCATCTTTCCAGGCGAGAAGCTCGACGAGCTGTCGTCCGAAAGCTTCGCGAAGAACATGCAGGTGAATGCCTGGGCGCCATTCGTGCTTGCGAGGGCGTTTGCGCGGCGGGTAGGGCGGGGGAAGATCATCAACCTCGAGGACAGCAGGACTGCCGGATACGATTGGAACCATGTGGGCTACATCCTGAGCAAGCACGTTCTCGCGGTCTTCACGAAGATGATGGCGGTCGAATATGCTCCCGATATCGCTGTGAACGCCGTTCGCCCCGGCTTGATTCTGCCACCGCCGGGAAAGGATGAGAGCTACATCGACCGCCTCACCGGCACGGTGCCTCTGAAGCGCCACGGAGACCCGAAGGACATTGCTGACGCCGTCGTTTTCCTCGCGAAGAGCGATTTCATCACCGGAGAGGTGATCTACGTGGACGGAGGACGGCACCTGAAAGAGTACACCGATGGACAGAATCCTGATTAAGGACCTCCTCGCGCGCTGCGTTATCGGCATCAGCGAAGAAGAACGGCGGGAGAAACAGGACGTTCTGGTGAACATTGCGCTATCGGCGGACCTTCGGAAGCCGGGGAAGAGCGACAGGTTCGAGGACGCGATTGACTATCGGAGTATCAAGAAGCGGGTGACCGCAATGGTCGAGGACTCGCGCTTCTACCTGGTCGAAGCGCTTGCGGAGCGTATCGCGGACATCTGCCTGGAGAGCCCGACTGTGGAGGAGGTTCAGGTAACGGTCGAGAAGCCGTCCGCTCTTCGGTTCGCAAGGAGCGTGGGAGCCGAGATCACACGCAGCCGGACCTCGTAGGTACTCGGTATGCCGAGAGCCTTCATTGCTCTGGGGTCGAACATCAACCCGGCGGAGAAC
>Ga0315282_10002063_pt1 | contig 37459 bp, 24 predicted proteins | sample YL17G07_20_MG_FD_203693 | JGI IMG/M metagenome (GOLD analysis project Ga0315282, IMG submission 203693) | Sediment microbial communities from Yellowstone Lake, YNP, Wyoming, USA - YL17G07_20 | ecosystem: Environmental > Aquatic > Freshwater > Lake > Sediment | place: USA: Wyoming | collected... | reverse complement strand
GTTTCTTCGCATACGCCGGAGCGGCGCGCGTCTTCAGGCCCAGGTAGGACGAGAATGCCACAATGACTTGGCCGCGCGACAGCGACAGCTCGGGCCCGAGCAGCCGCTCCAGCTCCTCGGCGATCTCGCTCGCCGTCGCGGTCCACGAGTGCTCCCACTCACCGCCTGCCAGCTCCGGGCTGTCGACGAAAGCTAGCGCTATCAGCCGGAGCATCTCGACGATCCGCGCAGGATCGCGAGACGTGCTGGTGGTGAGGAAAGCGATGTCGCTTGCGCGTTCAGCCTCGACCAACGCGCACCCTCCCCGTACGTTGAGGGGCGGGCGGAACGCCCTGCCTGGTGAACAGGGATTCCGCCCGCCACGAGTCCCCCCTGCACGCGTCCGCCCGGACGAACCGGGCGTCGCGGGTGCTGCGCAAGCCTACCGCCCCGCTGCCCGCGACGGTGCTACTGGCTGCACCAGCTCGGGCTGTTCTCCTGGCCTGGCGTGTAGGTCACCCGGGCCACGTCAGTGCCGTCCGGGTCCATGGTGTACAGCTCCCAGTTACCGTCCCTGTCGCTGACGAACACTATCCTGCTTCCATCGGGCGACCACTCAGGCGCCATATCAATGCCGCCGCAGTTCGTCAGGTTCGTCTGTCCCGACCCGTCAGCGCCCATGATGTAGACCTCTCTGTTACCATCCCTGCTGCTCACGAACGCGATCCGGGAGCCATCAGGGGAGTACGCGGGGTCGCTATCCCAGGTGGTGTTGGTAAGTTGGGTCTTGCTCCCACCAGTTGCCGAATCCATCGCCCAGATGTGGTAGTGCCACCCGTCGTTCGACTCGGTGAATGCGATCGTGGTGCCGTCAGGCGACCACGCGGGTGTATTGCAGTGGCCCCAAGTGGTCAGGCGTGTCTGCCCTGACCCATCGGAGAGAACGGTCCAGATGTCCCAGTTCATCTCAAGCGCGACCTTTGTGCCGTCAGCCGACCAGACCGGGCCGCCGGCCGACCCATGCGTCGTCAGCGGAGTGAGCGCCACCCCACCGAGGTCCGTCGTGTAGGAGTTCCAGGGGCCGTCGCGATCGCTCGAGAAGACGATCCTCGTGCCGTCCCGCCGCACATGGGGAGACCCCTCGTCGAAGGGGCTGGCGACGACCGGTACCGGTTCGGCGCCAGATACGCCTGGCTCGATCTTGTATATGTCGTAGTTCCCGCCCGGGGCCAGGTAGTCGTACACGATGTGACCACCGCCTGCGCCCGGCCCCGGCGTCGCCGAGAACTCGTTCGAGGGCTGGCTTGTGTTGTCGGGCCCGGCCTCGTCGTGCTCCACCGCGCGGACGACGTAGTAGTAGGTCGTGCCGTTCGTGAGCGACAAGTCCGTGTAAGTGGTGCTCGTCACGAGGCCCGTCGTGTTCCGCTTCTCGGGCCATGAGCCGGAGGTGGTTCCACGGAAGACATCGTACCCAGAGACGCGCCCCGTAGAAGGCGCCGTCCACGTGAGGGCCACCTGCCCGTCGCCGGCTGTGGCGGTCAGGCCGGTGGGCGCCGGCAGCGGAGTGCGGTCGAGGCTGATGGCGACCGGTGTCGGCTCCCCGGTGGGGTGGACCTGCGCGACCGCCACACCAGTTGCCAGGGCTTCGCCCGCAGCAGGATCACGCGTCGAGTAGGCCGTTGCAGAGAACCGTACAGGTACTGTCGGGATCTGGTAGATCGTCCTCTCTTGGGGCCCCATCGGTTCCCCGCCGCTTGGCCGTACGAACGGTAGAGCCCCCATACCGGGGAGCCCTGTCAACCGTTCACCGGTCGCGGCGATCTCGAGCGTCAGTGTGATGGACTCTGCCGCAGTCGGTATGAGCCTTGCGGAGACCTCGGGCCAGACGACGGTGACGGTCGCCGCACCGGTGGGCCCGGACCACGACGTCGGACTGCCGGCGGCAGCATCACCGGTCGTCGCCGGCGCCAGCGCGTTCTCGCAAGACGCGGTCAGCATAGTGGCACACGCAAGCGCGACTGCGAGCCAAGCGAAGCATCGCTGGGTAGCGTGGTTCATCTGCGCCCCCTCCTTTCGGTGGGACCGGGGCCTGCAGCCGTAGCGTCGGACAGCGCCGAGCTGATGGTGACGTCAGCGTCGCCGTACCCGTCTAGTCGCAAGTCTACGTAGGTTGGAACTCTCCCCCAGCGGTCGCCGAGAGCTCGCGCCATGTTGAAGATGGCTACGCTCTGCGAGACCTGGCCGAACACCCGGCTCAGACCCACCATCCACGGGTGCCCGGCTAGCGCATACTCCGCGACAGCCAAGGAGGTGTCCTGCAGGACGCCGACCACGACGGCCAGCGCATCAGACTCTGTAAGGGTCCCCAGCATCGCCTTCGTGACGAGCTCCATGATGGCGGACCCGTGGTCCTCCCAGAGCCCGATGGCCAGCTCCATGGCTCGGTCGAAGCCGGTCGCCACGTCGAAGCCGGTGCCCACGGTGACCACTGGCAGGAGTTGCTGGAAGACCAACTGGATGAGCGTAGGCATAACCACTCGCGCCACCTCGCCCCTGGCCTGAAGCTCGAGCAGCTCCTCGAGTGCGCTCGGAGGCAGCGTAGGCACACCCACCAGGCTTATCACCGGAACGGCGCTGTACGTGGTCAGCCTGGCGCCATAGTCTGCGGGAGACAGTGGGCAGTTCAGAGCAGGGGTGGTGTACGGCCCTACGACAGCGTCTTCGAGCCCGCGCCATGCGAAGGCCACGGTCAGCAGGTCGCCCAGGTGAGCCGGATTGGGCGTCTCCGCGAACCAGACATAGCCGATCGGGTTGGCCGACGTGTCTGAGTACACTACCCAGGGGACGGCAAGGCAGTTGGTGATTTGGAACGTGGCGGCGGCGTCGGACGGCGTCGCCACTCCCGTGAAGCTCAGGCCAGCCTCGTACGAAGGGGTGATCGTCGCGCCTTCCGCCTCCGCTGCGCCCCATATGAGCTGGGACGCGGAATCGGCGGCGGTCTCAAACGCGGCACGCAGTCCGGGCGCCTGGAGATCGATGTGCCCAAGCTGCTGGAGCTGCTCCCCGAGCTCGGCAACGAAGTCCACCACCGAAGGCAAGCCCCGGATGCCCTGCGCGAACTGATCGATCACCACCGCCTGGTCTGTGGGCAGCATCCCCGGCACGAGATACAGCAGCGCGGTCGCCGTTGACCACTGGTCCAGCACGCATGGGTCTTGTGCCTCGCCCAACGAGGCCACACGACCGGCGGTAGTGACGACGGCGAGCCCGATCAGATCGTCCTCGCTGCCGCACAATGTGACGAGCTGGGGCCCATCGTTCCGCAGCTCAACGTACCATTCGGACCCCGCCCTGATGCCCTCGGCAAAGGAACTGGCGACCACCGCGCCGGGGGCCGCCTCGGCCAGAGGCTCCGCGACCAACACTGCTGCATACCCGTGCCCAGGCTGGGCCGGCACCCACGCCCGGGCCCCCGTCTCGATGCGGAACTTGACCGGCAGCGTGCGGCCGTCGACGAGGGCGAAGGTGTCGTCGGTGGCCATGTCCTTCGCCTCCTTGCCGTTGGCGAACACCTGCACGTCGGCGTAGCCGTACTCGCCGTTGTCCTCCTTCAGCCGGACGGAGATCCTGTAGACTCCGCCCTCCTCCAAGTCGAAGCGGTTGGTGTGCCAGTTGACGATGTACTGCTGGTCTGAGGTGCTCACGCGGAGCATCTCGCTCCCCGAGCCCGTCGTGCTTGTGTAGGTTACGATGGGCGGCCCAACCTGTTCGTCGTTGGCCCACTTCACGATCTCGACCTTGAGGGTGGCCAGAAGGCTCGCGTCAAAGACACCCGTGTAGTTCGGCCGCGGGCGCACCGGCGGCAGGAAGTAGAAGCCGGCTATGCCTCCGGTTGACCCGTCCAGTATCTCGCGCTCGCCGATGCCGGGCTGATCGCCCGGGGTCACCGGCGGCCCCTGGGTGCTCGTCGAGCACCCCACAGCCGCCCACACGCCTAGGCCCACGAGCGCCAGCGCCAGGAGGGCGGCAACGATGTACCGCATTTCAGCACACCTCCCCATGTCCGAGAGTCACGCAGCCGCCTAGGCACATGCCGGCTGCCAGACACCATCGAGGGTGGAGAGCTCTCCAGGGCCGCGTTATCTGAGCAAGGGGGTCGTGGCCCTGCACGGACGACGACAACGGGTAACAAAGTGACCCCTCGACGGGTCGGCGAACGCGACGGAGGCGGGCGGCGTTGGGCAGGTGATGGACAAGACGACAGTGTGGCGTGAGTTCACTGAGCTAATGCGGGGCGGCAATGTGGGCCTCGACCGGATCCGTCCGTACCCGGGGCTGCCGGCCGAGACGCTGTGCGGGTTCGTGCGGCAGCTTAGGGAGGCCATTGTCTGGGAGGCGCTGCTGCCGCCTGAGCTGCACACTGAGGGCGCTCACGTTCACGCGATCCTCGCGCCCGGGAGTACCGAGCAAGGGACGCTGTGCTTCACCTTCCTTGTCGACGGTGACGAGTGGTGGCTGCGGCACCTCGAGTCCATCGTGATCCGGCTCGACAAGCTGCCCGACCCTCCGGTCTCCGAGTTCCCCGACATCCCCGATGAGCAGAAGACCTGGATGCGGGAGGAGATCGCGGTCACCGAGCAGGTGCGGCTGTACCGGTACCTCGTCGAGCGCGAAGGTGTTGAGGCCGCACGTCGCTGGTTCCTGGACGGCGAAGGCTATGCTCTCGCGGCGCGCACGTGGGTGCCGCTCGTCCGCCTCGCCCGAGCCTTCGTCCTGTACTTGTGCTGGGAGCAGACGCGGTTGCGCGGGGCCAGCGCGACGCTTGAGGAGCTGACCGACAGCTCAGCCCGAGTGCGGCTGGCGCCGACGTTCCTGCGGCTATACGACTCCACGGGCCACCTCAGACACCAGGTACATCGAGACGACTACGTCGCGCTCTTCGACGCGGTGTGGCAAGACAGAGCGCGTGCGGCGGGATGGACGCTGGCGATTGAGCGCCAGCCCGCCGCCACCGAGTGCGTGTTCCATCTGGGCCGGGGCGTCATGCCAGGTTGATCGCGACCTCCAGTGTGTCACCTTCGGAGAGGTCCAGGTCGCTGCGGACGGCGATCCTGATCTCGCCGTCGTCCGCTGTCTCGAAGGTCGCGTCGACCTTGCGGCCTTTGAGCCAGACCTCGACCGACGTCGGTTGCTTGCCGTCGGGGGCCTGAAAGACCAGCTCGCGGAGCCGGGCCTTGCCGTACCTGAGCTCGATGCGCTCGACCTGACGCTCGGGCGACTGGCGCTCCTGGCAGAAGAGCCCCCAGCCGTCGGCCACCGTGAAGAAGCTGCGGTGGTCCTCCGGCTGCCAGTTTGGCTTGAAGCCCAGCACGCCGGCGGGACAGTCGAGCACGAGCCCCTGCGACGCGACGAGGAGGCCGCCCGCGCTCATCGCGCGTGCGTAGAACTTGCCGCACTCGAGCTCCTGGTACGGGTTGCCCATCCCGCATACCCCACCACCCGAGTTGAGGTCCTTCCGTGGGCGCCCGTCGTACCGCGCCCGGGCCGTCTTCACGATCGCGCGCGCCTCGTCGATGAGGCCCTCGTAGATGAGGAGCCCGGCGGTCGAGTACTCGACGCCGGTCCACACTTCGACCGAGTAGAGCGTGTACGGGTCGGGACGATCGCCACCTGGCCACGTGCACATGTACAGCCCGCCGTCGCCGTCGTCGATGTAGCGGCGCGGCGTCTGCTCCAGGCCGGCGAAGTCGGGCTTGTAGTTGTGCTCGTAGATGGACTCGCACGCTCGCTTCACACGCGCGCTCGGGTAGAGGTACCCAAGACCGTTCATGTGCGCCCACCACTGGCCGAGAAGCTGGTCTGAGTGGCAGCCGTTGTTGTAATCGCTCGCCGGCGGGGTCTCCGGGATCTGGATATAGTACGAGCCGCCCCACAACTGAGAATCCTGGAACTCGCTGCCCTTCCGCCTGAGCTCCCGCCAGCGACGCGCTGAGAAGTCGTCCCCGGCTGCGTCGGCGAGCGTCGCGGCCGACTCAAGCGCGCTGAGGTACTGGCTCCCGATGAAGGTGTTGAGGCCGGAGACCGCGGTATCGTAGGTGTTCCACTGCTGCGTGCGAGTGGCGCCCTCCTCCTTCGCGTCGTAGCGCCCAATGAACCACTCCATCGCCCTCTTCACGCCCGGGTAGACCTGGCGCAGGAACTCGTCGTCCGGGCTGAGCTGATGCTCGCGCAGAGCGGCCTCGATGCAGGCGCAGTGCCCGTCGGCGAAGGCGCCGACGCCGGGGTACTCCCGATGACTCGTCTCGCCGTCGGGATGGAGCCAGGTGACGAAGTTGGAGACGCGCATGTTGCGGCCGATCTCCGGGAACAGGCGCGCGTGGCTCTGCGCATAGTTCCACACGTGCGTGCAGTTCAGTGGGCAGCAAGCGTAGCAGCCCTCCCAGCCGCCGAAGTATCCGCTCGCGTCGCGCCAACAGGTCGGCCCGCGCACAATCACCGACTGGCTCGTGACGGCGTCGATGAACTCCTCGGGCAGGTTCGACTGGTAGACTGTCCGGTGGTAGGCAAGCGTTCGATCGGTTAGGCCGTCGAGGTTGGCGACCACGTAGCGCGCCGCCGCGAGCGCGTCGGGGAACTGCTCGCAGTAGTAGTTCCCCTCGTGGCCCATGCGCTCAGCGTTCGGGAAGTGCCAGGCGATGACGAACGGGACCGCTCTTTCCTCGCCGGGCGCGAGCGTGAACGGCACCGCGAGGGCGCCGTTATAGGTCCGACCGGTCTCGCTCGGGCCGGACGACCTGGGCCCGCTGACCGTGCCCGAGTCGCGGAGTACCGTAGCGAGAGCTCCCGAGTCGGTCCAGCGCGGATCGGCTCCGGCACGGGCGCCGGTCGTCGCGAGTGCCATCGATCCCCAGCCCGACTGCGTCGTCTCGAGCGTGGCGTCTCGGGGCAGCGCGGCGCCGCTGACTACGAGCTCCCGCACCCAATCCCACGGCGTCCGTGTGGCGAGCGATATGAACAGGGCCGCGCCGCCGAACGGCACGCGCACGATGAGCGGGTCGCCCGATGCAGTGGTGGCGAGCACGGTGAGCCCGGCCGTCCGCAAGTCCTCGAGCTTGACGTACTCACCCACGTGCCACGCCGGCAGCGCGTCAGCCCCGGGCCACGCGCCCTCGACCGCGACCGCTTCCGCGCCGCCCGCGTCCGCCGTGGCCACGGAGGTGTACTTCAGGGCCAGCATGGGCGCGATGCCGCCGAGCGGGACGAGCAGCCTGAGCAGGCGGTCGGGCTCGATGTCGGACATGACGATCTCGTCGATGTTGACGTGTCCCCAGCCGCCGGAGTTCTGGTCAACGATCTCGATCCTGGCTTCCTTGCCCTGGAACTCGCCGACGTCCCACGACTCCGGGAGGAGCAGCTCCTGGTTCCGGCCGGTCGACGTCCGAACGACCTTGCCGTCGACGAGCAGGTTGATGCAGGTCTCGTCGGGGTGCTGCCCGCCGCCGACGAGGAAGCCGATGTACCGCCTGTGGATCGTGAAGGGCTTCGAGAGCATCCGGCCCTTGGGCGAGTCGCCGGGCCGGAACGTGTTAACGAGGCCGCCGCCGAGGAAGCCCGAGACGGCCTGCTGGCCCGCTTCAGTGCCGTGCGACGGCCCGGGCCCGAACCCTTCGCCCTGGACGGTCCAGCCTTCGTACGACGGCTTCTCGAAGTCCTCGAAGACCTCGAGTGAGTCCATGCCCTTCACCAGGTCCTGCACGCGCTCCAGCGAGGTGAAGAAGCCTGTCGCGGCTCCGGCGGCGACGATGACAGCGTCCTGTGCCGAAAGGCTCGCAAGAGCCTCGATCTGGTTCACGGCCTGCATTCCCGCGGTGGCCGTCTCTTCCGGGCTCGCGAGACGCTCGATGTACAAGATCGGCTTCGAGCCGGCCCGCCCGGTGGCTGTACGGGCGCGCAGGAACCCCGGTGCCGGGGGCTCGGCCGGAACCGTCATCGAGATGGCGGTAAGGCCGTCCGCCCGGACGATCCTGTTTCGGTTGCTGCCATAGTAGTCCGACGAGACCCCGTCTATCCCCACGTTGCCGTCAAGGCCGACCGCGTTCTGCAGCGTGGAGAGCAGCGTCACCTCGGCTGGCGCGGTGCCCTCGTTCTTGGCGGTCACGCGGAAGATGGCGCACGGGAGGCTGCTGTTGTCCGTGTCTGTGGGGATCAGCGGGTTGAAGGCCTCGACCGTCACCGACACCGGCGTGCCGGTATCGAAGCGCAGCCGGGCTACGGGGTAGCCGCCTTCGAACGCGAGAGACCTGCACGCGGCGAAGCCGTCCTCCGGCTCGGTCTGGAGCACGCGCACCTGCGGCGCATCGGCGCCTGCCTTGACCCTCATGCCGAGGAAGCTGCACGGGATCCGCGGCTCGCTGTAGTTGTTGTGGATCTGCCAGACCCGGAGCCGGCCCTGCCCGTCGAGCCAGATCGTCCCGGTGCCGATGCCGCCGATGGGCATGGCGACCGCGCCGAGGTTGACTCCCTCGTACACGCGTGGCGACGTGAGCGGGTAGCGGCTGTACGACCTACCCGAGGGAACCACGCCCACGGGAGCGGGCGCCGCGGCGCGAGCCGCCAGCGAGCCGCCCCACAGTGCGACGGCGCCGACACCGAGGGACCTAAGGAACTCGCGGCGCGTCAGCTCGGCTGAGGAAGGCCTGCAGTACCCATCGGCGCATCCACACGTTCTTGGCATTCGGGTTGCCTCCCGCTGCGGCCGGGCGAGGCCGCTCAGTTGTCGAGGATGGACGCGCGACGCGAGAAGTCGGCATCCGAGGGCACACGGCGCACAAAGGCCGCCATTAAGCGGATCGTGTTCCACACATCGCCGAGGTGGACGACCTCGGACGGTGTGTGAAGGTACCTCTCCGGGATCCCCACGAGGCCGGACGGGATGCCCTCGCGGGCCCTGAAGAACAGGCTCGCATCCGTCGGCGTCGGGCCCGGCCAGGCCTGGACCTGGTGCGGAAGCGCGGCGGCCTTGGCGGAGGCAACGAGACCGTCGAACACCAGCGGAGCGATGTTGCCGCCGCGCACGATGCACGGTCCGTCGCCGAGCTTGAGCGTGCCGAAGCGCCGCGCGTCGCAGTCGGGAACATCCGTTATGAACGGCCAAACGTCGGCTGCAACCACAGCGGTCATCGGCAGCGCGTACCCGACCGTGGCCGCGCCGACCCCGCTGATCTCCTCCTGGACGCACGAGAGCGCCGCGACCCGCGCGGGACCGGCGTACCCGGCGTCCTTCAGGAGCCGCAACGTCTCGAACGCGCAGAACACACTGATGCGATCGTCGAGGCCGCACGACATCAGCAGGTCCTCGCCCAGAAGCATGGGCTCCCCGTCGTAGGTGACGGGGTCTCCGACAGCGACCTTGGTCTTGGCGTCGTCGGCGTTCCGCGCGCCGATGTCGATCCAGTACTCGTGGACCTTCTTGAGCTTCGTGTTGTCGTCGGAGTAGAACAGCGGCTGCTTGCCGACGACGCCGTGGACGGGCCCCGACGCGGTGTGCACGGTCACTCGGCGCGCGTAGAGTTCCCACGAGCCGCCGGTGAATTCGCAGTGCAGGTACCCCTCGTCCGAGATGTGTCGGACGGTGAGCCCGACCTGATCAACGTGCCCCTCGAGCCCCACGAGCGGGCCGCCCCCGGGGCCTACGCAGGCCCAGACGTTGCCGTGCACGTCGGCCTCGGGCACGAGACCCAGCTCGCGAGCGTACCGCGCGACCACTCGCTGGCAGGGCTCCTCGTGGCCGCTGACGCTGGGGGTGGAGAGCAGCTCGAAGAGGAAGTCGAGGCTGCTCTGAGGCAGATCATGCTGGGCAGGCTCCATGAGGCGTGTGTGCTCCCGCTCGGTTGGTTCTCCGCGGGTTCCGGCCTGTGGCGCCCGGGTCCTGCACCGGTTACACTGTTGGGGCGAATGCGGCAGGAGGTGAACGCAATGGCGGTCGACACGCTCTCCCCCCCGAGGCCCGTTACGGCTGAGGAGTTGTTCCTGATGCCTGACGACGATCGGCCGGTTGAGCTCGTGGATGGGGAGTTGGTCTGGACGACACCTACAGGCTACAAGCACGGGCACCTCGTGGGGCTGGTCTACGGAGCGCTCCAAGACCATGTACGGAGCATTGGCGCTGGAGAGGTGCTGGCAGGTGAGCCTGGCTTCGTGCTCCGCCGTTCGCCAGATACCGTTCGGGCTCCGGATGTGGCCTACATCGACGCAAGCATGATACCCGGTCCCGACGATGAGCTGCGCTTCATCGAGGGCGCGCCCGACCTGGCCGTCGAGATTCTCTCGCCTACGCAGTCCAGGGCAAGCGTTGACGACAAGGCACAGGAGTACATCGCCGCAGGGTGCCGGCTCGCGTGGGTCATCTACCCGCAGTCCCGAACCGCCTCCGTCTGGCGCGCCGACGGCACCACCGAACATTTCCCGCCCGACGGGTCCTTACGAGGTGAGGACGTGCTGCCCGGCTTCGAGCTCCGCCTCGCGGATCTCTTTGAGTGACACACCCCGAGGGCCCAGGATGAGGCTCACCACACTCGCCGCTGGCGCGGCTGTTCTCTGCGCCGCACTGGTGTACCCCTGCGCGGCCGCGGGAGATCGCGTCCCCCTCACTCCCGGCATGATCGTGAACGAAAGCCCCGTCGGCGATCCGCGCGGGCTCGTCGACGAGCAGGACCTGGCGGCCGACCCGCTGGCCACCAAGCCGTCCACCAACTGGGAAGGCTCTTGGAACCAGGCCGACTACCCGCTGAGCGCGTACATCGACTTTGGCCGCGAGTACGACCTCGGCACACTCTGGCTCTTCGACCTCAACGGCGAGGGCGTCTTCCGCGTCTACGTGGGCACTCCCGGCGACTGGACCGAGGTCGTGCGCGAGGACTGCCTCGCCTATCAGGTGTGGAAGGAAGTCCGGCTCCGTGTGCGCACCCGGTACATCCGCTTCAGCAAGGAGTCGCCCAGCGCCAACATAGCAGAGGTCGTCCTGTACACTCGGCCCGAGGTGAGCCCCGGGATCGCGGAGCGGACGCTCGTGGACGAGGTCGCCTGCGCCTCCGAGCCGGCCGAGGGGGCCTATGAGGATTACCCGGTCGGGATCAGCACGGTCGAGGATGTCTTGGGCCGGCAGTGCCGCTGCCTCCCCAACGACGCTGGAGACACGAAGTACTTCGCGTACGTCCTCGGCAAGGGCAAGGGCCTGCGCGCCGGCGGCGCCTACGTGCTCGAGGTCGACTACCCCGAGGACCGGCCTCGGTCGATGTTCATCCTGAACCAGGGGGCGGAGACCACCCTCGGCCTTCACACTGGCGCTACGGTGGGCGACGTCCTCCACGGGAAGTACACGCCGAGCAACCCCGAGTCGCTCCGGATCCCCCTGTCGGGCGAGTTCCGAACTTGGCGGACCCTCTTCTTCCTCCACGACCGGTTCCCTGGGATCCGGCGGCCACGAGGCGAGGGCGACAGGTCATTCGTGCCGGCCGACGGCTTCTGGGTGATCGTCGCTCAACCCAAGGCCGCCGCCGATCCGCTGTCGCGAGGCGCGGCGGTCTCGCGGATCAGGCTGTGGGCGGTCCCGGAGTCGGAGCTCGAAGTGAAGCTGCCCGAGATCCCGGACGGCCTGCCGCGACGGCACATCTTCGCCAGGGAAGAGATGGCCGATGGGGTCATCGCGAGCCAGGACCCGACCAAGCGCGGCGTGCAAGACCCCACTGACTGGTACGAGTACAAGGCGCGGCTGCTCCGCTACCTCGGCATGAACACCTTCTGCAAGGACCTCCTCGAGTTCGGCTCAAACCAGGGCTGGGACTCCGAGCCCGCCGGCGGCAACGATTGGTACTACCAGACGCCCACGCCGCGACTGTGGGAGAACATCCTGGCGATGGTGCCGTCATACGGGCTCGATGTGCTGCCCCACTACGAGTACACCGGCAGCAAGGGCTACAAGGGCCTGGGCAGCGAGAAGCGCTGCAAGACGCTCGGCGGCGGAGACGCCTACACGCACGTGACCTGGTGCGAGGCGGCGAACGCGGACGTCACCGACCCGGACACGCTCGTCGACGTTAGGAAGCTCCTGGACTGCACCATCCGCCCGTTCGCCGCCCGGGTGCACTTCCTCGGCGCGTGGTTCCGCCAGCGTCCGAGCAGCCTGCCGATCAGCTTCTCTGACCGCTGCCTGGGGCTGTTTGCACAGGAACGCAACGGTGGCGCCGCAGTGACCAGGGAGCGGCTCAGCGCCGACGAAGCGCTTCGTGCGAAGTACCTCGCGTGGTGGTACGACAGGCGGGCGTCCTTCCTCCGTTCCGCGCGCGACCTTACCCGCGAGTCAGCCGCCGACCCCGACGCAGCGCTGCTCTTCACCACGGACACAAGCGAGGGCGGCGTCGTGTACCCCGACTGGCAGGCGCCGACCGTCGTCACCGACGATGCGCCGGCGTGGGAGGCATTGGGCGAGCGGCCCATCCCGCTGGAGCGGGCCATCGCGGAGATGCGGCAGTTCACGGCCCTAACGAGCGACCTACTGACGTGGGACAAGTGGGAGTGGCAGTACTCCTGCCCTAAGGCCGACCCCGAACGCTACCGCGACGATGGGGGCGTCATGCTGACGTACACGTTCAACAAGGCCTACACGGTCGAGCCGCCCGAGTCGATGGGCGCATTCCGAACGCGGTCCGGCCTCGCGATGGTGAGGCACTACTACCTCAACGAGAACGAGATGGACGTCGGCGACGATGCGCCGCTCGGGTACTTCGTCTCCGACGTTGACCTGGCCGGGCCCTACCAGATGGTCGCCGAGGCGCGGGCGCTCGCGTACGGCGACCCGTGGTGGCTCGGCTACCTGTCGGCGAGCAGCTTCAACCGCGGGTTCCCGGAGTATGCACGCGCCTTCAACCTGGCCTTCTTGTCGCTCCCGGCACTGCCGAGCTGCGTTGTCGAGGGGGCCTGCACCGATACCGAGGTCATCGTCCGCGCAATCGACGCCGGCGAGCACGGCACCTGGCTCGCGATCGTGAACGTGGCGCTGACCGCCAAGCCGGACGTTACGGTGACGCTGCCGACGGCGGGTGACGTAACCGACGCGGTCACGGGCGACCCGATGCCCGCCGGAGCCGGCAAGGTGCGTCTATCGCTAGGCCCGTGCGAGGTGAGGACGGCGAGGATCAGGCGGGTGGCCGCGGTCGCCGGTACCTGACGCCCCACCAGCGAGGTTCGCGAACAGACAGGCCCGCGCGTGCGGTGATCTCCTCCGCGAGCTGGTCTCCGTACTCAATGAGCCGACTTATCTTCAGCCTACGTCCGCCACCGTACACCTCCGCCAGGACCCCTCGCTCAGCGATGGACAGCCGACCAATCGCTCGGAGCTCCGTGACGGTGTGCCACGCCAATGTGTGCGCCCGGCCCGCGTAGTCGACCATCGTCAGGCAGCCCGGCTCGACGCGCACGAGCACGTTGCGAGTGAGCATGACGCCCAAGACAGCCTGGCGCGCGTGCCACAAGGCCGCCGCCACGATCGCCGCCCAGGCGACCCACAGCAGCGACACTGCGAAGTCGGGCGACTCAGGCTGGTCGCTCAGGTCGCGCGCGAAGCGCGAGAACACCGGCAGACCCCAGCCCGCGGCCGCGAGATAGCCCGCGGAGGTGAGCGCGCTCATGACAGGGACAAGGCGGCTCCGCGGGCATCGGTAGTCAGCCTGGTCAGGCCAGGTCTTGGGATCGGCATCGGTCACTGGCGTCCACCCCCTGCCGCCGGGCCGCCCTAAGCCACCGCGTCCTTCGTCGCTCGCACGATCTCGGGATAGCTCTTGCGCCACCCGCCGGGTGGGACGTTCTCCGAGATCTGGATCTGGACGCGCCCGCTGTCGCCCGCCTGCCGGACGATGTCCGCGGCGACCTCGTAGATGCGCGCCGCCGGCGCCAGGTGAACCGAGGACGGGAAGTTCACGAGCAGGCGAATGCCGGGCCAGAGTCGCAGCGCCTCCTCGACGCTCGTGTCGTTGTCGGGGGGCGGCGATAGCGAGTCGATCCCGTCGATCCGGCTCTCGCCGATTGCGTCTCTCAGGCCGCGCGTGTCCCCGTCCACGTGGACGAAGACGGGGATCCCGCGCTCGGCGAGCATGTCGTGCAGCTCGCGATACAGCGGAACGCAGTACTGCCGGAAGTACCTCTCCCCGATAGCCGGGGCCGTTATGTTGTCCGGGATCACGACATACGGGATGTCCGCCTTTGCCACGATCTTGAATGTGCGCCGCGCGATGCCACCGATGATGTCCAGGCACTCCTCCACCACATCCGGGCAGTCGACAACGTGCAGGCACAGGTCCTCCAGACAGACCCATTGGATCCAGAGCTGCTGCCACGGGGTCCGGTCAATCGATACGTGCGGCAGACCGTCGTCGCCGAGATCGTGGGCGACCGAGGCTGCTCGCCCGTAGTCCTCATGGACGGTGATGCTGCGCAGGTAGGTCAGAAGCACCTCATAGTCGCGCAGCTTCTCGACGTAGTGCTTCCTCACCGCGAGTGCGCCGAGATCGGGCTGGTAAGTATGCTCGCAGTGTAGCCGCCCGACCGGCGTGTAGAGCGTCGTGCGGACGCCCTTGCGGCCCGCGTGCTCTATCTCCTCGACCTCGAAGCGGCAGCCTGGCGCCTCGGTCCGATGGACGCCCGTCCACTGCAGGACGCCCATGTTCTCGCGCCCCAGCAGGTCCCAGGCGTCTGCGGTGGGGCCGCCCGCGCCATCGTACTGCACGAAGGGCACGCGGTCCGGCGGACGGTCGCCCTTCACGACTGCGAGCATGCGCTCGCGCATGGTCATGGAACTCACGGCAAGCTCCCTCCAGGGCCGCGCTACTGGGTCGGCAGGCCCTTGGCCGCCTCGTCCGGGCCGATCTCCCGGATGTAGATGTTCCTGAAGTAGAGCGAGTTGCCGTGGTTTTGAAGCTCGATCTGGCCGGTAGGGTAGATAGGCTTGCCGGGCTCCCAGTAGTTCTCCATCGTGACGTTGTCAACTACCAGCTTGCTGTTGAGGAATACCGTCACCTTTTCGCCTATCATGGCGATGCGGAAGTGGTTCCATTCGCCGACCGGGCTATCGGCCACGACGAGCGGATCCTTCGGGTTCTTGGCGTTGTTGAATAGGCCGCCGGAGCCAACCGGGTTCTGCCAGATCTGGACCTGCGGGGTGCCGCGCAGGTAAATGCCGCTGTCGCCGCCCTCCAGGATCCTCCAGTCGACGAGCAGCTCGAAGTCCTTGTAGTCCTTGGCCGTACAGAGGCTGTCGCCCTTGCCGTCGAAAGTCAACACGCCGTCGACGGCCGACCAGTGCTGGCGCATCCGATCGTCGGCCGCTTTCTGCTTCTCCGCGAGCTGCTCAGGCGTCATGGCCGCGCGCGCCGGCGGGCTCTCGACGAGGCCCTTCCAGCCGGTGAGGTCGGTGCCGTCGAAGAGCGCGGTGAACCCCTCGGGCGGGACGTTATCGGGCAGGATCTCCCTCACCCGCATGTTGCGGAACTCAACCCTCGAGCCGTGCCCGCAGAAGCCGATCTTGCCCGACGTACGCGCGAGCCCCGGGTGGTTCTTGACAACATCCGGGTCGGTCACATCGTCGAGGTTCGCGTCCACGATCACCGTGTCGTTGAGCGTCACCTTGATGTGGCGACCGTCGGCCAGGATCTCCTCCGAGTTCCACTCACCCACGGGCTTGAGCGCGCCGCGCTTCGCCGGTACGACACCGTAGATCGAGCCGTGGACCTGCCACGGCTGGAGCCCGGCGTACATCGGATCGGGATCGTCAAGAACCTGGATTTCCATCGCGACATACGCCGGGTCGCCTTCGCCCGGCGCTCGGATCGCGATGCCGTTGTTGGCGCCTTGGGTGAGCTTGAACTCGAACCGGTAGACGAAGTTGTCGTACGCCTTCTCGGTGTACAGCATCCCGCCGCCCTCGGCGGGGCAGACGAGCACGCCGTCCTCCACAACGTACCCGCCCCCCTGCCAGCCCGCGAGCGTCTTGCCATCGAGTATCGGCTTGAAGCCGAGCTCATCGTCCGCGGCGGCCGTCATGCACAGCAGGGCCGCGGCTAGTAGACAAAGACCGGGAATCATATGTCCGCGCATCGTGCGAGTTCACCCTCTCCGTACAGCATAAGTGGAGGTGTTCCCCCTGCCCCGGCCCGGTCCTCCCGTCCGCGAAGCCCGGCCTTTGACGCGTCCGCGGCAGGCGGCTATACTGTGGCGTTCGCCTGGGTTGTGCTATGCGGCGCGGGCGATTGAGGGCAAACTACGCATCGGCCGCAAGGCCGTAAGGTGGCAGGGCACCGAGCAGATGGCTTTGGAGATAGGTTCGGAGGCAGAGGGGACGGTTTTCAAGATACTCAACATCGGCGCCTTGGTCCGACTCCCCGAGGGGCATGTCGGCCTGGTCCACATCTCCGAGATTGCGCATGAGTACGTCCGCACTGTGGAGGACTATCTCCATGAGGGCGACGCGGTGCGCGTCAAGGTGATGGGCGTCAACGACCAGGAGCGCTATGAGCTCTCGATCAAGGCTCTGGAGCCAGCGCCCGAGGGTACCGGCGAGCATCGCAGAGGCGGCGGCCGCTCAGCCGACCTCGACGAGAAACTGGCGGAGTTCCAGAAGCGCAGCCAGCAGCGCATGAGCGCGGTCCGCAAGCGCGAGGGCAGGCGGCGTGGTCGCCGGGCATAGGTTGCCTCGCGGCCGGCCGTTGCCGGGCGCACGCCGCAGTTGAGGGATGAACGGCCGTGAGTCCCGCACTGGGTCACTCTCCACGGATCCGCGGCGCTCGCATTGTCGTTCTGCTCGTTGCCACCTTGGCGCTGGCGGCCACCCGGGAGTCGCATCCCTATGCCTCCGCGTTCATCTTCGCCAGCATCTGCGTGGCGGCCAACGCGGTGCTGTGGTTCGCGTCCAGCGCCGCGAGGATGGGGTACGACTCTGCGGCTTCAGTCCTCGACATAGGTGCCTGCGTCGCGCTCGTGGTCCTCTCGGGTGGGCGAACCAGCCCGCTCGCCATGGTGTTCATCTTCCCCGGGGCAGTCGCGGCGTGGATGCTTACGCCCGCCGCGGCCGCCGGCGTTGTGACGCTGTCGGTAGTCGCCTTGGCCGCGAGCGCTCCGCCGACTGTGTGGCCGGAGGACGCAGGCCGGTTCGCACTGACGGTTGCCGTGATGGCCTGCACGGCCGGAACGGCCTGCCTGACGGTCGCCGCCCTCGAGCGCGCCAGGCCGGACATCGGCGCGCTCTCAGACCTGCCCTCCGTGTCGGTCGGTGAGACCACGGCCCTGCGGGAGCTGTCCCGCGCGATTGGTGGTCTCGTGCGGGCGCAGGCGACGCTGCTCTACGTTCCGGATGAGGCCGAGAGCCTGCGGCTCGCGGAAGCCCCGCTTGACCTTGGGGCGGTGGCGATGGAGGGAGCTGAGCGGCTGGCGGAGTCGGAGCTTCTCATGGCCGCCGTGCGCGCCCGCCGGGGCGTGCTGGCGGCGCGGGCCGAACATGACGAGCGCGTTCCCGCCGATGTTCGAGACTCGCTTCGGGCGAGCTCGGTACTCGCGGTGCCGGTCCACTTCCGGGAGTCACTGGCCGGTCTCATCGTCGCTCTCAATCGCACCTACGGGGGGTTCAGCGACGAGGATCTTGCCGTAGCCCAACTTGCCGTGTCGACCGTCGTGGCGCGACTGCTCGCCACCGCCGGAGATCCACTGCGACTCATCGTCCGGGAGCTCCCCGACCCCGCAGTGCTCCTGTCGTCCGACGGGCGCATCCTCGAGGAGAACCCGTCCGCCGCCGAGCTTCTCCGGGACGACGCCGAGCTCCGTGCGCTGCTGGCGGGGGCTGCCAGGGAAGCGGCTGCCGGCGGCTCCCCCGGAACGTTCCGGGGAGCGCCCGAATCCGCCGGGTCTGACGTCGTGGCGATCCCTATCGGTCCACGTGGTCGCGACGGTGTCCTTGCCAGGGTCATGGACGGGTCGATACGCCCGGACTCGGAGCTTCGTGGGTTCTCCCTCGCGGTCAGCCGCTCCATCGACGCGCCTCTGAGAGCCATCCGCGACTACGCCGCAGCCCTCATCGAGAATGCGGAGGCCGGCGCGCAGACCACGCGGCGATTCGCACAGAGCCTTCTCGAGCAAGCAGGACTCTTGGGCCTGAGCATAGACGAGCTTCTGGCCACCAGCCTGTCGAACATCCGCGCCGATGATCTCCGCCTCGAGACCCACGACCTGGCGCGCGTCGTCAGGGATCGAGTCGAGCGCGTGGCCCTCACCCCAGGCGTGGGACCTATCTCCTGTTCGGCCCTCGGGCCGGTGCCCACACTGCTCGATGAGCCGGTGATGGCCCGCGCGCTGGACGCGCTGCTGGGCGCGAGCGCACGTGTGTCTCGATCCGGGCTCGAGGTCACCGCGCTGCGCAGCGACGACGGCCCGACGCTTGTGCTCCAGTTCCGACACGCCCTGCCGACGCGGCTCCGCCGTCGCCTTCTCGAGCCGTTCGCGATCTCGCGCGAGGGGAGCGGGCTCGGCGTCGGGATCGCGCTGGCGCGCCATGTCGTCCGCGCACACGGGGGAGTGCTGAGCGTGTCCGAGGACGGGCGCTCGATCATCGTCACGCTGCCCTCGCCGTGACGCATAGGCCGGTCAGTCGGCTTCAGCCCATCGTCACTCTCACACCGCCAGCAGGTCCTCGCCGATCGCGAACAGCCCGGGCAGGCCTCCTGTGTGGACGAACACGACCGTGTCGCTCGGCCCGAAGGCTCCGGCGCGGACCATGCCGATGAGCCCCGCCATCGCCTTGCCGGTGTAGATCGGGTCGAGCACGATGCCCTCTGTGCGGAGGGCGAGCATGATCGCCTCACGGCCCTCGCGCGAGGGCCGGCCGTAGCCCGGTCCGACGTAGCCCTGGACGAGGAGATCGTCAGGAGCCTCCATGGGGCTCGGCGTGCCGAGCACTTCGGCGCACTCGCGAGCGCATCGGAGCGTGTCGCCCAGCAAGTCGGGGTCTGCATCGACGTCGATGCCGACCACGCGCACGCCGGGCGCCGCTGCCGCGGCCCCGGCCAAGAGCCCACCGACCGTTCCCCCCGAACCGCAAGCCGCGACAACCGCAGTGGGAGCAATGCCAAGCTCCTCGCACTGGCCCAGGATCTCGTCGAAGGCGAGTGCATACCCCACAGAGCCAAGTCCGCACGATCCGCCGACTCCCACGATGTAGGGCTTCCTGCCTGCCGGCCGTAGCGCCTCGGCCTCCATCGCCTGCTCGCGAGTCGTGCCCGACGATTTGTCGACGAAAACGACCTTCGCGCCCGCGAGGTCGTCGATCAGCAGGTTGCCGACGGTTCCCTGCCGCATGGGAGCCCACAGGACGAGAACGCAGTCGAGGCCGAGATTGGCGCAGGCCACGGCGGTCTGGGCCGCGTGATTGGACTGCGCGGCCCCGCAGGTGATAACCGTGTCGCACCCGCGCTCGATGGCGTCGGCGAGCAGGAACTCCAGCTTGCGGAGCTTGTTCCCACCGGCCGAGCGGCCCGTGAGGTCGTCGCGCTTCAGCAGAATGCGCGGGCCTCCGAGGGCCTCCGAGAGCCGCTGTGCCTCGACCAACGGCGTTGGCAGCACACACAGCGGCACACGCGCCAACCGTCCGATGGCCTCCGTCGGCGGACCTCCGGCTTTCCGTGAACCGAACGCCACGCGCGGCTACTCCTCAAACCAAACGGTGTCCTCCCGCTCTGCGCCGACCGAGACAGCGCTGACCGGGGCCTCCACGAGCGTTGAGATCATCTCGATATACGCCAAGGCCTCGGGCGGCAGGTCCCTCGGCTTGCGCGCGCCGCTCAGGTTGCGCTTCCACCCTTCAGCCTCCTCGAACACCGGCTTGCAGCGTGCGAAGTCCACCGGGTCCGATGGCACCCAATCGAGCGTTTGGCCATCGAGCTCATACGCGACGGCTACCTTGATGACGTCCAGATCATCCAGCACGTCGAGCTTCGTGATCGCTATGCTCGATGCGGAGTTCAGCGCGACAGCCGTGCGCACCATGCACGCATCGAACCAGCCGCAACGACGGGGCCGACCCGTGGTTGTCCCGAACTCCTGCCCGGCCTCGCGGAGCAGTGCCGCGTCCGCCTCGTCGGCCTCAGCCGGGAACGGCCCGGCGCCGACGCGGGTAGTGTAGGACTTGGCGATCCCCAGCACAGCGTCGAGGTCCAGGGGCCCGAGACCGGTCCCCAGGCAGGCCCCACCGGCGACCGGGTGCGAGCTCGTGACGAACGGGTATGTGCCGTAGTCGATGTCGATGAAGGTGCCCTGCGCGCCCTCGAAGAGCACGTCGAGCTCGTCGGCCAGAGCCTCGATGACCACCGCGCGACCGTCGACGACCCGCGGCCTGATCAGCTCGGCAAAGGGTCGCACGTGATCGATCACGTCGTCGGCCGACACGGCGTCCTGCCCGTACAGGTGCACCAGGAGAGCGTTGACCCTGGGAAGCACGCCGGCCAGGCGCCCCGACAGTCGGTCCGGGTCCACAAGGTCGGCGATCCTGACGCCGACGCGGGCGGCCTTGTCAGCGTAGGCGGGGCCGATCCCTCGCGTCGTTGTGCCGATAGCCCCGGCGCCCTTGTGGGCCTCTTCGGCTTTGTCCAGCGTGACGTGATAGGGCATTATGACGTGCGCCGCGCCGCTGACCTGGAGGCCCGAGGCGTCCACGCCGCGTCTTTGGAGCTCCTCGAGCTCGGCGCACAGCACCGCGGGATCGACCACCACTCCGTCGGCGATCAGACAGGTCGTGTTGGAATGGAGTATGCCGGAGGGCACAAGGTGGAACTTGAACACCTCTCCGCCGACCACGACGGTGTGTCCCGCATTGTTGCCGCCCTGGTAGCGAACAACGAGGTCGGCATCTTCGGCCAGCAGGTCGCAGAAGCGCCCCTTCCCTTCGTCGCCCCACTGCATTCCGACAATGGCGCTGGCAGGCATGGTGTATCCCTCCGATCAGCGGATGGCGAGCCGAGGAAAACGCGGACGCGGGCGAACGTCCACCCCGGCGGGCGCAAGCAAGGCCCAGGGCCGGCTCCGTCCGAGGCGCGCTGGGGCGCCTCGGACCTCTAGAACAGCCCCGTGATAGTACCGTCCTCCGTAATGTCCATGTTCACCATCGCAGGCACGCGAACCAGCCCGGGCATCGTCATCATCTCGCCACACAGCGCGACGATGAAGCCCGCGCCGCCGCTCGGGGTCGCGTCGCGAACGGTGATTCTGAACCCCCTTGGGCGTCCCACCACGTCCTGGTTGTCGGTCAGCGAGTACTGAGTCTTGGCCATGCAGATCGGCAGATCGCCCAGGCCGCTGGCCTCGAAGTGGCCCAGCGCCTTCTCCGCCTTCGGGAGGAGGTCAACGCCGTCGGCGCCATAGACCCGGCGCGCGATCGTCTCGATCTTCTCAGTGAGGGACATGTCATCGGGGTACAGAAGGCGGAAGTCGGTGCCTTCGCTCCAGGCCATCGAAGTAACGAGCGAGGCGAGCTCGGCGCAACCGGCGCCGCCCTCCGTGTACGCGTCGCAGATTGCGCGAGGTATGCCGCGCTCGGCGAGCAGCGACTGAAGAAGCGAGAGCTCCTCCTCCGTGTCCTGTGCGAAGCGGTTGATGGCGACCACGGAGGGCAGGCCATGCTGGTGGATGTTCTCGACGTGGGCCTCGACGTTGCTGACGCCCTCGCGGACCGCCTCGACGTTGGGCGCGTGGGGCGCCTTCTCATCGCCTCCGCCGGCTCTCTTGACGGCCTTCAGAGTGGCCGAGATAACCACGCATGAAGGCCTGATGCCGGACTTGCGGCACTTGATGTTGAAGAACTTCTCCGCCCCCAGGTCGGACGCGAACCCGGCCTCGGTCACCACAATCTCGGCGAGCTTCAGAGCTGTGCGTGTCGCGAGAACCGTGTTGCATCCGTGGGCGATGTTCGCGAATGGTCCTCCGTGCACAAACGCGGGCCCGCCCTCCACCGTCTGCACAAGGTTCGGCTTGATGGCGTCCTTGAGCAGCAGCGCCATGGCGCCGTGTGCGCGCAGGTCGCCCGCGCGGACGAACACGCCGTCCGGGCGAGTGCCGGCTATTATGCCCGCGCAGCGCTCCTTGAGGTCGGTCAGGCTTGTCGCGAGGCAGAGGATCGCCATCACCTCGGACGCCGCGGTGATCTGGAAGACGCTCTCCCTGGGGATGCCTCCGGTCTTGCCGCCCAGCCCGATCACGATGTCGCGAAGCGCGCGATCGCACATGTCCATCACGCGCGTCCAGGTGATAGAGCGCGCGTCGAGCCCGAGGTCGTTCCCGAAGTGCAGGTGTGAGTCGAGCAGCGCGGCGAGCGCGTTGTGGGCCGCGGTGACGGCGTGGATGTCGCCTGTGAAGTGGAGGTTGATGTCCTCCATCGGCAGCACCTGCGAGTAGCCCCCGCCGCAGGCGCCGCCCTTCATGCCGAGGCAGGGGCCGAGCGACGCCTCGCGCAGGCAGGCGAACGTCTTGTGCCCGGCCTGGCGAAGCGCTTGGCTCAAGCCCACAGTGATGGTGGACTTGCCCTCGCCGCTCTTCGTTGGCGTCATCGCGGTCACTAGCACAAGCTTGCCATCGGGTCTGTTCGCGAGCCTTGCCAGAACGCCCAGGTCAACCTTGGCCTTCTTGGTCCCGTAGGGCTCGAGCTCCCCGGGCAGAATCCCGGCCTCGGCGGCGACGTCGGTGATGGCGCGCAGCTTCGCGGATTGCGCGACCTCGATGTTGGTGATGCCCACGAACGATGCCTCCCTAGTCACAACACAGGCCCCGGGCGCGAGCCCGAGGGCCTGGTCTGGACAAAGCGAGAAGCCGAGCTCAGAGGCCCGACAAGCGCCCAACGATACCACAACCGCCGGCGGACGCGAAGGCGCTCCGACGGCCCGTCACATCATGCTTGACCTGCCTATGCCTCCGCCTGGGCCGCCACCCGGCCCGGGGCCGCCGGGCGGCACACCGATCGCGCCACCGGGCCCGCCCTGACCCTGGATGAAGCCCAGCCTGATCTTCAGCAACTCCGCCGTCTCCGGCCGGAGGAGCAGACGCTCGAGGCTCTGCTGAGAGACGATGGGCTGCGGGCCTTCGTCGGGCCCGGGCATGTAGCCCATCGCTTGCAGCACGTCCGCCGTGACCTGCGGCGCGATCTCGCGAATGGCGTCCGCAGGGGGAGGACCCTCGAACCGCTGTGCGAGCCGTGCCCGCCACTGGTCGAAGACCTGGGCTAGCTGCTCCTGCACCTGCTGGGCCTGCCTCCGCTGCGACCGGGTGAGCGGGCCGCTTCCGGCGAGGCCCATCATGTCGTTGAAGTACTGGATGCGTCGGTCGAGGTAGAGCTGGGCGCCCATGATCAGCAGATCCGACACTTGCGGCCACAGCAGTTGCGTGAGCGCGTTCATCGCCTGGTCACGCTGCTGCCTCGTGGCCGCGAGGATCGCCCTCACCTGCGCGCCCTGGGCGCCACCCTCGTCCCACGCGACCAGCAGAAGCTGGTCCGGGTTCAGAACGCCCGTGAATGTCGTGATGACGTTCGTCTCCGCCTTGCGAAGCTGGCTGCGCGACTGGACGACCTGTGTAAGCACGTCGGCGATCTCAGTCTTGACTTCCTTGGGGATCTCCTGGCCGGTCTTAAGAGCGGCGACCTTACTGGCGAGCGCTTCCCGGATCGCCAGAAGGGCCGCGTCCGCCGTCTTGTCCGCCGTCTCCTTCGCCTGGGCATACGCGTCGAACGCTTCGGCCAGGCGAACGACCTGCTCATCAGTGAGGTGTAGCTGGGCGAAGACCCACACTACGGCCATGCTGTCCGCGGCCGTGGTCGCCTCCGTCGCCTCCGATGCGGGCGGCTCGAGGCCGATCGGTGCCGCCCCCGAGACACCGCAGCACAGAACAGCGGCAGAGAGAGTAGCCAGTATCAGTGGTCTCATTGCACGCCACCTCCGGTCGCATCCGCGGCTCCCGACAGCGACCCCACGGGCTCATAGGCGACCGGGTCACGGAGCATGTTCTCAAAGCCCTCCTGGCTCACGACGTCCTCGGACTTCGTGCCGCCTTCTTCGGAGAGACCCAGGTCCTGGCGGACCATGGACTTCAGCACCATCTCGGACGGATCGTTCTGCAGCCCACGGATCGTGTCGAGCATTGTTCGCGCTCGTGCAGTCGTGTCAGCGAGAAGCTGCGGATCGCGCCCGACGACAAGCCTCGCGACTTGCTCCGCCAACGCGTCGGCCTGTTCCTGGTAGGCGGCGGCGTCGAGCGTGCGAGCCCGCCGCAGCATCTGCACCACCTCGGCGACGGATGAGCCGCCCTGCGTGCGGGCGATGTCGGCCTGCGCGTTCTTCCGGGCCGCCTCCTCGTACGTCTCGATCGTGGCCCACTGATCGTCGGTGAGGATGGTGCGATAGACGAGGTCGTACTGCCGCTTGCAGAACCCCTCATAGTCATTGCGCGCCCGACCGAGCTGCGTCACCAGCCCGGTGGCCTGGTCCTGGAGGACGGGGTCGAATGCCTGGGGGGCGCTGACGAGGGTCGCCTGGGCGTAGGTCTGCATGAACCGCAGGTTCTGAGAGACCAGGCCGGCGATGGCGCCGATGTAGGCTTGCTGTGCGCGCTGGATCTCCCCCATCACGCCGCAGATCGCTTTGGCTTGGTCCTTGGTTACCTTGAGGGCTTGCAGGATCTCGAGGATGGCGGCCTGTCGCTCGGACAAGCGCGCCTCCTCCAGCAGTGGGTTCTTGAACGTCTGCTGGCCGCCCGGCTCCGCCGGCGGTTGCGGTTGGGCGAGCACCGGAGCCGCCAGCAGCAGCGCGAGGGCCGTCACAACGCACTGGCGCATGGACATCTGACCCTCCACTCCCTTCTCGATCAGGCCTTGCCGAGCGTGATCGGCCGGGGATCGGACTTCCGTTGTGCCGAGCCCCGGCCGCGGAATCACTGCGTTGCCCAGATCGCGCGCGAGCGAGAGCGTGGGCGTCGCCTCACTCAGAGGAGGCGCTTGTCCACGGGAGCAAGCACCCCCAGCCCGTTCATATATGGCTTGAGCGCCTCCGGGACCCTTACAGTCCCATCGGCCTGCTGACCGTTCTCAAGTACCGCCGCAAAGCACCGGCCGACCGCGACGCCCGATCCGTTGAGCGTGTGCGCAAGCTCGGGCCTGCCACCGTCGGCGGGCCTGTACCTTGTCTTACCCCGCCGGGCCTGATAGTCAGTGCAGTTCGAGCACGAGCTTATCTCGGCCCACCGCTCAAGGCCCGGCATCCAGACCTCCAGGTCGTAGGTCTTAGCCGAGTTGACGCCGAGGTCGCCCGTGCAGAGCTCTACCGTCCGGAAGGGCAGCTCCAGCCGCTTGAGCACCTCCTCGGCGTCCGCGGTGAGCTGCTCGAGCACGTCGTACGACTGCTCCGGCAACGTCACCCACACGAGCTCGACCTTGTCGAACTGATGGCGGCGGATAAGCCCGCGTGTGTCCTTTCCCGCGGCGCCCGCCTCCCTACGGAAGCACGGCGTGTAGGCGGTCACCTTAACCGGGAGCTTCTCCGCCGGCACTATCTGCTCAGCCAACAGCGAGGTCAGCGGCACCTCACCGGTCGGGATTAGGAAGAGATCCGAGTCGGCGCAACGCCACATGTCCTCCTCGAGCGCCGGCACCTGGCCCGTGCCTTGCATGATCGACCTTTGCGCGAGGTATGGAGGCCACACTTCCTTGTAGCCCTGCTCGTCGACGTGCAGGTCGAGCATGAAGTTCACGAGCGCCCGCTCGAGCCGAGCGCCGGCCGCGTACATTAGATTGAAGCGCGCGCCCGCGAGTTTCGACGCGACCTCGAAGTCGAGGATGCCGAGCGCCTCGCCGATGTCCCAATGCGGCTTCGGCTCGAAGCCGAAGCTCGGCCTGTCACCGAACGTCCGCACGAGCACGTTGGCGGTCTCATCGACCCCCACCGGGACACTGTCGGCGGGGAGGTTGGGGATCCAGAGCAGCTCCTTCTCGATGGCTGCATCGGTCTCCGCGAGTCGCTCCTCCAGCGCCCGCACTCGGTCCTTGCTCTGGCGGACCTCTTCCTGGAGCGCGCCGGCGTCCTCGCCGGCCTTCCGTAGTCTGCCGACCTCCTGGGAGGCGGTGTTCACCCTAGCCCGTAGCTCGTCGAGCTCGGTAACGGTGCCGCGCCGCGTCTCATCGAGTCCGATGACGCGATCGACGGCGTCCGTCGGCCTGGAGCGGTTCTGAAGCCCTCTCCGAATGCTGTCTGGGTCGTTCCGGAACAACCGGATGTCTATCATCCGTGTCGCCTCCCTTCTTGAGGTCGTTCATCTTGCCGGCCTATGGCCGGGTCACGAGAGTATAGCACGCTCCTCCCTCGCTGGGCTCGGGCACCCCTCTCCCTAGGGAGAGGGGCCGGGGGTGAGGGCCGCACAGACTCATCACGGCCCCCTAGGTTACCGCCTCTGGGGGGGAGGGGGGCCATTCGCGGGCGAGACGCGTGCGCCACAGGACCCTGGCCCTTCTCACGGCGGCAGCACGTAGAACGGCCGGTCGGTGTCCTGGACGTACCAGCCTACGACAATCCAGACCACCGCGATCAAGACATGGCCCACGATGAGCCCCATGAAGAAGGGTCGTGCCGAACGCAATGCTCGCAGCCCGCCGAACCGCTGGAGCAGGCTCTTCGCGAGCCAGCCGACGAACACCGCGCTCCACGTCTCGTCGGCCGCGTAGGTCCCCGCGAGCACCAGGCCGGCGGGATGCAGCGGCAGACGAAGCCAGTGCGTCCGGGCCACCAGGAGCCCGAACGCCACTGTGAAGCCATTCGCGAAGCTACGCAGATTCGGCCGGAGCAAGAGCGGCTCACCGTAGGTGAGCGGCGTCTTCGCGACCAGAGCGGGCCACTCGTAACACCGTTGCGAGCTGTAGTTGTAAGCCCAGGTGTCGGGCAGCACCCCAGCGGACCAGTCATACCCCACCCGCACGGCCATCACGTAAGACACCACCGTCACCAGAAGCATGGCGCCCACCATGGCGGCCGTTAGCCGGCGCCTGCTCAGCCGCACGGGATCGGTGGCCCTGTGAGCATTGAGCAGACTGGGCAGAACGATCTCCCTCAGGTCGCGCGCGTAGATCGTCTCCCACAGGGGCATGACCACAAGCTCGCGCCGCGTCAGCGCATCCGTCCCCATGATTCCTGTCACGAGGTCGCTCGGCGAGAACCGGTTCTGCACCATCATCACTCCGCCGTTCGTGACAAGCCAGCTCATGACCACGATCACACCGCACAGGACCCCCACCTCGAGTATGGCGAGATGCCACCGCAAGCCCGCTAGGCACAGCCACGCGACCGCGAGCGCGAAAGCCGTCGCGCCCGTCAAGACGGCGAAGCGGTACGAGGTCGGCTCATCCGCGTCTTCCCCCCGCCGGCCGCGACCGAACGCACTCTTGAAGACCGCGGACAGGTGCTCTCTCGCCACCCAGACCGTCCACAACAAGAACCCCGTGTACGCTCCCACCTCCTCAAAGAGCTCCCAGCCCGGCCCCCAGCCGAACCCCACCTCCTCGACAGGAATCTGGAACCGGTACTGCGCGATGACCTTCAGTCCGCGGAGTAGGTAGAAGAACCAGACCGAGAATGTGATCTCCGTGCTCGCGAGGTACGCGAGCCCCGTCATCATGGGCAGAGCCTTGATGCGGAACCAGCCGATGGCGCTGAGCGGCGGTTCGGTGAACCAGTTACCGAGCGGCCAATTGGTGATCGGGACATCGGGGGCGCTCGGGTGGTAGTGGTTCAGCCCGTCGAGCAGGAAGATGATGAACGCGAGGCCCGCTCCGGTCAGGAACCAGCCGTTCCGGAAGTACGCCGGCACGCCACGCCGCGTGCATGACGCGTTGGCGACCTCGATAGGCAGCTCCACCAGGGGGAATGTGAAGCGCTCCCTGTTGACCCACTGGCGCCGGATGACCGTGGCGAGGCTGACCATCAGCGTGTAGAACAGCAGCGTGAAGATGCCATAGCCGATTGCGGACGGCATCCAGGCGCGCCACGGAATGCCCTGCCCCTGTGGCAGGCCCTCGAAGAACCACTGAGCCGCCTGCTCGTCGCGGACGATCATCCAGTCGGGCAGCTTGTCCGCGAACAGCGACTCCCACTCGTTCTGCGGGGTCGCGTAGTAGCTGAACCCGGCCGGCACCGGGACGAGCAGCCGCATCAGGCCCGAAGACGGAATGCCCGACGTGACCAAGCAGATGCACCAGATCGAGATGAGCTCCGACCTCGTTAAGGGGCGCGCGATCCGCGTCCACCGGAGCAGCCTGTTCACCGGGATGGCCAGGAACAGCAGCAGGACAAACGCACCCAGGGGGAAGTGGAACCCAGCGATGAACGTGTTCAGGAGCCGCTGGTCGTTCTTAGGGGTGATGGCGGCCAGCACGAGGGCGGCGCACAGGGCGATCAGCACCGCACGGACCGTGACCGGACGCCGCAAGGTCGTCTCGGTCGCCGGTCTCGGCTCAGGTTGCGGCATCTCCAGCCTCGTTGCGCGTCGGTCGGTGGGCGCTCACGGCGGTCTTGCCCTCGCCTTTTCGACGCGCCGTGCCGCCGGGCCTTGCTTCGGATGCGACCGGCTGGAAGCGTGGAAGCCCAGACAACAGCCGCGGAGCGGCGTCAGAAGAGAGCCCGCGGCGTGAGCCGTGGGCGTCAGGCCCCGATCCTCATTCACGGCAACGCGATGACCCGCAGCGAGTTGATGTAGGTGTTCGACGATGCCGGGTTCTTGTCCGCGGTCGCCCTGATGCGGAGTGTGTGGGAGCCGGGCCTGAGACCGGTCTTCTCCCAGTGCGCCGGCACGCCGCGCTCACGGTTGTAGAGGTCGACGCGGTCCACGACCGCGTTGTCGATACTGATCTCGGCAATGCCCGCGTCATCAAAGAGCTGGAACTCCCACCTGACGCCGTTGCCCACGAACGTGGTCTCGAGGTAGCTGCCGACGACGGCCGTGTAGTGCATCTCGCCCCCGCTGTTCCAGTCGCCTCCGCCCGGCAACCGGTACGTCGCTAGGCTGGGCGCGACGGGCCGACCGCCCGGCCGGTCGAAGTACATGACGTACGGCTCACCTTCGCCGAGCGAGTAGTAGGGTACGAAGAGCGGCTCCTCGGGGCCTGTTGTCCGGAAGCCCAGCCCCGGGCCCGAGCGCTCGAGCCAGCTTTCGGGCGACCCCTTAGTCGCCTCGTCCGGCAGCGAGGAGTCGCGGATAGGGCGCACAAGCACGACCGGGCCGCGCACGAGGACGGCCGGGAACTCCCCGCAGCCGGGCAGCGGCTCCAGCTTCAGCCGCGCCGGGAGTGACAGCTCGACCGTGTCACCGTTGCGCCAAGTACGCTCGACGGTCGCCCACGCGCCCGGCCTGGCCGCAGCTACGAGGGTCCGACCGTTGACCGCGACCTTGAGACCCTTGCACCATTCGGGGACCCGCACGTGGAGCGGGAAGTGTGCCGCCCCGCGCATCGCGAGCCGAAGTGTGCTTCGATCTTCCTCGGGGAAGCGCGTCTCCTGTGTCAGCGTGACCGTCCCGGTGGGGCCGTTCCAGAGCACCTCCGACGGCACAAACTGGCTGACGTAGAGGCCCCCCACGTCGTGGAAGTAGACCAGGTTGCAGTACTCCGCGATGTCGCTCGGGTACGTGCCGGTGCAGCACGACCACGGGGCCATCTCGTGCTTCGTGCGCGGCTCGAGCCCGTAGCATGATCCGTACTGCACCGAGCCGTCGGGCGCCGGCGGGATCGCAGCGCCGACGCCGTTGCACAGGAGCCGCTCCACCCAGTCCCCATAGCGCGACTCGCCCGTGAAACACGTCAGGTAACGCGTCAGCTTGAACGCCGCCCACGAGCCGCACATCGTCTCGAACTGGTACCCGTCCGGCCAGTGACGAGTGAGCTGCCCCATCGGAACCAGCGACTCGCCCGGGCCGTAGCCTCCGGTCGCGTAGCACTGCGTGTCCCGGAGGTAGTCATAGGCGTTGCGAATCGTCCGCAGGTACCTTTCATCGCCTGTGGCGGCGTACGCGGCGCCCGCCCCGCTGAGCGTGTTGACATGGCTGTAGGCATGGTACCATCCGCCGTACCCGTCGAAGATGTCACGCCCGTCCGCGTAGCGCGTCCAGTAGTCGGTGTACTCCCAGACCTTCGCGAAGTCGCGGTAGCGCTCGTCCCCGGTCAGCATGTACGCGCGGTACAGGTTCTCCGAGAGCGTGTACCACTCGGTCGAACCTGCACCGGCGTTGAAGCCGTACCCGTTCGTGCGGTCGAGGTTGCGCTCCGCCCAGTCCGTGATCCGCGCGAGGTAGTCGAGCGCCGGTCGGTGGCCGGCATACTCCGCGGCGTCGACAAGGCCGCCGACCATCTTGTCGTAGATGTAGTGGGGCGCATTGGGGTGGTCGCTGTAGAAAAAGAACCCGTCGTCGCGAATGGTCTTGCCCCACTCGTCGACAAGGTGCACGACCTTGGCGCGTATCGCCCCGTCGCCCGTCTGCCGGTAAAGCTTCGCGTAAGCGGACAAGAGCTGCCCGAAGACGTGGAACACATCCGCCGTGTACCACCCGCTTAGGTCATTGCCTGGCGCCGGCAGCCCGGCGCCCGCTCGGAAGCCCTTCAGCAGGTCGTCGTCCGGCACCGACATGTAGAAGGCACTGACGGCCTCGAACTGATCCTCCAACCGCCCGTCGAGGAGCTTGACGTTCTGGTAGTCGAAGGTCTGAAGACGCTCCGGCGTCGGACCGGACACCGCCGAGCCGAGCAGCAGAGCAGCGACCAATAGGTGCACTCCTGTCACCTCCCGGGACCGTCGGTCGGCTGCAATGGGCGGAAGCCCATCGCCTCGTTGGAGGCCCTCGCCCACTCCTCAGCCGCGGCAAGCACTTTCTGGCGCAGCCCCAGCGCGCCCGCAAGGAAGCGCTCCATGATAGTGGACAGGTGCTTCGCGTTGCGTGCCTCGAAGCGGAGGGTGACGATGGGCTCGGTCACGGACACGCGGATCAGGCCCCAGCCGTCGCCGAAGTCCGCGCGAACGCCGTCCAGGTCGCTGATCGCGACGCCTTCCTGCGCCTCGAGGCTCACGCGGACCGCGTGGATCAGCTCCCGCCGACTGCCGTCCCAGGGTATGCGCAAGTCCGGGGTCGTGACGTACCTCGGAACACTATCGACGAGCGTAGCCAGGTCGGTGCCCCTGCGTAGGATGAGAGTGGCCATTCTGACGGTCGCGTACAGAGCGTCATCGCCGCCACCCAGTTCGGAGAAGAACAGGTGACCGCTGAGTTCCCCCCCGAAGGCTGCGCGCTCGCGAATCATCGCGGTCTTCATGAACGTGTGGCCTGACTTCCGGCCGACTGGCACGCCGCCGGCCCTCCGCACCGCCTCGGGCACGATCTGAGAGCACTTGATGTCGTAGACGACCTTGGCGCCCCGCCGCCCGACAAGAGCGTCCTCGGCGAGCAGCGCGATGACCACGTCATTGGGGATCGACCGGCCCCTATTGTCGACGAAGGCGACCCGATCGCCGTCGCCGTCATAGGCGACACCGAAGTTGGCCCCGTGCTCGAGGACGGCCGCCATCGTGGCGGCACGCCCGACCTCCAGCGCGACGTTCGACGGGCGGTTCGGGAAGCTCCCATCAGGCTCGGTGAAGAGCGGAATGCAGCGGTAGCCCATCTCCTCGAGGAGGCCCGGAGCGACCGGCCCGAAGCACCCGTTGCCGCAATCGACCACGATGCGGAGCCCTGTCTCGGTCTCGCGGCGGGTGCCCTCGGACACGACCCGCAGGGCCAGCTCCAGCAGCCGGCGCGTGATGTCGCGCATCCACCAGCGATACGAGCTTACCAGATCGACGCTCATCCGGGAGCCGCCGCCGGTTGCGGCCGCCGGCTCCTCCACGAGCGCACGGATCGACCCTATCTCCGCCGGCGTGATGGGCAGGGGGCCTAGGATGGGCTTGAAGCCGGCGTACTCCGGTGGGTTGTGTGACGCAGTGACCATCACGCCCGCGTCGACGCGCAGGCGCTTCCGCCCGAAGTAGTAGACCGGCGTCGGCACCTGACCGCTGACCAGCGCCTGGCAGCCGGAGTCGACCACGCCCTCGATGAGCGCCTCCATGAGCTGCGGCGTGTGCACGCGGTAGTCTCCGGCTACAAGCACATGCTTGCGGCGAGCAAGAGTCCCGACGGCCAGGCCGAGCCGCCGGGCGAGCGTCTCGTCCACGTTCTGCCCGTAGATGCCCCTGATGTCGCAGTCGAGGAACAGGTTCACGCGCCGCGCACACTCCCAACGCCGTGGACCCCGTGACTGGATACGCCGGGAGACAGGCTCCGTCCTGTATGGCGCGCTAGGCGCAGTAGCCCCGGGCACCGCATTCCGCCTTGAGCTTCGCCGTTCTGTCCCCGAGGCTACTCGTGAGTCGGGGGTCGGGCTCGATAGAGCGCGCCGCCTGCACCATCGACGCGGCCGCCTGTGCGAGCCCGCCGAAGAGGGTCCGCGACGCGGCAAGGATCGCCGAGCCCATCGCGGCACCGGAGACGCCCGGCACAATGAGGGGGCGCCCCAGCGCGCTCGCCCGGATGCGCAGCCACACGTTGCTCGCCGACGCGCCGCCGGTGGCGCGTACGGGGCCGGCGATGGATGCGCCCAGGTCGGACAGAGAGTCGTAGCACCACCGCTCGATGAGAGCGACGCCTTCCAGGTAGGCGGCGTAGAGCTCCTCTTCGGATGAGGGCTCTCCCAACATGAAACCCTCGGCCGACGAGGACACGAACGGGGCTCGCTCGCCCCGGCGAACGAGCGGGTACACGACCAGCCCGGTGGGAAGCAGCGCCTCCGTAGCACGGTCGAGTCCGCGGAGGTCACGGCCTGGGAAGAGCCGTGCCAGGCACTCGCCGCCCACGTTGCTCGCACCGCCGGGTAGCCAGTGGCCGTCAGGATGGCGGTGTGAGTAGTAGCGGCCGAGCGGATCGGCAAGCAAGCCTTCGGAGACCCCCCTCACCGCGAGCGTGGTGCCGAGCGTGGAGTTCCAGTCGCCCGGGCGGCAGGCGCCCGAGGCGATGAACGACGCTGTGCCGTCCGACGCGCCCGCCACCACGGCGGCCGTTTCGGGCAGGCCCGTGTCGAGCGCCCCCTGCGGCGTTACCTCGCCCACACACTCGCCGGGCATCGCCACGTCGGGCAGCTTGCTGAGTGGCACTCCGAGGTCGTCCTCGATGAACCTCGGCCAACGCAGATCGACCAGGTCGACCCCGCTCTTCAGGCTGTTGGAGATGTCGGTGACGTCGAACCGCCCGCACAGCTTGCCGACGATCCAGTCGGCCGCGTGTACGAGCTTCCACGCGCGGGCAAGGAGATCGGGCTCGTTGCGCGCGAGCCAGACCATCTTGGGCAGTGAGAAGGACGGTGGGAATCGGTAGCCCAGCTTGCGCTGAAGCTCGGCGCCGGCGGCCCGCACCTCCGCCGTGATGTCCTCCCCGGCGCGGCCGTCGTTGTACATGATCGCCGGCCGGAGCGGTGTGCCTGCACGGTCGATCGGGAAGAATGTGCCCGACGTGGAGTCGACCGCGATCGCCTCGATGGCGGCATCGGGGGCTGCGGAGACGACCTCGCGCAGACACTCGGCGGCGGCCGCCCACCAGGCCTCGGGATGCTGCTCGCTCAGCGGCGGAGAGAGGGCCACCTCGCAGTCCGGCCCGAACGCGCGCGACGCCTCAGCGACAACTGAGCCGTCCGGCGCCACCGCCACAGCCCGCACGCCCTGAGTCCCGACGTCTACCCCGACAACGCATTGCCGCAAGGGTCGGACTCCAATCCCCTCGCCAGCCGGTAGGGACGCCGGCGGTGCGAGTGCTACGGAAACTCAACGCCCTGATCCAAAGGGAAGATCGGCCGCCGCAAGTTCCGATAGGGGAGGCGCTCCAAGCGCAGATCGGTCCATCCCGGCGTGAGGGCCCAGTGGAAGCCACGCGCCACAGTCCGCGCCGAGCCCGCGGGGTACCCGCCCTTTGACACAACCACCCGGGCGCCACCGAGGTCGGTGCCCAAGAGCCTGACGGCATCGCCCACCTGGCCCGAACGGCGCCGACACAGAAGCACGTCCACTTCGCCGCACCGCAAGAGAGCGTGGTCCGGTCGGAACAGTCTAGCGACGACCCCTTCGACAGGGAGCGGATCGGCGTTGCCCGTGTCGAGCTTCCCGCCGAGTTCAAGCGAGAGGCGCGCGCCGTCGCCCGCCGCTATGCACGCATCGACCGCCGCCGCGTCCTGCAGGCTCGCGACGAGGGCTTCCTTGGCGCCCGCCTTGAGCAGCGCGCCCAGCATGATCGGCAGGTCACCCGCGGCGCCCGCGCCGGGGTTGTCGCCCGTGTCCTGCACGAGGACGGGATGCTCAGTGGCGGCGATCGCCCTCGCGATGGCCTCGTCCGGCTCAAGCAGTTCTGTCTCGGGCCCGAACTCGCGCCGCCGATCCCAGATCTCTCGCGCCAATGCCTCGCAGTGCGGCCGCGCAAGGTCGGGGTCCTCCTCGGCGACCACCAGGGCGCTGACGGATGTGTTGGGGCCGTCGGTCCATGCGCAGCCGATCAGGATCGAGGCGTCGAGGATGCCCGGCAACCTCTCGATGTCAAGCAGCCGCGCGTAGAGCGACTGCGCGGGCTCCGCGTGTGTGACCGCGAACTCACCGGGCAGCAACAGCGGAAGCCGGACAAGTACCTGGCGCGGCATGAGCCCTTCTCGGAGCGCGCGCGCCGCGTGCGCGGCGGCGCGGTGCCAGGTCTCTCTCGCGTCGTCGTGTGGGGCACGGCGGTAGGCCGTCATAGCGTTGGTTGCGGCGACCACCGAGGGCGCCATGTTCGCGTGGAGGTCAAGCGACGCGACGATAGGGACGCCATCGCCGCCGACCTCGCGCACGGCCGCGACGAAGTCCGACTCGCCATCACCGATGTCCTCGACCTCCATCGCCCCATGCAGCCGCATCAGCACCCCGTCGACCGGAGCGGCCCCTTGCAGACCCCGAAGGATCTCGCTCTTGGCCTCCTCGTATAGCGCGCGGCTCACGGGCCCGAAGGGCGTCCCGCGCGCACAGAGCAGTGGCACCCACTCGATGTCCGGGTGTGCATCGGCGACGTAGTCGCCCAGCACCTCGTCACCACGGCTGAAGCGGAACTCATCCGGTCCCGCTAGCAGGCGGGAGAAGCTGTTCGACTCCTGACTGATGCCACAGATGGCGCAACGCGGGCGGGTCATGGGTGGGCTCCTGTGTCCTGCGCAGCGCCTTGCCTGACCGTCCCCTTGTCGGGACTCCACAGCCGCGAGCGCGAGCCTTGCGAAGTGCGCTCCTTGGCCGGCAGGCCGGTGATGTCCTGCGGGCAGCTCGTCACGTAGCCGTGCACTCCATTGGCGATGTCCTCGACCTCGACGAGCCACGCATCTGGCGTCTTGCCCCGCTCGTACCCCTGGTAGAGGCCCTCCTCACCCTCGACCGGCCCCATGATGACAGGGTACCACACGATGTCCCGCCACAGGGGCACATCGTCGCAGTAGGCGTACCAGGCCCGCACCTGGACGATCCGGTTGGGGTCGTCGATCCGCGCGCGGAAGAGGATCCCGTCCGCCGTCTCCTCATGCGCGACGTCGGTGATCCCGGCCACGGGTCGCCGGTCGAACACGTGCGAGATCCACATCTGCCAGATCAGGAACTGCTGCGGGGACTCAGCCGCGTGGCGGTAGTTCGGCACCATGGAGACCACCCACGGCTTCTCCAACATCGCCTGGTTCCGGGTGACGTTGAACATGGTGTACCCGTCCTCGTTCGTCGCTCCGAGGTAGATGGTCTCCGCGGTAACCGCGCGCTGGCAGGTGAGCGGAGACACGGGCTCATAGACCGCGCTCGGCGTCGCGGTCCACCGGCCCTCCATCCCCATGAACACGACGCCCGCCACGTTCGCCGGTCTGATCGCGGCGGCGACGTAGGCCGACGGCGCCCGCTTGCTATGACCGCCGATCACGGCCCTGATTTCGTCCCTCGCGACGCCCAGCGTGTCGGCGAACACGTCCATGGCGCGCAGGTACGGGATCGCCAGGCGGAAGAAGTAGTTGTTGGTCGTTATCCGCGGGACGCCCTCTGCCCAGAGCTCCGTGATGCTCCATTCACGGTCGGGCCTGTCGGGCGTCTCGCCCGGGTTGGGAAGGATCATAGTCGGGTAGCCGAGCCTCGTGGCGATCGGATAGCCGTAGTCGCAGAGGAACGACTCCTGGTACGGTCCCGCGATGCTGCCGACGATGACCACCTTGCCACGGCGCCCCGGATCGCCCAATAGGGCGGGGTCGGTGGGGATTAGCATGACCACTCGGTGCGTGAGCGGCTTCCCGAAGACGACCTGGCTCACAAAGTGCCCCTCGACCTGGCGCAGCCGGACGCGCGGGTCCTCCAGCGAGTCGACGATGCTGTCGCCATCGACCACGAACTCCAGTGGGGGCAGCTCCCGGCTGTACTCCTCGTAGATCCCGGCCACGGTCGGAGCCGGGCCTTCGCCCGGCTGCGCGAAGGCCAGTGCGGCGAGCGCGACGACGATGCCACACATGGGCTGCGTTCCTCTCCGGGTTCTCCGGTACCGACGCGTCCCTTCGTGTGCGGTTCCTCGGCGGTCGCGGCATCCCCTCGCCACTAAGGGAAGGCGGCGATGCAAGGGCCGACGAACGGCCGACCGCCAGGTCGCACCGTAGGGAGGGCACTGGATGCTACGCACGCGGCTTCTCGGCCTGCTTCTCACGGTTCTCGCCGTCGCCTCGCTACCGACCTTCGCGGATCAGCTCGGCGACGTGACCCGTATGACGCCGGGGCGTATGCACAGGGCCTCGAGCGGGCTCTTCGATCCCGAGTCGAACGCGGACTGCCACCACGTCTACCCGGGGCAGCGGCTGGTGCTGGCAGACCTGAAGGGTCCGGGCGAGATACGCCACGTGTGGTTCACCCTTGCCAGCGCCGACCGCCGCTATCCTCGGACCGTCGTCCTGCGCATCTACTGGGACGGCTCCGAGGTGCCGGCGGTGGAGTCGCCCATCGGCGACTTCTTCTGCGCGGGAAACGGCATGCGTGCGGACGTTGAGTCCATCCCGGTCAGCGTCAGCTCGTACGGACGCGCGCTCAACTGCTACTGGCGGATGCCGTTCCGCGAGCGCGCCGTCATCGAACTGGAGAACGAGGGGAAGGAGTCCCTGTCTGCCTACTTCCAGTGCGAGTGGATCGAGCTCGACTCGTCGCCGACCGATACTCTCTACTTCCACGCGCGCTACAAACAGGAGTACCCCGCGAAGCCCCTGTCGCCCTACGTGATCTTCGAAGGGCGGGGCGAGGGGCAGTACGTCGGCACCGTCTACTCATCTCAGAACATGGTC
>Ga0315282_10002062_pt1 | contig 37470 bp, 28 predicted proteins | sample YL17G07_20_MG_FD_203693 | JGI IMG/M metagenome (GOLD analysis project Ga0315282, IMG submission 203693) | Sediment microbial communities from Yellowstone Lake, YNP, Wyoming, USA - YL17G07_20 | ecosystem: Environmental > Aquatic > Freshwater > Lake > Sediment | place: USA: Wyoming | collected... | reverse complement strand
ATCCATGGCGTTGCTCCTTTGGAACGGCACTGTTCGGCAAAAGCAATACCGTACCCCAAAGCGCAACGCCTTTCACCTATTTTGGTTGCGGCCGAGCGCAGCGAGGCCGTGCCGTGCTCTTCGTGTCCTTCGGGGTTTCACGATGGTGCGGCTTTTCAGTGCGCAAAAGAAAGGCGGAGGCCCATGCGGCCTCCGCCCAGCTTCGCTGGGTTCTGGTGCAGCACCGTCGGACAGAGGACTGAGCTCAGTCCGCAACCCCGTCCGACAACGCCCCACACCCCGATCCCCGGCGTTCCTTAACAGTCCTCCTTCGTCAAAACCGCTCCTGCGAGCACAGGTACAGCCTTGGTGCCTTTCCTTCCTTTATTTCTTCAAGAGAATCGGGAAGTATCCATCGACCTGGCCCGTCTGAGCACAGGAGATTCGGATTCTGTACGTGCCGGCGCCGTTTGTCAGACCTTTTGTCTGCCAGTTGTAATGCCATGTCCAAGTGTCCGCCTCATAGCGCAGGCCGCTGTAGCCCGGATCCGTCACCGCTATGGCTGTTTCCGACGACGACTGCGGACTGACGAACGCGATGTTAACGCTCGGATTCGCATCCGGGCTCGGAACAACATTCCCTGCGGCATCCGTGTACTGCCACTTCAGCGGAATACTGCTGCCGAGCTTGAACGCTCTTGGTGGCGCTTCATATGGCTGTTGTAGCCCGCCGAACTTGTAGTTTACGTAATACGTGTATGTTTCTGTGACCGCCTCTGACTTATTGCCAGCATAATCCACGGCAGTACCCAGGGGAGCTGTTATTCCAATAGTCTTCTTCCCCACAGTATCCGTGATGAGGCTCTGAGTTATGGTTCCCGTTGTTGGCGGGATAACTCCCGAGACATTATCCGTGGCTGACCAAGTGGCATCCACACTCACATTTTGCTCTTTGAGCAGAACAGTGATGGACGCTGGCAGACTGATTGTCACCGTAGGTGGGGTCCAGTCAATCTTGAATGGTCCGCCCTGAATACCGCTCGCAACATTGCCTGCCATATCCGAAATATCATCCGATGTGACATAGACGCCACTCCCTTGCCCAGAGGTAGTCTTGGAGGCCATGTCAATCGAAAGTGCACCGTCTGGGTCAAACCCGGAGAGTTTGTCGCTGGCGCTGAATGGGACAGTGACATCGCTGCGCCACCAGCCATTATTGCCCGCTGTGCCGGAAGGCTCGCCGGCCGTGATCACGGGCGCCGTGTAGTCCACCTGGAATGGTCCGACAGGAATGCCGGCTGCAACGTTGCCGGCCATATCCGAGATGTCATCCGACGTCACAGAGAGAGCAAAACCTTCGCCTGAAGTGGTCTTGGACGCCATATTGGTCAACAGCGCACCGTCGGGGGCAAATCCCGAGAGCTTGTCGGTAGCGCCGAAAGCCACAGTAACAGGGCTGCGCCACCAATCGCCGTTGCCATGTGTGCCTGTGACGGCGCCCGACGTGATCTCCGGAGGCGTCCAGTCGATCTTGATCTCGGCGGTCTTGTGCGGAAGCTCCTCATTGCCGACGTTGTCAACCGCCCAATACTCCAATGTATAGACACCTTCCGGCGTAAGTTGGATCGTCGCGGAATCGTCGGGCACAGCAACCTCGGCTCCACCGTTCAAGATATAGTGAATGGCCGCGACCCCGGACCCGGCGTCCGTGGCATCCAAAGCGACATCACCACCGGATGTGTACCACCCGTTGTTTCCGGGCTTGCCGTTGAAGCTCTCAGTGGTCACGGGCGCCTCTGTGTCCGTCCCGAAGTTCCATGGGTCTGAGTACCCTATGTTTCCTGCGCCATCTGCAGCCCGGACCTGGAAGGTGTGCTGTCCGTCCGTTAGGCCGCTGCAGGTGAGACTTGTCGCGCCCGAGTAGTCTGACCAGGCCCCACCGTCTAAACTAACGGAATAGAGGAGGTCTAAGGGTGGCGTCCTGTCATCCGACCCCTCCCACTCAAAGGAAGCGCTCGTGCTCTTACTCCACGTTAGTGGGCCTGACGTGATCTTGACAGTCGGCGCAGTAGTGTCAGGGGCAAGGTTAACCGTGAACGTGCCATCCGCGCTTCCGTCCGGAGTGGTCACTGTGACGGTTCTCGGACCGACGTCCGCATCAGCATAAGGGGCAATCGTGATATTGACTGTGATCTGGGTGGCACTGTCGACGGTCGTGCTGTTGATTGTGATTCCGTTACCGGAGAAAGCGACCGTTGCATCCGTCGTGAAATTCGTCCCGGTTATGATCACATCCAGGGTATCGCCCTGTGTGGCCGACGAGGGATTGATGTTGCTTATGGTTGGCGGATGGCTCACTGGGGGCGAAGTCACTGTCAAGGTTGAAGATGAAGCAGAAGTGGCTTCCTTATATCCGTCATTACCGCTGTCGCTGGGCAGTAACTTAGTTTGGAAAGTGTACGACCCAGCGCCCGCCGGCGTGTAGGTGAAACTGTACGCGCCGACGCTGTTCGTAAGCGTTGTCAGCCCCGTGTCGCTATACATCCCGCCGCCGCTAGACGCGCGCAGTAGTATGGTGTGGTTTCCCAGCGTACCACCGGTGCCAACGGTCAGTGTTCCGTTCACCGTAACGCTGCCGGGCAAAGTAAGGGAGGTTGTGCTCAGTGTGGGTGTCGACAGTGTCGTGTCGATTGGCCCCGGTGGCGTCACCGGACCGCTTACGCTCAGCGAAACGGCGGTGCCGTTCCCTGAATTCACCGTCGTATTACTGGCCACGGCCTGTATCTTGGCCGTGTAGGTGCCACCTGCTGTCCCCGAGGGTACGCTGAACCATATCGTCCAGGATTCCGGATCGTCCTTCTTGTCGTCGTTAGTGGTACCGGTAACAAAGGAAAGAGAGGTAGGCGACGCCGAAACCCAGCTCGCCGGCATCAGATTTCCGCCCGTGCCGGTGACCTGAAGACTTGCCGTGAAACTCCCGTTCTTTGAGGGTCCAGTCACCGTCTGAAGGAAGCTCACGGAGGTGCCTCCGGGGTCGGCCGCGAGGCTTACGCTTTGGGGGCTGTAATTGAACGCTGCATCGGTGAATGTTGTTGTCGCCGTGTTTGTCCCGTCGGTGGCTTCTACGGTATAAGTCCCTCCGAATTTCTCTTTTTCGTACTCGTAGACGAAGGCGCCGTAGGCGTCTGCCGGAATGCCCTCGATCAGGTCGGGGTAACCATCCGGCCAGGTGATGAGGATATCGACAGTTGAGTTCGCCGCGAAGCCGCTGCCGGTGAGGGTCACGACTTCCCATGGGGCGTAGTCTTCCTGGTCCGCGCTGATTGTCGCTGCGGGCGCTGTCGCCGCCGGCAGGAGGACCAGGGCGGCCAGGAGGGACAGGGCGATTAAGAGTCTTTTCGTTTTGGCTTGACTTCTCATACTTTCCCCTTCCGTTTGATTGCAGTGAGTTTGTATCTGGTATATGGTTGTGTGAGAAACGTTCTGTGTAGATCGTCCGGGCGTCCGTTTGGGTCTCGTGCCGGGACGAGAGCGGCGGGTGATGGGCTGCTCAGGCCGTATTCTCATCACCCTCAATAATTGTGGTTTCCCCGCCTCCGTGTGGGATCATTAGCTCTCTACCACGTCAGTCTGCCGCCACCCTCACCTCCTTTCCTCCATTGCGGGGTAAAAGGAACCCCATGCCTCGTACTCTCCGTTTGTATTCAGGTTTCAATACACCATTTTGAATCCTACCGCGCCTGGGCGGGTCTGTCAATAGCAATTTTCGATGCGACGCGGGATTCCTGCGATTTTTCCGGACCCGCCGTCCGAAAGGCCCCTTGTTAACCGCAGAGGCCGCGGAGGACGCAGAGGTGGGTGGGGGGTAATGCTCCTCACCCAGGGTCTGTCCTAGTCCCCGTCTTCTTGGCGTACTTGGCGTCCTTCGCGGTTTGAGACTGCTCTTCTTTGTTTACCATAAAGGGCACGAAGGGGGGCTTTGGGCCTTTATGTGGGTCACAACAGAAGCCTTGTTCTCATCCTTGAGTCCTTCGTGCCCTTTGTAAGCTCCACAGCCGAGAGCGGTCCCGCGAGCCCCCGGCGGCCAGTCAGAGGGTGCGTGGAAGGTAGCACGGGCATCTTGCCCGTGTGTCCCATGGACGTCCCGCCCATAAGAGGCACCGATGTGCAGGGCCAAGATGGCCCTGCGACTCATGGGCAAGATGCCCATGCTACGACAGACAGACTTCTCAGACACCCTCTGAGCTGTGCGAGACCTAACCTCTTTTGCTGTCGGGACTTACGCCAGTCCCGGCGCGAAGAAACTGGGGGGCGACTCCGAAGAGCCGCCCCCGTTCGTAGAGCCAAGTGGGCTCCAGGCCGCCGGTCTGTCGGCGGCCATGAATCTGCGCGGGCCTGGCTCCACCATTCGCTTCGGCCGCGAGCGTCTGCTCCTGCTCCCGTGGCGGTGTACATTCGCGCTGCCGCTCTGCGCCCATAGGGCCCTCCCTCCAAGCGGCTCACGCCACAGACCGGCGCGAAGAGGCGACTCCGAAGACTCGCCCTTCGCCCGCAGGGCCAAGCAGGCTCTCGGCCGCTCATACCTCGGCGATTGTCAACTTGTCAGGCCATACCTCCGCCCAAGCCCACCGGCCGGGCCTCATGGCCTAAAATGTGAACGGGCCAGGTACCGGCTGGACAAAGGTGCAGTTGTTGTTGGCTAGGTCCAGGGCCTTCTTCAGTGCCTCTTGGTAGGCGCGGTACGGACTCCCGGCCAAGGTGAGGCCATCGAGACCCAGTTCAGCGTTCGCCTCTGCCATTACCGCATTCACGGTGGCGAAACCGAGCGGATTGGCGCTGGCCGTGCCTGGCGCGTAGATCAACGCATTGCCGTTGACCTTGCCGTTGAGCACATTCAGTTCCATGGCCGCCAACTGCGCCGAGAGCATGTAAGCCATGTTGGTTGCGCTGGCGTTTAACAGCCATGTCCGGAACTGTGCGTAGCCGGTCGGATCGAAGGCACTGCCGCTGGCATTGCGCAGGTTCAGGCTGACCATCAGGGCGAGGTCATCAGCGCCGAACAAGCTCTGACCGTTCTTGTTGCTCCAGAAGCCGAGGGTAAGGCCGCCACCCGGACCCAGGCAGAGATTGCCAAACTCAACTGTCTGACAGTCCCCGGGCTCGAGCGAGACGGTCACGGGATTGAGCGTGGTGGCCATCCAGTTCGTCTCGAGCGGGGCAAACTCCGTCACGATGTAGGTGCCCGGATCGACGAATATGCACACCGGCGTGTAGCGGATATAGTCAATCCCGTCCATAATCCGGACTTTCCATCCGGTGATGAGCTGCCCGTCGTCGTTGATACCGTTAGCGTTCTTGTCGTAGAACTTGATCACCTTCAAGCACGCGGGCTGCGGCGGATTCTCGCCCCCCTTGACCTTGAAATTGTCGGTCTTGGTGCTGTTGTTCGTGAAGGTGGACTCGTTGCTTACCCAGACCTTGTACTCGCCGCCTGGGTTGCTGGTGTCATCGTACCCCTCCGTGCCATCGCTAGCCTTGATCAGGATCGCCGAGAGCTGATAGCATTGATCGAACTCACCAGCGGTCACGTGCACCGGCGTTTCGTTTGCGCTCCCGATACTCGTGCCCAGCACGGGCCCACCCGGACCCGGCTCTGTGACTTGGACGTAGTAATAACCGTCCGGGAGTCCGGCGGCGACAGGATGGGCCGGGCCGCCGTCGAGGTAGACGTCGTCTTTGTTGGCATAGATATTGAGGTTGACCCCGGTGCAGGTGCTGTCGGTCGTGAAGATAGCGCCGGGGAGAGGCGGATCGGCTAAAACCGGCGCCGCCAGTGCGGGCAGGATGATCGCCGCCATCAGGAGTAGCGCTGAAATACTTTTTGCCGTTCTCGATGCGTTCATCGTTTTCTCCTTCTTCTCTAAAATGTTTTCTGCTATTGCGGGCGAACTCGGACGGAGTGTCTGCAGAGATCGTCCTGTTCTGTTGAGGCTTCTTCTTGCCGGGGCGAGTGCTGCGCGGCGGCTGGCTCCACCATTTCCATTATCTCCCTCAAATTTTGTCTTGCTGCCTTCTGCCAGCGACCGGCCGCCTGCCCCTCTGTTTGCGTCTGTCCCTCGGCTCACCTCCTTTCCTTCTCGCAGGGCACTATGCGCAAACCTCCTATACGATGACGAACATGGGTGCTGAAAATCGACCGAGCGCCGACGGTCACCGCCGGTGGGACTCCCAGTGCTTCGCTGGCGCTGGACGCCTGGGGAGGGCCTCAGGCGAGTCTCCATCCGGATGGGTCTCTCCGTCTACATACGAGTCGCGCCGGGCCCCATCTATGGCCCTGCTCGGGTCGGTCTCGTTACAGCACCTGCCGAACTATAGCAACTGCGCAGGATTCTGAGGACAGACTACTCCTCAAATATGCAAACTGCGTCCCGCTTTCGAGCGAGGATCGGCGGGATGCCGCTGCGCATTTGCTCCGTTTCTCGACTTTGGCGATACCAACTTACAGTTAAGTCTACCACAACTCATTCAAAGATTCTATACGTAGAAGTACGTATTTTTAGAACTTTTTTCGTATGGTCCGCGGGACGCTTCGATACGGCCCCTGCGCCTTGGGGGCTGCGAGCAGATGCGTAATGCCACGCGGGCGCAGGTCCTTTATCGGGCCTGCCGGTGAGGCGGGTGGCATGTCTCCAGTATCCCCGAATCCGCTCGAAGCTGCGAATCCAGTCGACCAGGAAAGCCACGGTGAAGGGGAACATGCCCGCGACGTAGATCAAGGCCAGGACCAGCGTGAATGCCATATGCATGCTCATAACCGCGGTTCTCCCTTCCGCAAAGTCGCGATTACTCGGCGATGACTTCGAGCTCGCGTCGTTTCATCAGGTCGATGATCTCGTCGGGCGTTTGGGCCGCCTCCAGTTGGGCGAGGAAATTCTCGTCGCGGAGCATCCGGCACAGGCGGGCGAGGATATGCAGGTGGTGGCGGTCGTCCTGGGAGGCGGTCAGGAAGAACAGGGTGGTCAGGCGGCCGTCGGGGGCCCCGAAGGCCATGCCCTGGCTTGTCTTGGCGACGACGAGGATGGGCTCGGCGATGGCCTCGGGCAGCGGCCGGCGCGGGTGCGGGATGGCGACGCCGTACTCGATCGCCGTGCTGCACAACTCCTCGCGGTGGATGACGGCCTCCAGCAGCGTCTGGACGTCGACGACCAGTCCGGTCTTCTCCGCCAGCGCCACGAGCTCGCGCAGCGTGCTGTTCTTCGTGCGCGAGCCCAGGTTCGTGCTGACGGCCTCGACGCGGAGCAGGGGGGCGATGATGGCCTCGTCCTGCGGCGTCTGCCGCTGCGTAGTGATGCCTGCATCGACCTCGGCCAGGTGGTCGTGACTCATCGCGCCCATCGTCCGCTGGAGCCACTCTGTGATCTGGGCCCGGTTGAAGCGGAGCTGACCACCGACCTTCTGGCAGGGGATCTCTCCTCGCTTGGCCATCCGCTCGACCCGGCGAACGTCGGTGCCGAGCATGCGGGCCACGTCCTCGACAGTCATGCTCCTGTACGGCATATCATCGTCCAAAGAAAAATCACCCAGCCGCAGTCAAGGATACAAACCTGTCGTTAAAAAGGGAAGAAGCTACCATCTGTCTGGCCGGACCCATTGTGAGAGCAGGCCGCATTCTCAATGCAGACGGGTGGCAGCATCAAGGCCGAAGGCCTTGGCGATGGCCCTTTTCCCGATCGATCTGAGCCATCGCCAAGCTGCGCTTGACGCTGCCACCCATCCCATGCCACAAGGATTTCAGCCTGGGACGAACACAACTCGTTTGGTGGTATTGCTTCGGCCGCGTCCGACCATTCGTGACCTCATGGGCAATGAATTCGCCCGTGCCGCCCCGCGCTGTGTTTTGTTCGGGCTAAACAGGCGCGCGGCGCTCGAACATGAAAGTCGTCATCGGCGTAGGCACAATGGATTGAAAGGTGTTGGTCGATGGATAGTGAGCCTCTGGCCGTCAAGCGCTTGCCTGTACGCCTCAATGCCGATGCCCGATTGACGATCACCCGTCTGTTCTGGGCGGGCCCCAGCCGCGCCAAGTCGCTCATCAGCCGCATCATGGCTCTGGACGAGGAGGCGGTTTCGCGCCTGCTCTCGTCCACCATGACCGACTTCGGTCACCTCCACGTCGGCCTGGAGGACATTTTCCTGGGCCACTTCGAGCAGGTCGCGCGGCGCGTGGATGTGCCGGGCAAACTGACGACCCAGAGGAAGCTGCTCATCGGGGCGTATTTCACGCTGGAGTATGCGTTCGCCTCGGCGGCCATGTTCAATCCGTCGATGACGCCGGCGATCGATCAGAGCGGCGTGGAGCCCGGATCGCTGCGTTTCACCATGAGCCTGCGGACCGTCGGCGAAGGCCATATCTCCTCGATCATTTTCCGCCGGGGCACCGTCGATGGCGCGGGCAACATCACGATGGAGCCATCGGCTCCGTACAATCAGCATCCCCGGCGAATGGAGAGCCGCTGGTCCGGCGTAGCGAGGCTTCTGCCCCGCATCACCCGCACAGGCGTGCCCGAGACGTTTACAGAAACGGTGCTCGGACCGACGGGCGAAGCCGTCACGACGGAGCAACTGCGACGATACCTCTACAGGGTCCAGAAGCTCGAAGGCATGACGTGGGAGGCAGCCGAGATGGAGAGCCCCGAGTGGATCTCCTCGTGCGACTACGATATCGAGACGACCGTCGGCGGAAATATCACCCAACTTGTCCTGTTTCCCATCTGTCAGGCGGAGTGCCGGGGCATGGAGGACATGCGTCTGGTGCGTTTCACCGACGACGACAGCTCGGTGCGCTACTACGGGACCTACACCGCCTACGACGGCATGCGGACTCGCCCGCAACTATTCGAGATGCCCAGGCCCAGCCTGGCCCGGATTCGCGCCCTGCGCGGGCAGCACGCGTGGAACAAGGGCCTGGCGCTGTTTCCCCGCAAAGTCAACGGGCGGTACATGATGAGCGGACGCATCGACGGCGAGAACCTCTATATGCTCGCATCGGACGACATCCTCGTGTGGGACGAGGCGGTCCTGGTGGAGGGGCCGAGATCGCCTTGGGAGTATGTCCAGATCGGCAACTGCGGCTCGCCGATCGAGACGGAGGCGGGATGGCTGCTACTGACGCACGGTGTCGGGCCGATGCGGCGTTACTGCATCGGCGCGATGCTACTGGACAAGAAGGATCCGACGAAGGCAATCGGCCGGCTCGATCAGCCGTTACTCGTTCCCGCGGCGGACGAACGCAACGGATACGTCCCGAACGTCGTCTACTCGTGCGGTGCGATGGTCCATAACGGCACCCTGTTCATCCCCTACGGAATCAGCGATGCGGCGACCGGCTTTGCCACGGTCCGGCTCGACGACCTGCTTGCAAGACTTTGCTGATTCACGCTCAGACGACGGGCCCGGCATCCTGTCTTCCTGTGCTGGATTCCAGTCGTATTTCGATCCGGCATCGATCATGACCCATCGGCTTGTCTCGCCGCAGCGCGTATCTCGTTCATCTCTGCCCGGAGATCCCGCAACTGTTGTTGAGCGGCCTCGAGCTTCGCGGAATCCCCGGTGCTCGTATACAGGCTCACCATCTCCTTGAGGACGATCGCCTGGCACGATATGCTCGTCAGGCGCGAGATGACTATGCCGTCCTTCTTCGCACTCAAACCCCTGCCGGTTTCCAGAGCAGAGATCAGATAGGCCTCCGTTCTTGCAGGGTCGTGATTGTCCCGACCGATCTGCACCTGGGCGACAACCTCAAAGACGTAGTTCAGGCTTTGTCGGCACGAGTCGAGCGTCTCGGCCATGACCGTCTCCTGGTCCTGCGGCGACAACTGCGACAGCTCGTTCTCCGTCACGCTGCGCATGTACGGACGGTTGAAGATGTCGAGGGACAGATACTGCCTCTCCTGCGGGTCCGCTGCCTGCAGTCCGGCAGATTCACGTTTCCAGAACGCGGCAACAAAACTCTCGATGGCCTTGTTCTGTTCTTGTGGCGGGAGCCGCTCGAACTGCTCCGTCGTGAGGGAGCGACCTTCCGCAACCGGTGCATCGCGCCGCCCGGCATCCTGCGGCAGCTCGGAATTGAGTTTTGGGCTGTGGCCGAGAGTGGGCACGTCGCTCGGCGTCTGCGCTGAGACCGGTGGTTTGCCATCGGATGAATGTTTCGACAGAAGGAATATTCCCAGAGCCGCTACGATGCATGCTGCTACTATCGCCGCTAAGATCTTCATTTGACCTGCTCCCGGACTTTCGTCATCTCAGGGCTGCCCTGGACCGGTCCACCAACATTCGCCGGCCACCAGAGTACTCTACTCACATAGACGCTGCAAGCCGGCAGAATTGGGCGCGCCATGCCTGTTTCCCGGCATTCCCGTCGGTCCAATCGCTTATGGAGACGCATGATGTTGCATCTCCGCGGGCAGGTTGCCGGAGGCACTGTGGGAGTCATTTGTGTCGGAAGATACGAGGTACCACAACTCCGCGCTGTGGCAGCGCAAGCCTTCCCACGGATGTGAACTATGGGAAGGCTAGTGCATGTCATCACTCTCCCCGCGTGCCGACCGAGGTTTCTCCCCACCCCTTCAGCATCCCGGCTGCAGTCCATGCGGAAATTGCAGCGTTGGAAGCACATTCCTGGACGGCGTAGCTTCCACCCCGCTCCGTTACTCGTTCCACCCGGTCAGAGACTGATGTGGAGCCGTCATTGCATCGTAGGACATCGCAAGCGGATGCAATATAGGCAATACTCCGAATGTGCCATAGGGGAACCCTGCATCCGCCGACAGAGCGAGAAGAACGGGCTGGTCAAACGCGTATTCCGTCGGCGTGGCAACATGAAGGGAACCTCGGTGAGGGTGCATGACCGTCCATGCGGTGAGACGGAGGCGGTTTTGACCTACGGCTCGGCCGCGAGGACGGTGGGCATGAAATGCCTCGTCTCGACCATCTTCGCTGAGTTAGGCGGCTCGGCCCTGCAAAATGGCCTCGGCTCCCCCGCGAAGCCAGAATTTTTCCGTGCCTTTGACGCGTTTGTTGAACTGCTTGATCAGTGATTCCACGATCGTACTGGTCACCGGAAGGCCCTGGCGACGATATCGCGGGTAGTCCATCCGTGCCGCATTGTCGGTGACATATTCCAGAACGCAAGACACGACCTTGCTAGGATGGTCGGCTCGGGCTCGCTCTGGCGGCGGCCCCAGACGTTCCAAGTGCTCGCGCAACGTCGCCTGGACTTGCGAGACGTGTCCCGCCCAGGCCGCCCGCAGCATTCGTTCATACAGCCGCCAAGCCCGGAACGCCCCCCGGCAACCTTGATCCCGATACGCCGCTGTCGCCGCCGCATAGAGATGGACCAGCAAGTGCAGGAAGTCCAGAATCTGTTCCCATCCCGGAAAGTGCATCTGCCCCAGAGGCTCGATCCAATTGCCCCCGTCGCCCACCACCGCCCGACGTACGGCCTGATAGAACCCCCGTCGCATCGCCTCCGCCGCCACCATCCAGCCGAATCCTTCTGTCCCCTGCATGGTGGCGACCGCCGTGCGAACGAGACGTTGCGGCCACTCCATAACCGCTTCGGCAACCAATGATGCGTTCGCCTTGGGGGCGGTAGGACGCGTGGCAGGGCTGCCGCGAACCTGCTCCATCTCCTGGCACAGTCGTATCACTCGCGGGGGATCCAGAAAGATCGCCGGAGGATCGGGCTGAGGATCCCGCTCGCAGGGGATCGAGGTGTATGTCTGCAGGCAGGCGACCTTCGTGTCCGCCCAGTGCGGCTCACGGACCCCGGCACACCCGTCATCGGCACGCAGTCGAATCTTGCCCGCATCCAGGTGGATGGCGGCCACCTGCGGCGGCTGACGATACACAGGCGACAAGAGTCCCGCCTTCATCCGCTCGACCTCGTGATCCCGCTGTTGGGCCCGCTCGCGGCCCAACCGTTCGCTGATCCGCTGCACATGCTTGGCGCTGATGGATAACTCCCCCACGCGGTCCAACGTCTGTGCCGCCTTCTGGAAGGACTCCTCGTTGGCCCCGGCGTACTCGATCTTGATCATCAAGGCCGCACTGTAGCCTTCGGTGCCCAGAGCCAATCGCTCATCCAGCAGGGAAAAAAATCTTACGGCATCGCGGACAACGGGCCGCCGCTCGGCGGTATTCGATCTTGCCGCGTCGCGTCATCAACTCCCGGACCTGGGGCTGAGTTCGCCGAGCCGATTCGTGCGACGCCGGCCCTCCACAGATCGGACAGACGCCTTGGGCACTTGCCTCGACCGTCGGGTCCTGGGCAACGTGCCCGGCCATCAGCCAGCACGCCAGTTCGTCCGTCACCTCACAGGCCCGCTGCTCACGCTGGGCAAACGTCACCAGACCGTTCTGTCCATCATGGCCAAACATCCGATCAAAGCCCGTCTCGGCCAACGCCAAGAACTCCGCTCGCTTGCGATCCAAGGCATCTGTTGCCATGTCCAATCCTCCCTGAACGCCCGGTTCCGGGAATCCCAGACCCGGCCTCCCGAGCAGGGTTCCCTCTCCCCTCTCTATCGGCCAAATCACACCCGCAACTACGGTCATGCACCCCCTCGGTGAGATTCTCTTGCATATTCGCTTCTGTTGGGGGCATATTCATGGGCCTATGAGGTCTGAAAGGCGTGTGATATGGATGGCAGCAAACCGATGATCGATTACGTAACACTACTCCTGACCAACATGTCAGCGGCCCTGATCGTGCTGGCTTGCTTCCTGTGGCGCGGCCTGGATCGACCCGAGAGCAGGAATTGGGCGCCGGCCTTTGGAATCTCGGGATTGGTGGCCACCGTTGTGGGGCTTGCGATGACGTTCACATGGCCGATTCCCAAGCCCTTCAGCATGGCCTATGGCGAGATGTCGGTCCTGTTTGGCGTGCTGTTCCTGGGTGCGGCCTGGGCCTTGGCGGCCGGGTGGAGGCTGTTGCCCCTGGGGTACTACGCGTTCTTGCCCGGTCTGGCGGCCATCCTGCTGGGTGTTCGGATTATCGAGTCGTCCCTGGTCCCGGCTGCAATCCTGGCCGGCCTGGGTTTCATCCTGACCGGTCTGTGCGGCGTCGGGGCGGGCGTTGTGCTCCGGTGGCCCGACGCACGACGGCTCCGCGTCATCGGCACTGCGGTTGTGCTGGCGGCCGCCGCGATCTGGGTTCAGACGGACCTCCTTGCCTATTGGCTGCACATGAAGCCGTCCTGATCGCGGCACCGACAACGACGCCAGATGTTGAGATCACACGGAGTCGAACCGAAGAATCTCTATTGGGCGGCCGGCAGCTTCTCCGGCGTGAGTTGCGTGATTGCCTTGCCCACCAGTTGTACGATTTGAAGGTGCTCCGGGCCTGAAAGCGATTGGCCGAACTGACGCACGGCGTCGAGACGTGCCTTGGTGCCTGCAGGATCGGCGACAGCCGCAACTGCGCCACCAGCGGAGACGACGCTCTTGGCTATATCGCGCAGGAGCTTTGACAGATCCTGGGCCTGCTGACTGATCTGCTCTCTCTGGCCCGGCAAGAGTTTGGCGAACTCCTCCTCCGTCATCGTCAGAACGGGGATGCCTTGGTAGACGGCGGGGTCGGTCCAGTGAATTTCGAGGAACTTCTTGACGGCCTCGTCCTTGTTGCCTGCATACCACGCGGCGATGACTTCGCCGAAGTAGGCCGGTGCCTTCGTCCCGGCGCTGGTCGTGTCGGCCGGTGCGGCAGGGGCCAGACCATCGGCTCGGGCAGGCGGCTGTGACGCCGCCTTGGGGGCGGACGGTGCGGCGCTCGGGGCCTGAGCTTGAGCCCGGGGTTGGTCCTGCTTCTTGGAACAGCCTGAGAGCAACAGAAGGCCCATGGCCACGGCTGCAATCACAATTCCTGGTCGCATGCAAATCTCCTCAAACACGGTTTCTTAAATCGCGTGCACATTATGGTGGCAGGTGCCAGCCGGAACAAGCCAAAACTGCGGACTTCATCTGGGCTTCGTGGTGGCGGCCGAGGTGATGAGTTGCGGCGGCGGGGCGGTCCGGGTACGCTACCGGGTCCAAGACAACCCGCTTTCCGAGAAAGGCTGGCACGGTATGGTCAAGACGAAGCAGATTCAGGTGCAAACCAAAGGCAACTGCCACGTCATCGATATTACGGATCAGGTCGCCGACGAGGTGACGGGCTCAGGCGTCCAGGCCGGGGTGGCGACCCTCTTCAACGTTGGCTCGACCGCGGGGCTGACCACGACGGAGTACGAGCCGGGACTGGCGAACTACGACCTCAAGGCGGCATTCGAGCGGATCGCCCCGGAGGCGGGCCACTATGAGCACGAGCAGACCTGGCACGACGACAACGGCCACGCACACGTGCGAGCCTCGCTCCTCGGCCCATCGCTGAGCGTCCCGTTTACCGACGGCCGGCTCACGCCGGGTACTTGGCAGCAGATCATCCTGGTCGACTTCGATACCCGGCCTCGCACCCGCACGGTCATCTGCCAGATCATCGGTGAGTGATTGCCGCTGGCGGACCCGAGGCAACGTCCTTTGCGGACCATTGACCCGCTCACAAGCTCATGCTCCACAGACCGCACTTGACGTAAGTCCGATAACAGCATAAGATCAGGGCAAGTTTGTTTTATTGAAATCCCGTGGTTATGGCGATATCCAGTGGTATGAGGAATCTTCACATGCCCTTGTTGTGTCTGGCGGCGCTGCCGGTTCTTGTGTTGAGTGGCTGCGGCCGGAAGGCCAAAACTGAGCCCAACTCCATCGATCTGGTGTCCGAGAGCAAGCTCGGAATGCGAATCGGGTCGGTCGCTACGGTGACGAAACCCGTGCCGGTAGCGGTGCGAGGGTATGGTCTGGTCGGCGGTCTGCCCGGCACAGGGGCGGGGAATTGCCCGCCGGCGGTCCGGGGGTATCTCAGACGCTATATCATGGCCCAGGCGCCCATTGGCGGTGTTGACGTCGATGCGTTGCTCAACAGTAAGAACACGGCGGTCGTGCAACTGGAGGGCATGGTGCCCGCCACCGCCTCGGACGGCGAGCGCTTCGATGTCCGCATCTCGCTGGCGCCGGGCTCGGAAGCATCGTCTCTCTACGGCGGATGGCTGTACAAGGCGGAGCTGATACCCGGCGGCGCCGGCAGCGGGGCCCGGGCTCTGGCAACGGTCGAAGGACCCGTGTTCATCAACGCGATCGGCGTCAGCAAGCCGGATGTGCGGGAGGGCTACATCCTCGGCGGCGGCCGGGCCCTCGGCAACTATCGGGGGGCCCTCACGCTGCAAAAAGCCGATTTCCTGCTGGCCAGCCGAATTCGCAACCGGCTGAATGAGCGGTACGGCTCGGGCACCGCTGATGCCCTGGCCCCGACCACCGTAGGATTGCGCATCCCCGACGAGTACCGTCGCCGCAAGCTGCGATTCATTGACATGGTGGGTGCGACGTACGTGGACCAAACGCCGGAACTGAGCGAGGCCAGGATCAACACGTACGTGCAGCGGCTGGCTGCCTCCGATGACAAAGAAGCCAGTGAAATCGCCCTTGAAGCGATCGGGCGGGAGTGCCTGGGCAAGCTCGGCACGCTGCTCCAGGCCTCGGATGAAGAGGTCCGGCTGCGGGCGGCGCGATGCATGCTGAACCTGCGCGACGACCGTGGGTTCGTCCTGCTGCGGGACGTGATGTCCTCACCCAAATCCCCGCGGCGACTGGAGGCGATGGATGCGATGGCGATTTCGGCCCGGCGCAACGATGCGACGGCCGTAATCCGGCGGATGCTGCGGGACAGCGATCCGGCCATCATCCTTGCCGCCTACGAGCATCTGCGCGACCTTGAAGACCTATCCGTCCGACAGGAACTCATCGGACGCGGTTTCTACCTCGAGCAGGTGGCGCAGACGGATCGCAAGGCCATTTTTGTATCCCGCAGCGGGGAGCCCCGGATCGTCCTGTTCGGCGTCCCGCTGACGTGCAGGCACGATCTGTTTGTGGAGTCGCCGGATGGAATGGTCGTCGTCAACTCGAAGCCGGGCCAGGAATACGTATCCATCATGCGCAGGCACCCAACGCGGCCCGGGATCATCGGACCGGTCGAGACGGGTTTCGGCGTGGAGGAGATCGTGCGGACGCTGGGAGGTGAATTCTCGCCGAACAAGGAGGGGGCCGTCTCCGGCCTGGGCGTCTGCTACGCCGATGTCGCGACATTGGCGCAGCAACTGGTCGCCAAGGACGCCGTCGAGGCCGAGTTCTGGGCGGGTCCCCTCCCGAAGCTGGGTCTAATAATCAAGAAATGAGCGAGCTTAGGCCGATAATAGAGAAGCGTCTTGTTCTTGGACAGCCCCCGAAGGATGGGTGTCTTTTTACTACCGTGACTGTTGGATAAGCGATGCGACTGGAGAAAATCGTACTGGATGGCTTCAAGAGCTTTGCCGATCGCACGGAATTCGCTTTTGATGCTGCCATAACGGGGATTGTCGGACCTAACGGCTGCGGCAAGAGCAACGTGGTGGACGCGGTCAAGTGGGTCCTGGGCGAGCAGAAGCTGAAGAGCCTCCGCAGCGATCAGATGGCCGATGTGATCTTCGGCGGCAGCGGCAGCCGCAAGCCGCTCGGCTCGGCGGAAGTGACTCTGGTCATTTCCAATCCTGAGGGAAGCGCCAGCGGCCGGCTGCCCATCGATGCCGAGCACGTGCAGATCTCCCGGCGCATCTACCGCAGCGGCGAGTGCGAATACCGCATCAACAACAAGGTCTGCCGACTCAAGGACATTCGCGAGCTGTTCATGGACACCGGCGTCGCCACCAGGGCCTACTCGATCATCGAGCAGGGCCAGGTGGAGAAGCTCGTCAGCGCCTCGAAAGAGGACCGGCGCATCGTCTTCGAGGAGGCGGCCGGCATCAGCAAGTACAAGGCCCACAAGAAAGAGGCGCTCCGCAAGCTGGAGCACACGGAGCAGAACCTGCTGCGGCTGGCGGACATCCTCGCGGAAGTGGCCAAGCGGCTGCGCAGCGTCAAGCTCCAGGCCGGCAAGGCCCGCAATTACCTCGAATACACGCAAAGACTCAAAGAGCTTCAGGTCAATTTCTCGCTGGTCGAGTACGGCAAGAACAAAGAGCAGCTCGACAGCAGAAGCGAATCGCTTCGCCAGGCGGAGGACTTCTTCTCGGCGGCTGCCGCCGAAGAGGCCGGAGCTGAGGCCGCCGTCAGCCGCCTGGGCAACGAGATCATCGATATCGAACATCGGCTCAGTGAAACCGGAAACGCCCTGGTCTGTGCCCAGAGCAAGATCGATCAGAAGCTGCAGCGGATCGAATTTCTGCGATCCCGGATCGGCGACCTGGAGCAGCGGCGGAACGCCGCACTGCAGGAGATCGAGCGGCTGCGCGGGCAGGACGAGGGTCTCAAGGCGGACCTGACTCGCCATCGCAACGAACTGGCCGTCTGCGACCGGGTCGTCGGCGAGCGGACGGAGTCGATCCAGGAAATCCAGAATATCAGCCGCGAGGCGGACGCGCAGTTGGCCTCCCTGGAGGCGGAGCTGGAAGACGAGAAATCCGGCATCATCGACATTGTGCGCCGGACGGCCCAGCTTCATAACGAGATTCAGAGCATCTCCAGCTATCGCAACAATCTGTCGAGTCAGCGGGACCGGCTCGCCGGACGGGCCGAGGTGGCCAAGGCGGAGCTGGAGCGGGTCCTGACGGAAAAGGCGCAGCACAATGCCCGCCTGGGCGATATTGCCCGCGTCATCGAGGAGCTGGAACAGAATCTGGAGTCCAAGCGGCAGAAAATTGAGGAAGCGGAGGCCCTGGTCGCCGACGAGGGCAAGCGGCTCGCCCACAGCAAGGAGATCCGCAGCGCCCTGAGCAGCGAGCTGGCGGTGCTGACGGACATGGAGCGCCGCTACGAGGGATTGGGCAACGCCGTCAAGAACATCGTCAAATCGCAGAAGGACGAGAGCCGGCGGCTCGATTACATCGACGGGATCATCGCGGAGAAGATCGGCACGGATGTCGAGTACGCCGGGGCGGTGGAAGCGGCCCTGGAGGGGCTGACCGACGTGCTGCTGGTCAAAGATACGGCCCGGCTGCTGCAAGATGGCGAAACCATCTCGAACCTGGAAGGGCGCGTGGCGTTTCACGGCCTGGATCGTGCAGACCCCTTCGTGGATGATGCGGACTTCTCCAAGTACCCGTTCGTCCGGGGCCGGCTCGTGGAGTTCGTCCGGTTCAAGAGCAAATACGCGCCGCTGGCGTGGCGCCTGCTCGGCAAGACCGTGATCGTGGATTCACTGACTGCGGCCGCGGAACTGGCCGACTACACGAGCGCGGGGTACACGTTCGTCACGTTGAGCGGCGAGTGTCTCACCGCCGCAGGTGTGATCCGGCTCGGTCCCCTGGGCAAGGCGACGGGCCTGATCTCCCGCCGAAGCCGCATCGACCAGTTGGAGGAAACCATCGCCGGCATCAACGCCGAGATTGCCGAATTGGAGGCGAGCATCCAGCGCAATACGCAGACGAAACTCCACCTGGAGAAGCTGTGCAAGGACCTGCGCACCGCGGTATATGAGGCGAATACCGAGAAGATGCAGATGACCTCCCGGCTGGCGGTCCTGGAGCAGGACGTCAAGCGCCTGAAGGAGGAAGAGCCGCTGATCGCCGGTGAGATCGGCTCGCTCGAAGCGGAGATCGCGGAATCCGTGCAGAAGGAGTACGAGTCCAAGCAGCGGCTGACGGAGCTGGAGACGGTGAACCGGGAGCGAACCGCCCGCATTCAGGAGCTCGAGGCCCGCCACGGCGGGCTCAAAGAGCTCCAGCAGAGCCGCATGCAGGAATTGACGGAATTGAAGGTCCAGTTAGGCCAGGTCATCGAGCAACAGAAGGGCCTGCGGCAGATCATCGAGGGCCTGCAAGGCCAGATCCAGGCGAGCCTGCAGACGCTCACGGCGGCCGAGGACGAGGTGCAGGTCTGCGCCGGGCAGCTTGTCGAGGCCCAGAGGGACATCCTCGCCTGCGAGGCCCGTGTCTCCGAGTTGTACGTCGAGAAGGAGGCGGCCCAGCAGGGCAACCGGCAGTTGCAGGAAGAACTTGAAAGGCTCGTCGCCGAGCAGAAGCACAATGACGAGCTGGTCCGCTCCAAACGGACGCAGAAGGCCGAGATCGAGCACAAGCTCGGCGAGCTGCGCGTCGAGCTGGGCCAATTGGAAGTCCGCCAGCAGGACCTTGTGGCGCGGGTGCGCGACGAGCTGCAGATCGATCTGGCCCAGGCGTACGCCAACCGCACGGCCGGCGATGTGGACTGGGAACAGGTGAAAAACGAGATCACCGAGCTGCGGGGCAAGATCGAGCGGCTGGGCAACGTCAACCTCGACGCCATCGCTGAGCAGGACTCGCTGGAGGAGCGTCATAACTTCCTGGCCAACCAGGTCGAGGACCTCACGCAGAGCAAAAGCCAGCTTCAGCAGCTCATCAGCAAGCTCAACAAGCAGAGCCGCGAGCGGTTTGTCGAGACCTTCGAGCAAATCCGCGCGAATTTCCAGCAGATTTTCCGCAAGCTCTTCGGCGGCGGCAAGGCCGATATCGTGCTGGAAGAATCCGATGACGTGCTGGAGGCGGGCATCGAGGTCATCGCCCGCCCGCCGGGCAAGGAGACGCGGAGCATCTCGCTGCTCAGCGGCGGCGAGAAATCCATGACCGCCCTGGCCCTGCTGTTTGCGGTCTTCCGCACGAAGCCCTCGCCGTTCTGCTTCCTCGATGAGGTGGACGCCGCACTCGATGAGGCGAACAACGAGCGATTCGACATGCTCCTGCGCGATTTCGGGATCGACAGCCAGTTCGTCGTGATCACGCACTCCAAGCGGACGATGAGCATCGCCCAGATGCTCTTTGGCATCACGATGCAGCAGCAGGGCGTCAGCAAGAAGATCGCCGTCCGCTTCGACGAATACAGCGCGGAAACTGCCGCAGCGTAGATGCGTCTCGCCTGCAAATACGTATGAACGCGCATCTACTCTTCCTTTCGTTCCCAGTAGCCCTTCAGACGTTCAAAGTACCCTATGCGCGTCTGTATCTTTGTAATCTCCCTGGGATAGAACTCGGACATGATGTCGCACAACTCGAGCATCCATTTCTTGCGTGAGTACTGAGGCCGCAGGCAAATCCGGTTCGAGTTGGCGATTTGAACCTGTCCCCACCCGAGAGCGCCCACGGTAAGACAGTCCCAATCGAGGAACTCAATTGGCAAGAACATGACATCTGATATCCTTGCATGAATCCCGTCCAGAGTGTACCTCACCATGAGTAGTGCGAAGTAGTTTGAATCCTCCTCGTAGAATCGAGCCAGACGTTCTACAGAAGTCAGGTTCGGCATGTTGAATCTTGTGTCCTCTCGATGGGTCTTGACATCTACGACATAGTAGAAACCGTCTCTGTCCTTGAAGGCGATGTCCGCCATGGATCGACGCGCGAACGTGGCAGAGTATTCTGCGCACTCATCTCCAACAATCGCCTGGAAATGCTCCCCAAATATGCTCTCCACTGCATCTCCAAATGCGCGCGTGCTTTGTGCGGTGCTTACGGAGAGGAAGTCGCCGTACCCATTCAGGAAGTCCTTGGTCTTTTGCTGAATGTCTTTGAATTTGTCGGTGTAGAAGATACTGCTCTTTTTCACTCTGGCTCTCCCGGGTGAAAGGTCGCCTCGCGACGTGGCTTAGAACAGCGATGGATGATCCCTTACGCAGGTTACCCTCTGGCGGGTATCCGGTTGCTCCGACAGACTATTTCGTTCCCAGAAGATCCCATCCGTATATCCTTGGATAGCGCTGCTGTGATCGGCCATGCGCAATCGCTTCTCGGCTAGGCAACAGTACTCCAAGTCGATCTCAACTCCGATATAGTGCCTGTCCAACTTCTTTGCGACTACGGAAGTCGTGCCGGCGCCGAGGAACGGATCAAACACGACATCTCCCGGGTTAGAACTCGCCAGGAGTACTTTGGCCAGGAGTTTCTCAGGTTTCTGAGTAGGATGATCAGTGTTCTCTGGCATGGACCAGAAAGGTACCGTGAGGTCTGTCCATAAGTTTGATGGATGTGTCACCCGGTATCGTCCCCCCTCCGCATTCTCCCAATCCTTCGGCCTGCCGTTCGTGTCAGTGTAGGGTGCAATGACTCTACGTTTCAACTTCACGGCGTCCACATTGAAAGTATAGCTATCGGATGCTGTCGCAAACCAGATGTCCTCTGAGTTATTCTTCCAATTGCTCTTTGCGCCGCGTCCCTTTTCTCTTTCCCAAGTAATTCGATTCTGGACTTGGAAGTATCTGAGAAGGACCTTGTGAATACATGCAGAAGACCGCCAGTCGCCGCATACATAGAAGGAGCCATCCTGCTTGAGCAGCCGCGGGATTTGGGATATCCACAAATCAAGCCATCGTTCATATTCTTCAAGATCGCGCTGGGTGAACATGCGTCCGTTGAACTCTTTCGTGAGGTTGTAAGGGGGATCTGCGAAGACGAGATCGACTGAGTGTGGAGGGAGGCACCCAATTGCGTCAAAGACGTCCTGCCATATCGTTGAGTCGATGATCTCAGCCAGAGAGACCGGCGAGTGGATCGTCTTCAGCCGCAGGCGGTAGTTCTCTCGCTCCTCGGGACTGAGCACAATCGTCCTGTTTCGAGTGGCTCTGTTCTTTTCAGGCATTGCCTGGTCCTTTCCTGCCATCAGTGCATACTCCATTTCTGACAGCTTTCACGAAGTCCTCTTGCGGCGCCATTATGCCTCATCTTGTCAAGAAAGGCAACTGGCTGTCCGAGGGGAGGGAATGCATAGAACGAGCCTCGGAGAATTCGTGATTGAAGGCTGATAGAAGCGGTGTTACAATCCGGCTTGTTTGGCAGGTGCCGGAGAACTGGTCGGGGCCTGAGGCGTACCAGGGATCGAGAGAATTGGGCGGCGCGGGCAGGGATTTGCCTGTGCCATTTTGCGGGTGAGCATGGAGCAGCGGATCGATAAACACACATTGCCGAACGGCATGGTGCTGTTGGGCGAGCCGATGGCGGGGGTGGAGTCGGTGGCCTTCGATTTCATGCTTCCAGCGGGGGTGGCGTGGATGCCCCCCGGCTGCGGCGGGGCGGCGAATGTCATCTCCGAGTGGATCTTCCGCGGGGCGGGGCCCTGGGACAGCCGTAAGCTCGGCGATGCGATGGACGGCCTCGGCCTGCATCGCTCGACTTCCATCGGCAGCTCGCACCTGTACATCGGGGCCGCACTGGAATCCAGCAATCTCGCCCGGGCGCTGGCCCTGTACAGCGACATCATCCTCAATCCCCACCTCAGCGACGAGCAGTTCGAGCCCGCCAGGCAGCTTATCATTGAGGAGGTTCGCGGGCTGGAGGATGAGCCCCGACAGAAGGTGATGGTCGAGCTGCGAAAGCGGTTCTATCCTGAGCCGCTCGGCCGCAGCACCGTGGGCGAACTCAACGATCTTCAGGGCCTGACGGCCGCGAAAATCAGGGAGCTTGCCGGCAGTTACCTCAACGTCCCGCAGGCGATCTTTTCCGTCGCAGGCAAGTACGACTTCGACGCCGTCTGCCGACAGATCGAGGGCGTGTTCGGGCACAAGCGGGGCGAGCCGCTGAATCCGCTCGTCGTTGGCTTCCGGGGGCCGGCGTACACGCACATCCCCAACGACGGTGCGCAGGTCCACATCGGGCTGATGACCCCTACGGCCAGATTCATCGACAAGGAGTATTATGACGCCCGCACGGCGGCCTCCGTCCTTTCGGGCGGCATGAGCGCCCGGCTGTTCACCGAGGTCCGCGAAAAGCGCGGCCTGTGCTATGCGATCGGCGCGAAATATCACTCGCTCAAGGAAGCGGCGGGAATCTCCTGCTACGCCGGCACGGCGCCGGAGAAGGCCCAGGAGACGCTCGACGTGGTCATCGGTGAGTTCCGCCGGCTCTCCGAGGGGATCAGCGAGGAGGAGCTGGAGCGGGCCAAGGTCGGCCTGAAGTCGTCGCTGATCATGCAGAGCGAATCGTCGAGCAGCCGGTCCGGCTCCATCGGCAGCGACTATTACATGCTCGGAAGGGTCCGGACCCTCGACGAGATCAAGGAGAAGATTGAGGCCTGCACCGTCGATTCCGTCCTCGGATTCCTCCGGGCCAATCCGTTCGAGGAGTTCACGGTGGTCACCATCGGGCCCAGGGAGGTCCGTGTCGGATAGCGCGATGCAATTTCAACAGAGAACATTGTCGAATGGCCTGGTCCTGATTGGCGAGGTGAATCCCGCCGCCAAATCCGCCGCGGTCGGCTTCTTCGTCCGCACCGGGGCGCGGGACGAGGACCTCCAGGTCAACGGCGTGTCCCATTACCTCGAACACATGCTGTTCAAAGGCACCGAGCGGCTGAACGCCTTCGAGGTCAACGAGGCCTTCGACCGGCGCGGAGCGCAGTTCAACGCCTTCACGAGCGAGGAGCAGACGGTGTTCTACGCCGCCGTGCTGCCGGAGTATCTCGTCGAGATCACGGCCTTGTGGGCGGAGCTGATGCGCCCGGCCCTGCGCGATGACGACTTCACCGTGGAGAAGAACGTCATCAAGGAGGAGATCGCGATGTACCAGGACACGCCAGCGTTCGACGTAGTCGACCGATGCAGGAGCCTGCACTTTGGGACCCACCCATGCGGGCACAGCGTCCTCGGGTCCGTGGAGAGCATCGACGCCCTGACGGCGGACGAGATGCGCGAATACTTCTCCCGGCGGTACGCCCCCAACAACCTGATCGTCGCCTGCGCCGGGAATTTCGATTGGGATCGGTTCACGGCGACGGTGGAAGACAAGTGCGGTTCGTGGCCGGCACAGGCGGTGGAACGGCCCCTGACCGACTTTGGGGGCACGAAGCGTAAAGACCGGGCGGATAAGCCGAATCTCAAACGCGAGCACATCTGCCTGATGCACCGCGGGGTGTCCACCCAAGACTCTCGACGGTTCGCCGCCGCACTTCTGAGCATTGTCGTCGGCGACGACTATGGATCGCGATTCTTCTGGGACCTTGTGGACAAGGCGCTCGTCGAGGAGGCGGTGATGCACTTCGGCCCGATGGATGGCACCGGCCTGTTCTACAATTACTTCTGCTGCAGCGCGGAGAACGCCGCCAGGGTCATGGAGATCGTCAACGGCATCTTCCGAGACCTGAGCGAGAAGGGAATCACGCCCGACGAGCTGGCGAAAGCCAAGAACAAGGTGCTCAGCGCCCTGGTGATCAAAAACGAGCTGCCAATGGGACGCCTGGTCGATCTGGGCTTCGAGTGGATGTACCTGGGCGAGTACCGCTCGATCGAGCAGGATGTCGAGGCGGTCAAAGCCGTCGAGGTGGGCCAGGTCAACGCCCTCATTCAGCAGCTCGACCTGACCAGTTACACCCAATATTGCCTGGGACCGGCGACAGTCCCCTGCTGAGAGGCTCCCCAACGGGAGAGGCAAGGTCGCCAAGCGTCCTGCTGATTATCGCGGATAAGCAGCGGTTCGATACCGTCCACGCTCATCGAGTAGAATGTCGGCGGCAGACGAGCCAGTCAGTTGTCCGGCCTGGAAAACGACCCCCGGGAGTTGCAGAATCTCGCGGCGGATAGCCGATAAGAACAGCAGATGTAGAGGCGTAGAAGCGCAAAATCTTGCGTCTCTACCACTCAGCGTCGAAAGGAATCGAACGACGAAAATATTTTCTGGCAAGACTACACCGCATGGAGGTATGATGGGGTGGCATGGATGGTGGCAGAGTCGGGCCGTCTGTGGCATCGCGTTATGCGTTCTGAGGAGGCCTTGGCAACTGTGGAACAGGTAGACGGCAACAGGAGATCGAAGCCGGCGCGAGTGCTTCGGGCCAGAGATGTCATCCCGCCGTTCGGCGGGGATGTCCCGAAGTCTCGTGAGTCGGATGAGCGTAAAGAGGAAACGACGCTCCCACCTGCGCGAGTGGAAGAGTTCGGGCAGAAGAACCGCCATATACAAGAGCCGGAGGACGGCCGCCGCGAAGCGGATCGCGCCGGATCGCCGTCGTGTGGGACGGTGGAGATACCGGCGTACGATCTGGCAGAGAACATCCTGGCCGAGCATCGGCGGGCGGCCGCCAGACGCAGGAAAGCGCCGGGCCAGACGCAGGCGGCGTTGACCCCGCCTCTTGTCACGGCCGGCGCGAGAGTGCACACCGCCGCGCTCTCGTCCATGGACTTGCTCGAACTGCAGCGGGTCGTGGCGCAGATCGTGGCTCGGGACATCGAGCGGCTGTGCAAGAGGCCGGCCAAGGCTCCGTGCGGATAACGGCGACAATCGGGTGAAATGGCTGAGGGAGGCCGGGAAACCGGCTGGGAATTGGAGGGTAGGGCTATGTCGGAGCATGCGGATCTCACCTGTCGGCACGCCGGCAAGGAGGGACATGTGTCGTACGTTTCACAGCAGGCGGGACATTGCTGTTCACGGACGCGGTGGTTTCATCATCTTCGACACTCCTGGATGCGGCTGTTCTTTCCTCTCGTCGGTCTGTTCTCCCTTGTCTGGTTCCTGGTGCGGGTGATCCCAAAGCCCTCGCGGGCGGCCTATCCGTGCCAGCGAGTGGCATTTCCACTGGCGTCGAGCTTTGTCCTGTGGCTGATCGGGCTGGCGGGCTCCGTCGCCATGTTTCGCAAGGCGAGGCGGTACTTTGTGCATGCCCGGCTTATCGCCGGCGTGATGTGCCTGGGACTCAGTGTGGGGATCGTGTGGCTGCTTCTCGACCCCGCCCGGGAGCCGGCAGGCGCGGCGGACTTGCCTTTGCCGAATCTTCCTCTTGGCGTCGCCCGGGGTGTGCAGCCGGGACGCGTTGTGTGGATTCACGACCCGAACGCCACCGACTGGGACGGATACAACTCGAAGGAGCCCTGGTATGACGACGCCCACACCGATCCGGCGGTCGTGCGGAAGATGGTCTCGCGGGCGATCCGTGGCCTGGCAGGCGAAACCACCGACGCCAAGGCCTGGGACAAGCTCTTTCGACACTTCAATCAGGTCCGTGGCAAGGGCGATGTCGGGTGCACCCCCGGCGAGAAGGTCGCCATCAAGATCAATAATACGCTCTGCTACAACGCCAACACGACCACGTTTGAGAAACAGCCTGAGAACCGCAACCGGATCGACACTTCGCCGCAGATGATTGCCGCACTGCTTGGGCAACTGGTGAACGTCGTGGGCATGGCACAGCAGGACATCAGCATCGGCGATCCCGGGCGGATCATGCCGGGCTTCATCTACGACCGCGTCCACCCTCAGTTTCCCGATGTCTGCTACCTGTCCAACACCGGCGGGATGGGCCGAACGGCTGTGGAGTTCTCCAACGTCCCGTTCTACTGGAGCACGCCCGCCGCAGCCGGAACGAAGCAGGATTTCCTGCCAAAGCAATTTGCCGAAGCCGCCTACTTCATCAATTTCGCCATCCTGAAGTGTCATGACCAGGGCGGCATCACAGTCTGTGGCAAGAATCTCTACGGCTCATTGATCCGCAACCCCGACACGACACTCTGGGGCAAACGGTACAACTACTACGACATGCACAAGAGCCTGCCGAAGAACACCCCTGGCATGGGCAAGTATCGGACCCTGGTGGACCTGCTGGGACATCCGCAGCTTGGCGGCAAGACGCTGCTGTGCATGGTGGACGGCCTGTTCGCCGGCCACAACTGGTCGTCCGATCCTGTGAAGTGGAGTATCCCTCCGTTCCTCGGCGACTGGCCTTCGAGCGTTTTCGTTTCGCAGGACCCGGTGGCCATCGATTCCGTCTGCTACGACTTCATGTGGATCGAGTGGCCCGACCTGCCCCGCATGGATGGCGCCGACGACTACCTGGTCGAGGCGGCGATGGCGGACAAGCCGCCCTCCGGAACCTTCTATGATCCGAGCCGCAGCGGGGTCCGGCTCGAAAGCCTCGGCGTCCACGAGCACTGGAACAATCCGCTGGACAAGAAGTACTCGCGCAACCTCGGCACCGGCGAAGGTATCGAGCTGACCTGCCCGGGCGTGGCTGACCTCAACGGCGACTCGAAGGTGGGATTCGACGATCTGGCGACTTTGTGCAACGAGTGGCTGAAGGTCTCGGCGGCATCCTCCGCTGGTCTGTCAGGTCCGGGAGGCGACGGCCTGGTGAATCTGCGGGACTTCGCCGTGCTCGCCCACCATTGGACCGCCGGACGCTGACGGCTGCCGGCGACAACTCTCAAGTCTGCTCGCCCGGCGATGCTCAGTATCGCGTCGCTGGGTCCATGATGAAGGGGCACTACCGTGGAAGGTGCTCCCATCAGCCCCGGGCGGGGTGGATTTCAGTAGTGCCCCAGCCAATCGTGCTGTTGCGCAGGCCGGCGGCGCACGACGTGATTCCCGTCGGCGCATCGCCACGGCCTTGCGACTACCTGGGAATCCTCCGTGATATGCCTGCCTCAGACGCCGGATGCTGAACATGCCGGCGGCTGGGCCCTCGTCCCTGCTCAAGATCTACCGGATCTACCGGAAATTCTACAACTGCCTCTGGCGAACTGTCAATCTGGGAAACGACGTATTTTTATAGGGCCCACCGATCGAGCTCGCTGGACCGCCGTGCTCTTTGCGATCCGCCGGCGGGCCTTCCGGCCGACGGCATGAAGAAAATGGCAAAAGCCGATTTATCTGCTTGCAAACCGGGGCGTCGTCCGGTACAGTATCCCTAGACGGTTTGGAGAGGTGGCCGAGTGGCTTAAGGCAACGGTTTGCTAAACCGTCGTAGGGGGTTAACCCCTACCCCGGGTTCGAATCCCGGCCTCTCCGGTCTCCAAGCGTCGCGAGATGTCCTAAGCGGTCACAGTCTGCCCCAAGATACCGCAAATCAAGCACCTACAGCGGAGAGCCTGTCTGTGGACGACAGAGGGGTGGAGACTACCTCTGTGTCAGGAGCGGACAGGAGCGGTACTCACGGTGCACCACGCTCCGACAAGCTGAGCGACAAGCCAGCGGACGCGGACCCGGGGCTCGCTACCGTCGTGGAGGCGTGGGCGAGACTATCCCCGCCTATCCGATCCGCGATCTTGGCGATTGTGGGGGCCTGCGGCGTCGGCCGGAGTGGTTCCCCAGATTCTTTTGCTCTTCTCCGCGCCAACGCCTACAATGACTAACGGTTGGCGGCGCATTGTCCACTGTCGGGAGCCAAGCCTTCGGCCTCTCACGACACTGTTTACGCTGGTACGGGACCGGGATCGAGCGGTTGCACGGGCCAAGGCGTTTGGGAATCCCGCAGGGTGTGAATAGTGGGTCGCGGGGATAGCCCCGAATGGCGTCCCCGTGATCCGTAGAGTTCGGGAGTTCGCTGGGAGTCGGGTATGGGGAGTATCTTCATCAGCTACAGCCACGAGGATGACAGGCTGAAGGAACGCGTTGTCAAGCACCTCTCGATTCTACCGAGCCGCCTGGATCTGTGGGAGGATAGTCGCATCAAGCCGGGTGAGAACTGGTACGAGAGAATTCAACGCGAGCTTCGTTCTGCGAATGCGGCCGTTCTCCTGGTCAGTGCGGACTTTCTTACATCAAATTTCATACTCAAGGAAGAGGTTCCACAACTCCTGGAACGCAGGGAACGTGAGGGCCTCTACGTGACCCCTCTTATCGCACGGCCCTGCGCCTGGCAGGAAGTGACGTGGCTGAGAGGTATGCAGCTTGAGCCGAAGGATGGCAAGCCCCTGTCAGCCTGCAAGGTTCACCAAGTGGAGAAGATCCTCGCCATGCTTGCGGTCAAAATCGCGCACCATGAGCAGGATATCGCCGATAGAGAGCACTTCGGGATACCGCTCCCCGCGCAACGAGGCGGGTCGGAGAAGCCTGAGGGGGCATACAAGGTCTTGGTTGTTGACGATCACCCGATAGTCAGGCTAGGCGTGGCCCAGACGCTTGACTGTGAGCCGGACCTGGAGGTTGTTGGCATGGCCGAGGATGCTCACGAAGCGGTGGAAAAAAGCAAAGCGTGCTCGCCCGATATTGTGCTCATGGACATCTCGCTCAGGGATATGGACGGCTTTGAGGCGACAAAGATCATAACCCAGCAATTCCCGAACACGAAGGTCCTGGTTTTCTCCATGCATTGGGGCACCAGCTATGCGAAGCGGGCGCTACTCGCCGGCGCAATGGGATACGTACTGAAAACCGAAGCAACCGAGAAGCTGCCCACGGCGATCCGCTGCGTGCGTGACGGGGGGATCTATCTCAGCAAAGACGTACAGGGGGCAATCCCCGGCAAGGCCGCCCCGGAAGATGTCTCGAATGTGCCAACGCCGGAGGGCTGCCTCAGCGACCGCGAGCGGGAGGTCTTTCACATGATTGGCGAAGGCTACAGCACGCGCGAGATCGCCGACAAGCTGCATCTGAGCGTCAAGACCGTCGAGACCTACCGGGCCCACATCAAGGAGAAGCTCGGCCTGCAGGACGCCAACGAGCTTCTGCGTTCCGCCATCAAGTGGGCCTCCGCGCAGGGCGAGGAAGCAGAGTAGCAAACACCGGCGGAACCGGGCAGAGGAGCCCGGTTCACAGCTCCTCTCTGGGGAGCAGTCCGGAGTGTGTGCAGCAGCTATCTGATGACTCTCATTTCCGAGAGAATCCCTGCCCGAGTGCACCATTTTGAGGGGTGTTTCAACACCGGTTGTACAATCTGAACTGCCATCCGGGCCGGGCAGTTGGCCACCGTTCGTGGTTATCCGCTCACTCCCGGCGCGTGCTGCAATCTGAGGATAGAGGGGAAGATGCCGCACACAATTGGGCAATGGATCATTGCCCGGAATAGCTATTGCTTGTTTTTGACGCGATGGCCGATATTATTGTGTGTGCCGCCCGATGCCTGTGGCTGGCTTCGGGCAACAGCAACAGAGTTACCATTTAAAATGGGAGGCAACTGTCATGACGACCAAAGTTCTTGCGGTGCTGCTCGCGATTTCCGCGGGGGCGGCACTGGCAACTCCGATGAGCGTTCAGATCCGCAACTGCCGGATCCGAGCGACCCCGTCGCAACTGGGCAACACCGTCGCCACGGTGGATTACGGCGCCGTGCTCCAGGTGGGAGAGCTGCAAAACGGCTGGTACCCCGTGACCACCGCCGACGGCAAGACCGGCTGGGTCCATCAGTCGGCACTGTCCAAGAAGCCCATCGCCATGCGTGCCGGGGCGAACGACGCGGCGACCGGCGCCTCGTCCGATGAAGTCGCTCTTGCAGGCAAGGGCTTCAATGACCAGGTCGAGTCAAAGCTCAGAAGAGAGGGGAAGCTCGATTACACCTGGGTGGACCGAATGTCGGCGATGAATGTCGCCGGGGACAAGATCGCGCAGTTCCGGACGCAGGGCCATCTTTCAGGAGGCACCAAATGAGTAGACGACATGATTGCAGGCTCTGTGTCCTGATGAGCGGCGCGGTCCTCGTATCGGGCCTGGTGGCGGCGGCCGTGTTCTCCGGCTGCTCACAAGTCTCCGAGGCGGGCGCTGGAATCGCACAAGCGGCCGGAGTCATCACTCCCAGCGAGGCCAAGTCGATCACGCGCAGCGCGCAGGCGGTGGAAAAGACGTGGCAGGACCTGACGCCGGAACAGGAATACTACATCGGCCGGGCCGTGGCGGCGCAGGTGTTTCAGACCTACCCGCCGCTGGATCAGCCCCAGGCGAATGAGTACCTGAACGTACTCGGCCAGTCGCTGGCGATCTTCTCGGATCGCCCCGAGACGTTTGGCGGCTACCACTTTCTGCTGCTGAACTCCGATGAGATCAACGCGTTCGCCGCGCCGGGTGGACTGGTCCTCGTGACTCGTGGCATGGTGCGCTGCTGCCGGAACGAAGACGAGCTGGCGGCCGTGCTGGCGCACGAGATCTCTCACGTGGAGAAGAAGCACGGACTCAGCGCGATCAAGCAGGGTCGCCTGACCAATGCGTTCACGATCATCGCATCGGAGTCCGCCAAGCAGATGGGCGGCGAGGAACTGGCGTCGCTGACGCGCGAGTTCGAGGGCTCGGTGAGCGACGTGGTCATGACGTTGACGACCAGCGGTTACTCCCGCAAGCAGGAGAGCAACGCGGATACCGCCGCCGTGAAGATCCTTCGCCGGGCCGGGTACCCGCCGATGGCGATGGTCACTATGCTGGAGCGCATGGACGAGCGGCTGGCCAATGCAGGCGGACTCGGATTCGCAAAGACGCATCCCCCGGCCAAGGACCGTGCGGATGCGGTTCGCGCGATGATCCAGGGCGCCACGCCCACCCCCGAGCCTGCCAGGCAGCAGCGTTTCGCGGCGGCCATGCAGCCGATCACGGCGGGCAAATAGAGTTCCGCGTGGGATTAGACGATCGCGCTCGCGATGCCCGGCGGTGGCGTCGCTGAGCCCGCTCGTAGTGACGCCGTGAGGCGTTCCCGTAGCACGGGCGTCTCGCCCATGAGTTCGAGATCACGGGCAGGATGCCCGTGCTACTTTGTCCTTGCGGGCAGATCACGAACTGAGTCCTGCAAGGTGGATGGACGGCATGGTTAAGCTTGTCAGCAAGTGTCTGCGTGGGATAGGGGTCGGCCTGATCGCCTCAGCGGCGGCACTGCTTGCGTGGCACTGGGGCTGGCTCGAATTGTGGGAGGCCCCGACGTGGGCGTGGCGGGCACGGTTCTTCTCGCAGCGGGAAGTCCCTTCGCCGCAGATCAAGCTGATCCTGCTGGACCAGGCGAGTCTCGATTGGGCGCAGCGAGAGAACGGCTGGGGCTGGCCTTGGTATCGCGAGGCGTACGGCGCGATCTCGGCATTCTGCAAGCGGGGTGGGGCCCGGGTACTCTCCCTGGACATGCTGTACACCGAACCGTCCGTCTACGGGGTGCCGGACGACGAATCGCTGGGCAAGGCTTTGCAGGCGGGTCCGCCGGCGGTTCTGTCCGTCTTGTCGGGGGGCAGCGTGGATGCATGGCCCGAGTACATGCCGCGCCCAAATGTGAAGATCGACATGCGCACCGCGGCGAAGGCTGACCATCTGCTGTTTCCGGTGAAGGAAGTGGCCGCCGGAGCGACTGCCCCGGGACACGTTGCAGGTGTGCCGGACGCCGATGGCGTGTTTCGGCGGATTCTGCCGTTCTGCTGGTTCGATGGGGTCAATGTCCCGGCGCTCGGCCTGGCCACATGGCTGACCGCGAGTGGCCAATCGGCGCCCGTCATCGTCTCCGATAGGCAAGTCCGGATAGGGGAGCAGACCATTCCCCTAGACCGTCGGGGCTACGCGATTCTGCGTTTCAAGGGTCGCGGCGGTTTGCCCGAGGCGATTTCCGCTGCGGCGGTCATCCAATCCGAGCTGCGATTGCGTGAGGGGGGGACACCTTCGTTATCGCCGGAGACCTTCAAGGACAGCTACGTCTTCGTGGGTTGCAGCGCGCCGGGTCTGCTGGACCTGCGGCTGACCCCGGTCAATCCAAAGTGTCCCGGAGTCGCCCTGCACACGACGTTTGTCGACAACCTGCTCACGGACTCCTTCATCGCTGAGGCGGACGGGCGCGCGGTCATCTGGGGCGTGCTAGTCACGGCGATTGCCGCCGCCGTATCGTTGACCTACGGAGGCCGGTGGTGGCAGGCGGGGCCGCTCTTCGTTGTGTGGCTGGCACTGCCGGTCTTCATCGGTTTCGCGGCATATGCCAAAGGACAATGGTGGCCGGTCGCCGCACAAGAAATGGCCGGAGCTGTAGCGATGATCGGCGCTCTGGCCATGAACTACTGGGCCGAGGGACGCCAGAAGGCGTTCATCAAGCAGGCGTTCCGGCACTATCTCAGCGGCGAGGTAATTGAGAAGATCATTCGCGATCCCAAGCATCTGCAATTGGGCGGCGAGAAGCGCGAGCTGACGATCATGTTCACGGACCTGGCGGGCTTCTCGACGTTCTCCGAGCGGCTGGGCCCGGTCGAGCTGACGGCCCTGCTCAACGACTACCTGAGCGAGATGACGGATATCATCCTGGAGGAAGGCGGCACGCTCGACAAATACGAGGGCGACGCGATCATCGCGTTCTGGAACGCGCCGCTGGCGCAGCCGGACCACGCGGTGCGCGCCTGCCGCGCGGCGCTGCGATGCCAACGGCGATTGGCCGAGCTTCGCGATACCTACCAGCAGCGCACCGGGGCCGCGCTGCGGATGAGAGTCGGGCTCAACACCGGCGATGTCGTCGTCGGCAACATGGGATCGCACAAACGATTCAACTATACGATCCTGGGGGATGCGGCGAACCTGGCGTCCCGGCTGGAGGGCGCTAACAAGGCGTTCGGCACGGAAACTATGGTTTCCGGCAGCACGTGGCAACTGGCGTCGGGCCAATTCTGCGGCCGCAAGTTGGCGGACCTGCGCGTCGTGGGCAGGAAGACCGCTGTGCCGGTGTATGAGTTGACCGGATTCGCGGCGGATGCCGCGCCGGCCGGCTGGGAGACGTTCGATGCCGGGCTGACGCATTTTCGCGAGGGCAATTTCGCCCGGGCGAAGGAGGTTTTCGAGCGATTGCCGGACGATCCGGCGGCACAGCGTTATGCGCGGCGTTGCACGGAGTTGTGTGCTCAGCCTCCGGCATCGTGGGACGGGGTTTGGGGGTTGACGGAGAAATGAGCCTGCGGCTTTTCATCGGTGGAATGCGCGGCAGCCGGCCGGCCACCGGGGCCGCCTTCGAGGAATTCGGCGGCGACACGACCTCGCTGCTGGTCGTCGGGTCGCGCGGCGAGCGGCTCGTGCTCGACGCGGGAACCGGCATGCGCGCCATTGCTGAGCAATTGGCACGGACAGGACCAGACAGAGTGACCGTATTGTTCTCGCATTACCATCTCGACCACATGGCCGGGCTGACGATGAACCCCCTGTTTTATCAGCCGGACTGGTCTTTCTGCCTCGTGGGGCCGACCTTCGCCGACGGGGGCGTTCGCGACGCCGTGACGCGGCTGCTCGCCCCACCGTATTGGCCGGTGTCCTGGGAGCAGATGAACGCACACTTCGACCTTGTAGGATTGGCTCCATCCCACGCTGTATTGCCGAAGCCAGACGGGCTAAAGCCCATCCTTATCCTCCGCCAGAACCTGCATGTCCGCGGTTGCCCCGTACCGCATCCGGGCGGGTGCATGGCCTACCGTATCGATGACGCGGACGGCGACGCGTCGCTGGTTTTCGCCACAGATTTTGAATGGCGGGCTCGGACGGAGGTGCAGGAGACGGCGTTCATGTCGATGTGCCGCGAGCCAAGGCCGGCCGATCTGCTCATCATGGATGCGCATTTCGCCCGAGCCAACGAGAAGGCGTTTACGGGGTGGGGACATACTTCCTGGGAGGACTGCCTGGACATCGCCCAATCCGCGGGCGTAAAGCAGGTGCTCCTCGGGCATCACGACCCGGATGCGGATGACGCGACCTTACTCGCCCGGGAACAGCAGGTCAAGAATCGCTCGCCCGGCAGCATGCTGGCCCGGGCTGGACAATGGCTGACGATTGGCGGCTGAGGAAGAACCATGCATGAAGAGCTGAAGGAGATACTGCCTCACATTCAAAATGTCGCAGTGGCGCTGGGGGTGCTACTCGTGGCGTATCTGCTGACGATTCCCTTGCGTCGCCGATACGCCGCCTGCGACGGTGTCGAATCGGCTCGGCGTTCCGGCCCGCAATTCCTCGTCGCGCTGCTGAGCTATCCGGCGTTTTCCGTTGCCGTGCTGGTGCTCTCCATACCGGCCATCCACTGGCTCTATCGCGCTCCGGAGCCGCCGGTCGCGAAGCCGTACGATCAAGCCTGGCTGCTGTTCTGGGGCCTTTATGCCATTGTGAGGCTTGCCGAGGGATTGCTGGTCGTGACATTCGTGCAGATGGGCCGGGCCTGTCCGCTCAGCCGGCTCACGCGCGGCATCCTGCGACTGGCGATCATGCTCGGCATCGCCTTCATGCTGATCCGCTACCAACTGGACCTTAAGATCGGCGTGCTGCTGACCTCGACGGCCATCGTCACCGGCGTCATCGGCTTTGCGATGCAGGGCGTCCTCGGCAATCTGCTGGCGGGAATGTCGCTGCACGCCTGCCGGTCCATGGCGGTGGGCGATTGGATCGATGTCGACGGAACGGTCGGGCAGGTGACGCTCGTCAACTGGCGTGAGACGCGGCTGCGCACCCTCGGCGGCCACGTCGTGATCGTCCCCAACGGCAAACTCGCGGGCACGACCATTCGCAATTTCTCCTCGCCGACCAGCCTGCGCCGGCACGACGTGCCGGTGGCGGCCAGCTACGGCGACGCGCCCGGCGACGTGATCGCCGCGCTGATTGAGGCCGCGCAAAGCGTGCCGACGGTCGAGAAAGACCCGGCGCCGGACGCCTACGTGACTGGATTCAAGGATTTCTGTATCGAGTATGTGCTGCGTTTCTGGTCGAAGCAGTACGAGCGTCGCACGATCATCGAGGGCCACGTGATGCGGATGATCTGGTACAAGTTCAATCGCCGCGGGATCGAGATTCCGTTCCCCATGAGCGGCCGGCTGCTCGACAACTTCATGGAGGCGGTGCATGCCCAGCGCTTTGAGAAGCCGCTGGCCTCGGAGATCGACCGCAACGCCGACGATCTGATCCGCAGCGACTTCGGGCGCAAGCTCATGGCCGGTTCCGACGGCGTCTGCATCCTCAGCCGCAGCGATCTGAAGGCGGTGGCGAGGGACGTGAAACGAACCCGGTTCACCCACGGCGAAGTCCTGATGCGCCAGGGGGACGAGGGAGAGTCGTTCTATGTCCTGGTGCACGGGAAAGTGCAGGGCAGCATCACAAGCGCCGAGACCGCCAAGCCCATCGAATTCGAGTTGAAGCCCGGGGCGCTGTTCGGCGAGATGAGTCTCTTGACCGGCCTGCCGCGGAGCGCGACCATGACGGCCGTCACGAATTGCGAGCTGCTCGAATTCGATCAGGGCGCCTTCGCGCATTTGCTGTCGCTGCGGGAGGAGATTCCGCGTGTGCTCTCGGACCTGGCGGCGGCCCGCGCGAAGGAGAATGCCGCGTCGCTGGAGAAGCTGCGTGCCTTGGCGACGGCCCCGGTGGAGCTGGCGCGAGACGGCATTCTGGGCCGTCTCAAGCGCATCCTGGGCGAATGGCGAGGCAGATAGGCTGGCAGGCTCGGTTCCGCGAAGGATTAGCACGGGTTGATCCCGGTGGTGACAGACCCTATTTTCTCGCGACTCGTCGGTGGATTCTCTGGCATTTTGGCCCCGTTTCTGGTATGATCCTGGCGGTAGCGCGGCCTGTCTATCCGAGGGACGCACACGAATGCCGTCTGTTTGTCGAGATGTCGGTATGCCCAGAGCAGCGCGAGCGGTGGTTTCGGGTTGTGCCCACCACGTCACACAACGCGGCAACAACCGCCAGGACGTGTTCTTCGTGGACGCCGACCGGCGGGCCTACCTCGGGTATCTGCAGGACGCGGCTGGCCGTTTTGACTTACGGGTCGAGGGTTATTGCCTCATGACGAATCATGTCCATCTTGTGGTCACCCCGCAGCAGGAAAGCTCCCTGCCCGACGCCCTCAAGCGGACGAATCAGTTGTACGCCCAGTACGTCAACCGCCTGCACGGGCGCAGCGGCCACCTCTGGCAGGACCGCTTCTACTCCTGCCCGCTCGACGACGTCCACCTATTGCGTGCGCTCGCCTATATCGAGCGCAATCCCGTCCGCGCCAAGCTTTGTTCCAAGGCCTGGGAATGGCGCTGGAGCAGCGCGGCCGCTCATTGCGCCGGGGGCGACCCGTCCGGCCTGCTCGACCCCGTCGCCTGGTGCCGCGACATGGACCCGCGCGAATGGCGGCGCATCCTCAGTAAGTCCGACGAACCCGACCTTCTGACGCGGGTCCGCCTGTGCACCAGCCGTGGCCGGCCGCTCGGCAGCGATGCCTTTGTTGCCAAGCTCGAAATCTTCCTGGGCCGCCGACTCCGCGCGCTGCCGCGCGGGCGACCCCGAAAGCCACCCAACGAACCTGCCGTTCACCAGAACACTCACGATACGTAAGGAGGACCCCTCATGATCAGCGCCTTCCAGACCTTTGGCACCGCTATCCGCACCACCCGACACGCCGCCGGGCGCGGTCCGTCACCGTTCTATATCAGGATATACAGTGTTTTAATACTCTTAATAGGGTCTGTCCCCGTTATTCCAAATAAAGCAACGGTTTCTCCATGGGAAGGGTACTTCATCTGGAGTAATAACAATAATATAACCATGCTTGTTAATGATTAGAAAAATGAGCTATTTTGCTCTTTAAAGGGGCATTTATAGCTTTTTTGAGCATAGAAAAGTTTATGTAACCGTTCACGGGTTTTGGGGTTCTTTCGGGGGCTTCTGGTCCGAGATTTGCATCATGAGATGACATGGTGTCCAATGACGTGATACTCGCACGAGTGCTGGAGGAGAATCGGCAGTTGCGGGA
>Ga0315282_10002061_pt1 | contig 37480 bp, 25 predicted proteins | sample YL17G07_20_MG_FD_203693 | JGI IMG/M metagenome (GOLD analysis project Ga0315282, IMG submission 203693) | Sediment microbial communities from Yellowstone Lake, YNP, Wyoming, USA - YL17G07_20 | ecosystem: Environmental > Aquatic > Freshwater > Lake > Sediment | place: USA: Wyoming | collected... | reverse complement strand
AAGATGATAGCATTAGTGTTATTAGCATATTCTATAGGTTTTCTATTGGGAGAAGGTATTCGAGACCGCATGTATGAAGGCAAAAAGTGGCATCGTTATTCAGGATTATTTATATTGCTAAAGCAGAGAATACAACTGAGCGAAGATGTTATTTCAGAAGTCATAGAGGAAGTATATTTACTTTTTATGAGAATAGTCTTAGGATATGTCCGAACTCATGTCTGAACATCAGGAGACAGTATTGACAATTTAGACGTTAAGGATTATCATAGTTACCAAGTCCGAATATCCCTATGATTGAAGTTACCGATTGGCATGCAGTCTCTCTTAATTTTGCGTTTTAAGGTAATGTAAATTGAAAGTCGCTGAGTTCCTTGAAGAAATAACCAGTGGTCCAGATTACAGGGGACAGATAATATATATCGAGGATATTCCCGGTGATTCGGGTATATACAGTGAACTTGATAAATCTTTACCAGAACCTGTCCAGATGATACTTGAGCGCCAGGGCATAAAATCACTCTATACCCATCAGGTTGACTCCATCAAAGCTGTCCGTAAGGGTGAAAGTATAGTCGTTGTCACTTCAGCGGCAAGCGGAAAGACGCTGTGCTATACCATCCCCATACTTGAAAAAGTCCTAACTGATCCTGATATGACTGCATTGTATCTCTTTCCAACAAAGGCTCTTGCGCAGGATCAGTATAGAAGGCTCAGAGAACAGCAAAGAATTTATAATGAAATAAATCCCCCTTTATCCCCCTTTAATAAAGGGGGAAATACGGAAGAGGTTAATAAAGGGGGAAATTCTTATTTTGAATATCCCGTTATAGGTACTTATGACGGAGACACACCAGATTCATTGCGTAAGAAGATTCAGACCGAAGCAAGAATAATACTGACTAACCCCGATATGCTTCACGTTAATATCATGCCGAACCATATCCGCTGGAGCCGTTTCTTTCAAAACCTTCGCTACGTTGTCATTGATGAATTACATATTTACAGAGGAATATTTGGTTCACACTGCGCTCACGTATTCCGAAGGCTTGACAGGATATGCAGACACTATGGCGCAAATCCTCAGTTTATATGTTGTTCTGCTACTATCGGCAACCCTCTGGAACATGCAGAGAAGCTTACCGGAAAGAAGATGACGCTTATTGATAACGATGGAGCGCCTCACCCCCCGAAAAAATTTCTCTTGTGGAATCCAGCGATAACTGATACGGAAACACTCCAGCGCCGAAGCGGGAACGTTGAGGCAGTAGAATTGATGACAAAGTTATTACAAAAGGGCATACGCACTATCGCATTTACAAAAAACTGGGGTTCAACTGAGCTTGTTCGTAGATACTGCCATGATAGCCTTCAGCGCATATCACCACAATTGGCTGATACTGTTAGCTCATACAGGGCGGGATATTTACCGCAAGAAAGGCGTGAAATTGAAAGAAAGCTATTCTCTGGTGAACTGCTTGGTGTTGCAAGCACCATCGCATTAGAATTGGGTGTGGACATCGGCGGGTTAGATGCCTGTATAATCATCGGTTATCCCGGAACCATATCAGGAACTTGGCAGCAGGCGGGTCGTGCAGGTCGAGGAAACGAGGAAGCTATTGTGATCCTCGTTGGATATGATACGCCAATAAATCAATACATAATGAATCATCCTGAATATATATTCGGCAAGCCTCATGAAGTTGCGCTTATCGTTCCAGACAATTACTACGTTCTAAGCGGACAGTTGGCATGTGCAAGCTTTGAATTACCATTGAAGGACGCTGAACTTAGTGAATATGGCGAAAATGCCATGCCCATAATAAAAATAATGGAGGAGGAGAGTTTAGTCTATTATTCTAATGGCGCATGGTACTATACAGGTCAGAATAATCCTGCCTACAATGTAAGCCTGCGCAATATCACAAGCCATAATTACACTATCGTTGACGTATCGAATAACAACAAAGTGATAGGTAGCATAGACCAGATCAGCGCATATCCCATAGCACATCCAGAGGCAATATACTATCACAATGGTGAAAGCTACTACGTTGAAAATCTTGACCTTGAGAGAAAACTTGCTGTTGTCAGAAAAGTTGACGTTGATTATTACACCAACCCATTAGGTGGTAGAGGCGTCAAGATTGTTGACAGTATAGAGCATGAGAAACCCTTGCCCGGCAAAGGTAACGTATTCTTTGGTGAAGTAACTGCTGAGTTTAACACATTTGCGTATCAGAAGATCAAGCTATGGACGAGGGAAGTTTTTGACGAGAAGCCTGTGACACTTCCTCCGCAGACGCTTGAGACGATAGCGTATTGCCTTGTTCCACTTGACGAAACAATCATGAGGATGAAAAGTGCGGGACGTATGGCTTACGAAGGCGTATATGGATTGGGACAGGCTTTGATGGTGACAACTGCGCTGTTTGCACACTGTTATCCATTAGACGTCAGGTATAGTCCGGGATGGGAATGTATAACACCGGGTATACCAGATCACTCAATATTCATATTTGACAACTATCAGGGTGGATTGGGGTTTACTGAATATGCTTATGGGGTGATAGAGAGTGTTTTACAGGCTACGTTGAAGATGATAGCAGAATGTGAATGTGAGGATGGTTGTCCGTCATGTGTAGGGTTCTATCTGCGTTCATTCATCCCGCATGACCCTGAGAATTGGGAGGGTTATCTTCCTGATAAAGAAGGCGCTTTGATGCTTCTCCACGATTATCTTGGTCTTGAGCCTTACGTACCCAAGCCATTCTCCGATAGAGCAAAATCATGGCGCCAGCGTGTCGCCTTACAGATGCAGGAAAGAAAAGAAATGAGAACTAAGGACGTCTCGACACCCGGAATCGTAAAACCCGAAATGGAGAAAATTTTAGACGGGAAGATGAAGCTTTGATAGAATAGCAAGAAAATAATTGAAAATAGATCAAAAAAAACTATTGACATTTTTTATTTAATATGTATAATATAAATGAAATATTTAAAAGCTTTTCTTTGTTATAAAAATGAAAAGTAATTGGGGTAGCTGTAATATAGGCTTATATTAATAAAGGGGTATAACATGAGAATGACTAAAAAAGACTGGCATTTGTTAGAGATTGTTATAGCATGTATAACTTATATCGTTGCCAATGTAGTTGATTATATGCTGACAATATATGGTCTTACGAATACTAAAGCTAATGAAGCTAATCCATTAGCTCAATCGTATATGAGTATTTTTGGTTTATTCGATGGGCTGTTAATTTACAAGTTACTCATGGTTGTAATAATATTATGTGGTGTGATAGCTTTAGATAATACGATCAATCGTCGAAAAATCAAATTCAGGACTGAATATATTCTCTATGTAGGAGCGGGCTTAACCGTATTAGCCAGTAGCTTATGGTTAAGTATGCCTCCAATTTAACTTACTAAAACGTCATAAAGTTTTATAATATGAGTTATCTATTCTTTTTAATGCTAATTAATTTCTGCTAAATCCCATTATAATTCCATCCCATCAACAATTCATGCTTGTGTTTTGCCAATCTTACTGATAAAATACTGAAAGACTACCTTTAAGGTTCTTTGATAAATGACGGGGAAAAAGCATTTTAAATCCCCCCTTCCCCCTTTTTTCAAAGGGGGAATTGGTTCTCCCCTTTAACTAAAGGGGAGTCAGAGGGGATTTGATTAGCGTGCAAGATTCATTTCCCCATAAAATCCCAAAGAGCCCATTTTAATAACTATTTTTGATGCAAATCATTTTAAAACTCTTTTTATGTCTTTTAGGAGGGTCACAATGTCTAAGATCAAACTAGCTTTCATTGGCTGTGGCGGTATGGCAGGGGCGCATTTGAATGGCTATGTAGAACTTAAACGCAAAGGAATAAGCACTTTCGATATAGTCGCGGTTGCTGATACTGTAGAAGGAAATGCTGTAAAATTCGCAGAGATCATAAGTCAGGTTCAGACATCACCCAAAGTAGAAATATATACAGATTATGAGAAAATGCTTAAAGAACAAAAACCTGATGGTGCTGATATATGCACACCGCACTATCTCCATCATATATGTGCGATAAAGTGTTTTGAATCGGGAGTAAATGCAATAGTTGAAAAACCACTTGGCGTTACAATGAAAGCCGCACGCAATATGGTTGAATCTGCAAAAGAGCATGGAAAGATACTTGCTGTTGCGGAACAGGTAAGGCGATGGATCGGTCCAAGAATCGTAGGATGGGCTATTCACAACGATATTATTGGGACACCACGAATGTTTTCTGCACAGGGATTTTTCGGCGCCAATACAAATCCAAATATTACTATATCCGATCATCGGTACACGTGGCGTCATGGAAAACTCACTGGTGGAGCCGGACCAATATTTGACTGGGGTGTACATTATGCTGATCTCCTGATTTATTTTTTCGGTGACGCTGATACGGTTTACGCAAACACAAGGAACTTTGGCGGCATGAGATATAAAGATGCTGATGGAAATCCGATCCCGCAGACTGTTGAGGATACTTCTATTGCAAGTATTACATTTAAAAACGGCACAATCGGCACGTGGAACTACTCTCACGTCGCACCCGGAAGATCATTTGCCAATACAGTCTATTATGGCTCAAAAGGTTCAATCTATGGTGAAAGCAACTATCCAACCAGCCCGCAGTTGAATTTGTGGGATGGCACGGCAAAAAATACTCAAGAACTAATAAGTGACTTTCTATCGTCAGTTAATCAAGAAACGATCCATAGATATTTTCCACCAGAGCTATATCCTGATCCTGCAAGCCTTACAGGCGATTATGGAGTAATACTCGAAGTTTATGATTTCATCAATGCAATCAGAGAGGGACGTCGTCCCGAACTTGACGGTCAGGATGGGCGAATAGCTCAGGCAATACCAATGGCGTTCTTTGAGTCGTCTGAATGTGGTCAGGCAGTTAAGATGGATGACATACTCTCAGAAAAAGTAGATGCATATCAGCAGGAGATCAATGACAAGTGGAAGATATAAAAGGCTTAAAAACGAGTCATTCCCAAGAACATCATGATCTTAGCGGATACTTGCTTGTAATACTTGCTGTCATCGTATTTAGTACAATTGAAGTTGCCTCACAACACGTACAACGGGAAGAACACTTATCTGCATTTGATTTAAGCCTTTTGCGATTTGGTATAGGTGGGATCATTCTGGTTATTGCCGCCTTTGCTCGTGTCGGTAAAGGTGAGATGCTCCGAATAATCAAGCTGGATGGTTGGCGAATTGCGCTTTTAGGTCTGATTGGCACGACAGCGTTAGCTTTGACTTATCACAGAAGCCTGATGCTTACAAGCAGTATGATCGGCGGGGCAATATTCTCCATCAATCCTGCGGTGGTTGCTTTAATTTTTCTTGCATTTAGGGTTGAGAAACTGAGTTGGTCAAGAGTTATCGGTATTATTCTTGGGATTGCATGTATATACGTAACCAACAAAGGTGCAAAATCACATGAACCAGAATTCCCCGATTACTTCACTGGCAACCTGTTTATGATTGGCGCTGTATTGGCTTGGTCCATATACTTTTTTCTCATACGAGATTATATCAAGAAATACAGCCCGGTCGTAGTAAGTGCAATCGCAATAGTCGGCGGGGCATTTGGGCTTATAGTGACAGTGCCTTTGATACCATTATTAGGTTGGGGTGAAACTCTAACTTTTTATAAAACACTCACGCCTTTCGGATGGGGTCTTGTGATATATCTTGGCGTTGTTACGGTTGGATTAGGTTATTACTGGCTTTATACAGGTCTTGCGAAAACAGGCGTTTCTAAGGGAATGATGATCTTCTTCATCAAACCTGCTTTGGTAGCATTGCTGGCTCATTTCCTTCAGCATCAGCCATTATCGCAGTGGATATGGCTTGGAATTGCATTGGCTTCTGCATCAATCGTCATCGTTGGTATGAACGGAGTGAGAATGAGAAATGTCAATTGATGGAGAACCCCAACGGGGTGAAATATTTATAAACAGTTTTGAGTTTTTAGTTTTCAATTAGGAAAAGCCAATAGCTTATGTTGTTTGATAGAAGGAGTGAAGCATATCCTGTATCATTAGCATAATTTTTTAACAAATGTGCATTGTAAAAAGGCTTATGATGAATATTAAAAAAAATGTAAAGTTGAGTTTAGTTTTAATCCTGATGATCTTTGTATCATGTTCTCACATTCTAGCTCAAGAAGATCAAAACGGTGATCTACTGAATACGTATGATAAGGATACTATATATCTTTACCATGATTTTTCAGGAAACTGGTTCGTCAAGAATGGTCAAATTTTACCACTTGGTCTGTTTGGATCAAATCTGCGTAAAGAAGTATCTGGATCTAATTTTGCCATTGAGGAGATGAATAAAGCTAGAAATCACGCCAAAATTGGCACGACTACTGGAGTTATAGCAACGATAATAGCAATAGCTGGAGTCGTTCTTGAAATCACAAACGCAAAATACTCTCACAAACGAGGCGTATATATTTCAATGGTTATAAGTAGCACGGTACTTGGAGCCGTTTCAAATGGTTATAAACAATCTTCTGTTGCGGCAATGAGTAGAGCAGTCTGGCTTTACAATCGTGACATAATCTCAGGAAAGATAAAGTAATGAGTAATCAGTAGTGCATAAAAACGATTGTTATATCACACTCATCATTTTAAAACGGAGGATTGATAATCAGAGCAAATGGATAATAGATCAGGAATTACGTTAAGGGCAGTTGGAATCGGGCTTATACTGATACCCATAAACTGCTATTGGATTATATATACAGAGATGGTATGGTGGGCGCAATTCCCAACAACCATGTCACTTTTCTTTAATGTTATATTCTGTCTTGCCGTTATCATACCTATAAACCTTCTTTTCAGAAAAATCTCTCCCAAACTCGGTCTGGATCAAAGAGAGTTACTCGTAATCTATATAATGCTCTGTATGTCAAGCGCAGTAGCATCACATGATAACTTTCAGGTACTTATTCCCATGATAGGTCATGCCTTTTGGTATGACACGCCTGAAAACGAATGGAAGGAGTTATTCTGGGACCATATCCCAAAATGGTTGTCTATACAGGACAAACACATTTTGACAGGATACTACGAAGGAGAATCCAGTTTTTATAATATTGACTATATTAAAGCATGGCTTAGACCCGCTATTCCATGGATAGGCTTCATCACGGTTCTTCTATCTGTGATGATATTCATAAGTTCAATACTGAGAAAACAATGGATCGAAAGAGAAAAGCTGGCATACCCAATAATTCAGCTTCCATTAGAGATGACGAGGAATTATGGGATCACCTTCTTTAAAAACAGAATGTTCTGGATAGCTTTTGCTATCGTCAGCGCGATAGACATAGTAAATGGATTTAACTATCTCTTTCCATCAGTCCCACTGATAGGATTCCGAAGCCGTGACATTAGCTATCTATTTACGGAAAAACCCTGGAATGCAATAGGCTGGACTCCGTTATCAATCTACCCATTTATAATAGGATTGGGATTTTTTATGCCCATTGACCTATCATTTTCATGCTGGTTTTTCTACTTTTTTAGAAAGCTCCAGCGCATATTTGGGAGTATGGCAGGTATTCATAGTTTGCCCGGGTTCCCTTATGACAGACAGCAATCTTTGGGTGCATATCTTGGACTATCGCTTTTCGCTATATGGGCGAACAGAAGCTACTTTATACAAATATTACGCAAAGTTCTGGGATTGAGATCAGACCTAAGTGACTCAGGTGAACCGATGAGTTACAGGACGGCAGTTATAGGTGTAGTTGTAGGATTTGGATTGTTAGTCTCGTTTTTCGTAGGCGCTGGAATGTCCGTATGGGTTGCCATAACTGCGTTTGCTATATATTATGCGCTTTCAACAGGGATAACTCGTATGCGTGCTGAATCAGGGGCGCCAGCACACGATCTGCATTTCATGGGACCCGACTACATGATACCTGCGATTACAGGAACAAGGATGCTGGGAACAGCAAACCTTACGATACTAAGCTACTTTTTTGCCTTTAATAGAGCGCACAGAAGTCATCCAATGCCGCATCAACTTGAGGCTTTCAAGCTCTGCGAAAGAACTGGATTGGACAGTAAGAAGATTGTATTAATCATGATCCTTGCAGTTGTCGTGGGGGCTTTCTCATCTTTTTGGGCTTATCTTAACGATGTTTATAAAGTTGGCTCTGGTGGAAGTTTTGCATGGCAACCGTATCAACGCCTGCAACAATGGCTGACGTACCCTTCCCCGCCTGATTACATCGCTGTCATATTTATAGGTATTGGGACAATTTTCACTTTCTTTCTGATGTTGATGAGGATGAAATTTTTCTGGTGGCCATTCCATGCGGTTGGTTACGCTGTATCAGGGGCTGATGACTGGTGTATGAACTGGCTTTGGGCATCGCTGATCATAAGCACTATTGCCAAATGGATCATATTAAGGCAGGGGGGTATAAGGGCGCACAGGAAAGCGATTCCATTCTTCCTGGGACTCGTTTTGGGAGAATTTGTAATAGGCTCTATCTGGAGTATAATTGGGCTATCCGCAGGCATACGCACATTTACTTTTAAAGATTGGTAATAGTGGTCAACCAGATTAATTTTTCGTCTTATAAAAAATAATTGTAGGTTGGGTCGAAGCATGAGACCCAACTTTGATAATATTATGTTGGGTTTCGTGCCTCAACCCAACCTACAGTTTAACCACTATCTCGCCTTTATCCAGCCCCACAAAGATTTCATTTTCCCAGCAGGCTCGACACTCAAAACTGGACTTGGCCCCAGCCAGTCAATCCATAAACCACCTCTCTTCATCATCATCTGTTTATTGCTGCCATCGGCGTCCATTATCCATGTGTAATAATTATTATAAATAATTCTTCCATCTGACGTCCATGTAGGCGACTCATCTGGTTCGCCGGGGTTGTTGGATATATTTATCTGATTACTACCATCTGCATCCATAATGTATATCTCCTTAGCATTGCTATCATTTGGAATTTCCTTGTGATTTTCTCTATCAGAGTCAAAAGCTATTTTTGTGCCGTCAGGTGACCAAGACGGATGCCAGTCGTAAGCTTGCCCATTGGTAAGCATGGTTTCTTTCTTAGTATCAACGTCAACGACACAAATACCGTTTCCTTTATCAAAAGCTATTTTCTTCCCGTTGGGTGACCAGTCAGGACCACCCATTATGTCAATTTCACTAATAAGCAATTCTTCATTTTGACCATCAGCATCCATTATATATATCCCTTTTTCAAAACCAACTTGTGTGAGACGGAAAAATGCTATCCTGCTTCCATCGGGTGACCATGTGGGGTCTGCATCTTTATCGTTATTTTTGGTTAGTCTGATCTGATTTTTGCCATCAGCGTCCATAACATAGATTTCATAACTCCACATATCTACTAAAATACAAGAAACAAATGCTATCCTCTTTCCATCAGGAGACCAGGCGGGGAGGCCTTCAGTACTCGGATCATCTGTCAATCTTATCCAAGCTTCTGGTTGAGTCCATTTCGGATTGCTGGTGTCAACAGTGACAATGTCACAATTGTCTTTCTCAACATATGCAGAAAAGACAACTTTTGCTGATCCCTGTGTAAACTGCCTTGCAAAAGCAGGACTTATAAGCCTTACCGATGACAAAACTAGCATTACAAAGATAAATGACGCTAATAAAAACACTATCTTCTTCTTTGTCATTTTGGTCACTTCCTTTTCATCAAGAATTAATCTTACCCTTTCAGATATAGAACTCTTACTTGTGCTAAAACCCAATGGCAATCCTGTTATACTCGCCCTTGAGAAATCTACAAGGCATTGAGCATAATCATCTCTTGTACCTGTTATCCTGATTGTATGTATATCGCATGACTGCTCGCTTGAAAGCCCAAATTCTCTCATTGCCAGATAGTATAAAGGATGGAAAAACATAAATGCTTTGGTAATTTGGCAAGCAAAATTTATGAAATTATCAAAACGTTTCAGATGAACAAGCTCGTGAATCAGTACCATTCTTAATTTATCATCAGAAATATGTATACCGTAGGGTATAACAACATAAGAGTGGATGAGTCCAGTTGAGAAAGGAACATTGATCTCGTGTGAGGCCAGAAAATGGACATCTCTTGATAACCCTAATTCCCGCTTGATCTCATTAAATATTATGATCTGATCATCATCTGTAACTTTCTCCGCTTTCCGTATAAGCTTTTTGAGCTTGATTAAATTGATAATTAAGCGAATAGATATGATCACGACACCAATTGCCCAGATGATTAGTATTAGCAAGGGTATTTTATTGCGTATTTGACTCAATGAAATGTTGTTTATGGAAGGTTTTATATTTGCAGAGGAGGTTGCATCATCTAACGATATATCTTTACGTGCAATATTTCTGAGAGTGGAATCCATATTTTGATCAATGCTTTTTTCAAAGTCTATAAAACTTGGTTTGTAGAAATTAGTCGGATGAAGAAGCACTAAATCTGAAGCGATCATATTTAAAGGAAACAAGACTAACGGGGATAAGACAATACAAAGCCAGACTATATGCCTTATTGATGAACTTATCTTAAATACTGTCAGAATGAGCTTTGATATGGCAAACGCTAAAGCCAACTGCCATGACAAATTCACGAGTGCAACAATAGTTATTTCAGTCATCTTTTGTTCCTCTTTCTATATTCATCCTATATTCATCAATATTTTGCTGAATCTTATCAAGTTCCTTTTCAGAGAGATTTTCATTCTGAATAAGCATACTAACAAGATCAGCAGTTGAGCCATTGAAAAAGGAATCTGTTATATCCTTCAACATCCCATGAGATACGTTGTCCTGACTCACAACAGGATAATAGATGTAAGTCCTATCCACTTCCTCATGCCTCAAAAATCCCTTTTCCTCAAGCTTTTTCATAAGAGTAGCTATCGTTGTATAGGCGAGTTTTCTTTCGGGATAAAACTTTTCCCAGACATCTCTTACCGAAGCTTTATCACGACTCCACATCATTTTCATTATTTGAAACTCAAACTTTCCAAGACGCTTTTTCAACTTTGCTCTCCTTTATTATCATAACTAATACTACTATTAGTAGTATTATACAACATTCTTATTAATTTGTCAAATTGATAATTATTGAACCAAATATAACGTTTTTGGTCAGAAGATAAAGAATAATAGAAATACTAATACAATAAATCAGAAGGTGAGTTGGATTTCGTTCAATCCAACCTAGCTAGCCTTATGAAGTGCAAATGCTGAATCCCGAATACGCTGCACCAGTTCTTTGTTCTGACGTGTCTGTCCCTTTTCGCCAACAGTAGAATGGATGACAAATTCAACCTTCCCGCCAGATGCCTCCGCCACCACTTTAAGTATATCACGGGTCTGGAAAACGCCTGAATGTAAGGGGTCTGTCTCTGCGTAAACAATGATAAGACCAACGGGTTTGTCATTCAATGCGCAGCGCCAACGAGTTTTCTGGTAATTGCCTAAAGGGAAAAGCCTATCGAGAAAAAGCTTCATCTGCGCTGTAGGTGACCACATATAAATAGGAGTTGCCCAGATAAGCGCATCGGCAGAAAACATCTTCTGATAGAGTTCTGTCATATCGTCCTTTTGCACACAGACAGAATCGAGACCATCCCCGTTCATGCAGGAAAAACATCCCTGACAAGGGTTAATCCGTAAGGAATTCAAGATCACTTTCTCTGCATCTCCGCCAACTTTGCAGAACGCATCGAGAGCTTCGTCAACGAGTATATCAGTATTTCCACCTTTTCTTGGGCTACCGACAATTGCTAATAGTTTTGCTGACAATTTAAACCTCCATTTATGGTAATAATTTGATTAGCCACGGAAATACACGGAATAACACTGAAAAAGAAAAGAATTCCGTGTTTGATTAAACTTTTTCAAAGTTTAACGTGTTATTCAGTGGCTAAATTTTCTTTCTCGCTTTAAAGTGTTAATTTATTAGTGAACCATGTATTTATTTATTCTATAAAATTACTCATATTCCCACTTGTGTAACCAGGGATCATTTGTCTCTCGTTGAAACGCTTGTAGTTTACCGCAAAAATCATCTACAAGGGACGAATACTCGGATTGTTCAGCTAAATTGTTGAGTTCATAAGAGTCTTGCTCAAGGTCGTAAAGCTCGAATTTGGGACGATGAAGATAATTCTGGATAGTTCTCTTTCCGAATTTCTCCAAGCCATCACGCAAAGCTCCCCGCCAGCTTGCGGCGACCCATAGATCAGCTGCTGACGAGTATGTAAGGGGATGTGCGATGTTCCAGATAAACTTGTATTTCTTTGTCCGAATCACCCGCATTGGGTAATAGTTCGTTATTTCATGGAATGTATGAGCGGCATACACCTCCTCGCGCCAATTCTCTGGTGATTCTTGATCAATAATGCCTTTGAATGAACGACCATGAAAAGATTTTGGGTTATCATAAACTCCTGCGAAATCCAGAATAGTCGGAGTCAGATCCGCCCATGTAATCAGTCCATCACACTTAGTTCCACGATTCTGATGAAACGGACTTTTCACAATACAAGGTAAATTCATACCAGGTTCATATAGGGTAGTCTTTGCTCCGGGAAAAGCAGGTCCGTTGTCTGATATATAGATAATGACAGTGTTGTCATATTTGCCTTCATCTTTGAGAACCTGCATCAAACGACCAACGCCTCGATCAAGTCGAGATACAGACTGGCAATATTGCGCAAGTTCAGCACGGGTTTCTGGTGTGTCCGGCAGATATGGTGGAACGTAAACCTCATCATCATTGTAGATTGTCTCTTCATCCCCCGGGAATGGTCGCTCTGGATTCCCAAATCGGTCAGGTTTACAGGGATGGTTTTCTAGTTTTCCTCCACTTCGATGCGGGTTATGCGAACACCAGTATAGAAAGAAAGGTTCATTACCCTGTATAAGCTCACGACACGATTCAGACATCAGTACATCATCACGCCCGAACTTGCCTTCAGGTTGTCCTGACTGAAACGAGTAAATCCGCTCTGGTGCATAATGCTTCTTACCAACTCGTATAGTGCGATATTCTGCGCTATTTAGCAAAGCGGGCAAAGTAACCACATCATCAAAACAGGCAAAATGATGAATTCCATGAGTATGACCATAAGTACCGTTAGCATGGTTATACAAACCCGAAAGAATTACACTTCGACTTGCGGCACATGATGCTGTCGTACAAAACGCATTTGTAAAAATCACGCCATTCTCAGCAAGTGCATCTAAATGTGGTGTTTTAATTACGGGGTTTCCATAACATCCAGTATCTAATCCATGATCATCAGCTACCATTAAAACAATATTTGGATTTTCATTATTCATTTTCACTATTTTACTCCTTCCCTGTAATATTTTAACCCTTCAACAAAAGTCTGGATGTTTTCCCATGGAACGCCCGGTGTAATAGAACTTGTACCTGCAAGAAAAAGTCCTGTCTTTGGTCCATTTTCGACTAAAAACTTCAGTTCAGCTTTTATGTCTTCTGGTTTGCCCATAGGTAAGGTGCGAGTTACAGATACACCAGCAATAATGAATAGATCGCTGCCATTCTTCGTCTTCATCTGACAGATTTTCTTGTAATCCATGCCACATTCGTATTGGAAACCCTGAAACCCTCTTATGCCGACGTCTATCAATCTGGGAACCATCTCCATAAGATTACCGTCACAATGCCAGATCATGCGAACACCCGTCTTGAGCATTGGTTCAAGGCATCGGGCAAAGTGCGGAAACCATATCTTATCAAGTGTTTTTATATTTACCAGCGTGCCACGAGAATCTGCAATATCATGGTCAAGACGATATACAGGCGGCAGATCACCTTCTATGTAAGCACGAGACGCCGCACGATTATACAATAATGCGAAATCAGCTTGAAGCGAAAAATCCTTCTCCATAATCTCTGGATAAATGGCATAAGCCATGAGATAGTTTTCATAACCATACGAAAAATATCGAAAGCATGGAAAAGTCACAAAGCCATAACCCGTTTTCAATATTGTGTGTCCAATCTTCTCTTGAAGGTAAGCTTCACCATCTAGTATTGCCTTAACTTGTTGGTCTTCGTTAAATCCAGCGATCTGGTTTTGTATAGACGGCAATACGAAACGCTCTATGTGCTCAACGACTGATTCAGGTGAATCTATCGTTATTTCATTTAATATGATCTTCTCCGCACCGGTCGTAGCGCCTCTTTGCGTGCCTTCGTAGCCTTTATCTCCCATTGAGAGAGGATTGGTCGGAATATATTGATCAAGTGAGCAGATACCTACGTTGTGCAAATATGCAAGGTACGTATCCTCCGGGTTTTTCTTGTATTCCCCAGGTTGAAATCCTGCAAGACGTTCTATGTATTCGTGCTGCATGATGTGGATCAGCCACGTTGGTACACTATTAGTAGGTTTTTGTAGAATGGTATCTAACGCTAATTGAGCGTTTTCTGACATTTCTTGCTTCATAATATACCTTTCATGTAAATAATGTAAGATACTGGATACTAATACTTAGACACATTATTTTTTTATAACCCAAGTTGCTAGTTATACTTTATGAAAAGCGAAAATTAGTATACAATCCTCCTGGAAATAAACATAAACAATTAACCAGTCTGATTATACCACACTTCAACTATAAATTAAATCTCTTGATTTCTAAGCTTCTAAACATAAATCGCTCGTTCGTAGAAAGAGTCGTAATCAGTGATTTTGTTAAACATCTTGCATTTCATCAACAATTTTTGATAGAATATCCATTAGAAATCTCCTGTTTGTTTTTCTATGTTTTTTATTTTCTGAGAAAGCTGTAGATTTATAAGGAGAGACAAATGGAAAACTCTAATCAGCGTAAATGGAATTTATTAGTTATCCCCGGGTCACATTTTGACCTCGGATGGTGCGCATCGCCTGCTGAAACCTTCGCTTATGGCGATCTTATTATCAGAGAAGCGATTGACGCTATTATAGGCAAATACCCAGAATTCAGATTCACTGTTGAATATGCCCTTTTCCTAAAGCATTTTCTTGATACTTACCCACAGTATAAAGAAATAGTAAAGCAATTGATAAAAGATGGCAAGCTTGAAGTATCCGCTCTCTGGACGGGTATGATGGATCAGATAATGGACGGTGAGGCTGAAATACGCAACATTATAATCGCAAAAAGATGGGCAAAAGAGGAATTGGGTGTTGATCTCGTCACAGCGCAATCATCTGACTGTCCGGGACATACCATCCAATTGGCGCAGATCCTCGCCAGATGCGGAGTGAAGTACCTTGCATATTCCCGCTATTCCGCTCCCATACCACTGCATAAATGGCGCTCACCCGATGGCTCAATCATTGTCGCCGCAAACCACAGCGTAGGACTTTATAAATCACTGGCTGATGCTTCATGGGCAGGTTCCGGATATGGTTGGGGACTGATATTTATGCAAAGCCTTGAGAACGTTGAAAGCATGTTGCCGTCTCATCTGAAGGATATTGAAAATCTCTGGCCGCAGGAACAACCGGTCCTGATGGGCGCTGAATCCGACCTTATACCCGCTTATCTTGATATGGTTCCAAAAGTGAAACAGTGGAACGAAAAGTACCCAAACATACAGCTTGAATTTTCCACCATAACGAATTTCTTTGAGAACGTTGATCCGAAAGAACTACCAGAATTTATGGGAGAGTTACCTTATGAATTCTATACCCTCGGCGCATGTTTTCCTCAGATATACACTAAAGCAAGGTACGCCCATAACATGCTTACAACTGCTGAGAAAATGCTTTCTCTGCAAGAAATACTTAAATTAGGTCGAGGAAATAAGGATACAATTGATAAGGCATGGGCAGGACTTACGATCCCTCATGATCACAACACAGGGGGAAGGCATGGGGAGATAAACGACGTCGTTAGGCTCCACTGCGTCGAATCCGCAATGGTCTCTGCGAACAACGTATCAGAGGAATCCATGCTTTTCGTCATGACAGAGATAGATTATCAAGAAAATTCTGGAATACCAATAACCGTGTTTAATCCTCTGTCTTGGAAACGATCTGAAGTAATAGAAACTTACATTGAGACTGGTGAAAAGAATTTTGAGAATCTAGCTGTGTTTGACTCATCAGGAAAACAGTTACATACTCAATTGCTTCGTGCTGAAGGTAAGCACAGCCATAAGCGCCTGCATTTCTTATTTAAGGCTGAAGAAATGCCTTCTGTTGGATATGATACTTTTTACGTAAAATTTCCGAAAGAGAAACCATCATATTCCAGTTCAATAAAAGTTACTAATAACACTCTTGAGAATCAGCACCTTAAAATCTCTGTAAAAGATGGTGTTATTATAAGCGTTATCTGGAAACATAATAACGTGGAGTTAGCAAGAGAATCTGAGTTTGGGGAACTTATCGTTCGTGAAAACATCGAATCAGACATCTGGGATAATCATACAGGCAACGTCTGGACAGAGAATAAAGAAGGCAGGCAAATTGAGATTATCGAAAGCGGGTCACTGCGAGGTAAACTTAGGATAAAAAGCGAGATTCTTGGATGCAAAGTTATAAAGGAATTGTCGTTATGTGATTCCATACCTTACGCTGAATTTTCTGTGACAATAGATTGGGCTGGTGAAAGGGACCGTGAGGTACTGCTTTCCATGCCTGTTAACATTCCTGACGGCCAAATAGCCTATGAGACGCCTTATTGTCACGTAACGATGGGAAAAGATGAGATGCCCGGTACTTATCGAGGCAAGGGCGGCCGTTACGTCCAGAAATGGATTGACGTGTCTAACGACGAGATGGGGATATGTATAGGCACGGATTGCATCACCCACGTCTTGAAAGGTACTGACGTCATGCCTATGCTCATCAGATCAGCTTATAGTTGCGGGACACCGCACCATTGGTACGATAACATCGGCAAGCATACTTTTGGATTCTCATTGCTTCCACATTATGATAGATGGAGTTCAAGTCTTGCTTTCCGCAGGGGATGGGAACACAGCACGCCTATGCCTATTGGAAGGATGAATATATGTATTCCCATAGCACCATTCAAGGGAAGGACTTTTCTGCCTCAGAGTTACAGCTTGTGCAGTGTATCTCCTGACAATGTTATCCTTACGACTATCAAGCGAGCAGATAACAGTGATAATGGCTACATTGTTCGTTTAGTAGAAGTATCAGGCAAGGCAAGTTCAGCGACTCTTAATCTAGGGTTTGAATTAGCGGGTGCATGGAAGACAGATTTATTGGAAAGCGACCTCTATGAGCTTGCTTATGAAGGCAGTAAGGTAAATCTCCACATCTTGCCTTATGAGATATACACGGTGAGGATAATGCCCAAATAATATTCGTACAGTAGCAGATATTAAAGATTAGGATCCATGATTAAATAACTTACTCATTTAAGTATTAAATGGTAAAAAAACAAGTAGGGTGTAGATTATGAATATTGCAGGATTAATGACATTACTTATGTTAAGTGTATCGGCAACTAATCCGGATAGGATACTCATTGACTCGTTTGAGTATAAGCAAATCTCAACGGCACAGGAAGCATGGAAATCACAAGCCGGAAGCCTTCCTGTGGAACTCACTGAGCATGAGAAAAAGCAGGCTTTGCTTTTTCGATGTGATTTTCCCCATAAACAGGACAGGTGTTATTGGGATAAGGAGGTTCAGCTTGATCTATCCCGATATGGCAGGTTCACTTTCTGGATTTATTCTGATAATCCGCAGGCAATTAGTGGTGGATCGTTGTATTTTCAGAGTGGAGATGGCTGGTTCTCAAGCGGATTCCCAATCGGAAAAAATAAATGGCACAAGGTATCTGTTCGGAAAAGCGACTTTCGGATGGAAGACTCACCGACAGGATGGAACAGCATCAGCAAGATACGTATTTCTTTCTGGAAAGGTAATGATGCAGATACTACCGTGTCTATTAACAACCTCGAAGCCATATCGGATAAGGTAGTCATTGTGCTTGGAGACAATACCATGCGCAAAAAATCATCACAGGCAAGAGATGTTCATGATATTGCAGATCGGGTAGCAAAAACGCTTGAGGATGCAGGATTGGAATTCGGCGTTGTCACCGACACTGACGTTGAGGCTGGGGTGCTTTCAAACTCTAAACTGGCAATCTTTCCATACAATCCCGATATATCTGAAAAGGAACTTGATGCCATCACTCAGTTTGTAAATTCAGGCGGAAAGATCATGGCATTTTATATGCTCCCTGCACGTCTGGCTGATCTGCTAGGAATTGAGAGCAGTGAATGGTCTCGTGAGACTTACTCCGGGCAGTTTAACTCGATTATATTTGATCCTAAGTCAGTTGACGGGCTTCCAGAGAGTATCAATCAAGGCTCGTGGAGCGCTACTATTCCAAAACCACGTGGTGAAGAAACACAAGTCATAGGCAGATGGACTGATACTAATGGTAAAATATCTGAAACACCTGCAATCACGATCAATAAAAATGGCACTTTCATGGGTCACGTTTTACTGCCCGGTGATACGTTAAACAAAAGTCAGATGTTCCTTGCAACAATCGGCAAATTGGTGCCAGATATGCGTGAATCTATATCAGAAGCGATTCTGATTGGAAAAGGAAAGATCGCAGGTTTTGATGATTACAAAGGAGTGCAAGAATTAATCAAGGAGAACATCAAGAATATTCCTGAGTCACGTCAAAAGGAAGCAAAAAGGCACTTAATGGAATCAGAAAAGCTCTCTAAAGAGGCAGAGAAAGCTCACAAAAGCAAGCATTTCGGTGACGTTTTGAAAATATCCCGCAAATCAATGCAGGAACTTCAAGATGCCTTTTTATATAGTTTCCCATCAAAAAAAGATGAGTTTCGTGCATTGTGGTGTCATTCTGCTTTTGGGATCCCTGGTTGGGATTGGGATAAGGCTATAGAGAACGTCAAGAAATACAACTTCAGCGCTATCGTTCCCAACATGCTCTGGGGTGGGCTGGCGTATTATCCAAGCGATGTTCTTCCAGTTGCAGATGGGGTAAAGACAGGCGGTGATCAAATAGCTAAATGTCTTGAGGCATGCCGTAAACATGGCGTACAGATTCACGTTTGGAAAGTAAATTGGAATCTGGCTAATGCGCCTGCGGAGTTTGTAGATAAGATGCGTAACGAAGGAAGACTCCAGAAAGATAAACAGGGTAACGAAATAAAATGGCTTTGTCCGTCTAATATAGAGAATTATAAGCTGGAACTTGAATCCATGCTTGAGATCGTAAAGAAATACGATGTTGACGGTATCCATTTCGATTACATCCGCTATCCTGACAGTAACGCTTGTTTTTGTACCAATTGCAAAGAGGAGTTTGAGAAAAGCGCAGGTGTTAAAATTGAGAATTGGCCCGATGACGTTTTCACCAGCGCTTACGTTGATAGATTCATAAAATGGCGCAGTGATCAGATAACCCGTCTTGTCCGTGACGTGAGTGAACAGGCGAGAAAAATAAACCCAAAAATAAAAATCTCTGCGGCTGTTTTCAATGATTATCCTGCATGTATTCGTAACGTCGGTCAGGACTGGAAGTTGTGGATTGACTCAGGTTATCTGGATTTTGTCTGCCCGATGGACTATACAGCGGATAATGACAATTTCGCAAATATGGTCACTAACCAGAAAAACGTTGTGAATGGTCGTATTCCGCTTTATCCCGGTGTAGGCGCGTCCGCACCCGGCTTACCACCGGATCAGGTTGCTATGCAGGCACAGATCGCAAGAACTCTTGGGGCAAATGGGTTTATCATATTTAATTATGATCTGACAGTAGCGACAAACGTTCTTCCAGCTTTGTTTAAAGGATTAACTTCTGAATATTAAGCAATATTAATAAATGATGTTAAATTTATAGGAATAGAACGCAGATGACGCGGATTAAACGGATTTTCGCGGATTTTTCTTTATTTCTTTCGATCCGCGCAAATCCGCCTGATCCGCGTTCCATTTCCAAAAGTTTGCTTGTAAATTCAGAATTTGCATTGTAAAATATAATTGGGGGTGATTATAAATGCAAACAAAAGTATCGTCACGAGGACAAACGTCAATACCAGCGCAGATAAGAAAAAAATATGGAATTAAGGAAAACAGCAAATTACAATGGATAGACGAAGGCGAGATCATCACAGTCGTTCCCATAAGCGAAGATCCAATCAAAGCATTTCGTGGGAGTTCTAAGAATAAAGATATAGTAAAAATCCTACTTGAAGAACGTAGAAAAGAAAGGGAAAGAGATGAATGACAGATACTCGTTCATAAAGACCCAGAATTTGAGCAATTGAAAGATATAGTACCTATGGTGTTTCTTCCTTATAAGTAGTTTTATTTACGATGGAGGTAGTTTTTATGGGAGAAGTAAAAAAGATAATGTCACGAAGGGAGACATTCTTTGGATTGCACTTTGATCTGCATCCGGGACCGGGCGATACTCAACTCGGTGAACACATAACCGAAGATATGATCGCCGATCTATTGGAGAAAGTTCAACCTGATTTTGTCCAATACGACTGTAAAGGTCACGCTGGATATACAGGATACCCTACCAAGATAGGGTGGGCGTCACCGGGAATTAAAAAAGATTCGCTGGAAATATGGAGAAAAGTGACAAAAGAATACGGCGTTGGTCTTTTCATTCACTACTCGGGTGTATGGGATTCAGTAGCAGTAGAGCATCATCCTGAATGGGCGTGTATCAATGCAGACGGTACATCTGATAAGAATGAGACAAGCACATTTGGTCCTTACTGCGATGAACTTCTCATTCCACAGCTTGAAGAAGTAGCCGATGCTTACGATCTGAATGGTGTATGGGTAGATGGTGACTGTTGGGCGGTTAAGATAGATTTCAGTCCTGCGGCAAAGGAAGCTTTCACTAAGGCAACTGGAATAAAGGAAATCCCAACAAAACGAGGTGATCCATACTGGGCGGAGTATCTAGCTTTTCAGCGAGAGCAGTTTAGAAAATACGTTACCAGATACGTCAATGCCCTGCACGCTCATAAGCATGGCTTCGAGGTTACAAGTAACTGGCTATACAGCACACTCGTTCCAGAGCCAATAACAGTGCCGATTGATTTTATCTCTGGTGATTTTTCTCCGGGTGATTCCGTAAACACAGCGCGCCTTGAAGCACGTTATATAGGATCCACAGGTATGCCATGGGATTTGATGGCATGGGGATTCAATCAAGGCAATAATTGTAGTTGGACGATCAAGACTGCTGTGCAACTGAAGCAGGAATCTGCTGTTGTCCTTGCTCAAGGTGGAGGATTCCAGATTTACTATCAACCTACAAGGGCTGGTTGGATTGACGGTTGGATGATAGACATCATGGCTGAAGTTGCAGAATTTTGTCGTAAACGTCAACAAGTTTCTCATAAGACTCAACCGGTGCCGCAGGTTGCATTACTTTTATCAAGCGCAAGTATTTACGACAAGACTGATCGACTTTTTGGTCCCTGGGGTGAGCTTTTGAATCCGCTTCAAGGCGTTCTTCATGGACTTCTGGAACTGCATTATTCCGTAGACGTCATGGCTGAACACAAGCTCATGGAGAATCTATCACAATACCCCGTGATCGTTTTACCAGAATGTCATAAGATAACTGATGATCTTCGCTTTGCTCTTGTAAACTACGTCCGTGACGGTGGACAGCTTTTACTTGTAGGTGCTGAATCTACATCACAATTTAAGGATATGCTAGGTGTGACTTACGAAGGAGAACCTGCTGACACAGGAACGTATGTAAAAGCGGGAAATGGCATGGCATGGTTAGGCGGAGTATGGCAGAAGGTTAATCCCACAACAGCTAAAATCGTTGGAGAGCGTTATCCTACTCAGGATGGTCGTGGCAAAGGCGAATGTGCTGTCATTGTGAACCCATACGGAAAAGGGCAGGTCGGCGCAATATACGGACCTATGGGAAGCGTATTCTATCGCTCGCATTATCCAGTGATAAGAAAGATGCTATCAGACATCATGCAAAGGCTATTCCCGCAACCAATGGTTGAGTTAAAAGCTCCGCCGTGTGTGGACGTATCTCTCAGACGTCAGGGTGACAGGCTTTTAGTACATCTGGCAAATACAGCCGGGATGCAGGTTTCAGCATCTTATGCGGTTACTGATTTCATCCCACAGCTTGGACCAATGGAGTTGATTGTACATCTTGAAAAGAAACCCAAGAAGGTTTATGTCGTACCAGATGATTTTGAGATTAAGTCTCACTGGTCAGATGGCAAACTCAGCGTGCTTATACCTAAAATGAATATACACAGTGTGATTGTTATCGAATCATGATAATAAAATCCCCTTTGACTCCCCCTCATCAGCTTTGATAAGGGGGAATTATCAAGATATTGACATGAGAACAGCACACAGAAATTCTCAATGTAAATACAAAAGTAATAGTAAATACAAGGAACGAAGGACTATGAAGAAATAAGGAAAATTCGCATGTTTACTTGACTTTATAAGGGTTTTTGTGGTATAATTATAATGGGTATTTATATATACAATAATATACTTAGTGGTCAACCAGATTAATTTTTATATTTATGAGGACGTTTCAAAATCCCCCCTTCCCCCCTTTTTCAAAGGGGGAATTGTTCTCCCCTTTAGCTAAAGGGGAGTCAGAGGGGATTTGATTCCTTCCATTTAAGTTTAATAATTAATCTGGTTGACCATTAGTACATCGCACCGTAAATTCTCATTAAAGACTTTTAGTTGGGTTGCGTTCCTCAACCCAACCTACCTATAACTCGTTAATGATTTATGGCATAGTGTTAGAGAATATATCCATGAATAACGCTAATAAACGCAAATTTAATAGAAAAATTCGTGAAGATTCGTGTGGGTTAGCGGATAAAGTATTAGACTTGGCTTATGAGAAAATTCATACGGTTAGTCTAATTTTATAAGGAGTGTAAAGCGGAATTCTATCCGCATTATCATTATGAAATACGTAAAACTTGACAAAGTTATGCAAAAATCTGGTGTCGAGTATAGTTTGGAAGAAAAAGATACTTTAATTCAGATAGAGACAGAGCCTGATAAGAATGATATTGCTCATGAAAATATAAGGTCTGCTATGAAGAAAGATGAGATACTGGTAAACAGTCAGCCGGGAAAATTCAGTGTGATCCAGAAGGATATACGGGTATACAAAAAGTCAAAAGACGAAGAAGACTAATTACAATGCCTAAAAGAATAATAGCAATATTAATAATAACAATATTAGCTTGCCAGCTACTTGCATTTATCTATGATGCAGGCGCGCAGGCAGTGGATCAGAATGCGCCCAAGAAGCAGTCATCCTTTGCCAAATGGTGGGAAAACTTTATGAAGCGCACCTATCTGTTCCCGCTTACTATAGGATTGATCGCTACCACAATAGGACTAATTGTAGCGACAGTAAGGAAGGATAAACTGCTTAAAAGTATTTCAAGGCAATTGATCACCATAGAGCAGAGAGATGGTGCAAGAGCCAGAGGACGATTGCGCGTAGAAACTTCAGGTATCGAGGTTGTAGCTGAGAAGGCTAACGAGGATAGCAATGAAAAAGTCAGCTATATTCTGCGCGAAAGTGAGTACGATAAAATACATGCCCTTGTGCGTTACTTTGACCTTTTAACTGAAAAGGAAAAACATCATCGTAATGAAGAGGTGAAGAAAGCCTATCATCCCAGCGTATTCATGCGGTTGAGAAGAAGAATAAGAAACGTTATTAACCAGATTAAGAGGGTGATAACAGATGCCTTTAACACACTATTTACTAGAAGATTTTCTGGTAAACTCGGTGCTCAGTATGAAAAAGAGATTCAAGAATCAGGAAAACAGGCTGTTGAATATGTAACAGGGGCAGAATACGATTCGCTCATTGACCGACTGATCGGAACAAGGGTTATTATTAAGGCTGGTGATAAAGAATACGTAGGCGTCTTTAAGGATTATACTTCAAACTTTATTGAACTTCTGGACGTAGACTATCCGAACACCTGGTCAATAACTACAAATAGAGACGAAGGATATGTAAAACATGATCGTGGGATTAGTACGTATAGAAACGGGAACAATATGGTGTTTGTCAGTAAAAGCCCATTTGACATAATCCTTAAAATCATTAATTGGAGGGAAGGTCCGCAGAATGTGGATCTCGGTAATAATGACACAGTATTAGTAGTTATACCTCCGTTTGGACAGATTGAATACAATGTCACAACGCCATATTTTGATAAGGTAATAGAGCCTTTTGATAAACTCCAATTGCCTGTGCAATACGGTCCAACTAGCTATAAATTCATCACTTTTACGTTTGCATCAACACGAAAAGCAGATATAGTTTTGAAAAAGGATTACGGCATATTAAGGCACAGGACAGAAAAATATGAGCCAAAACTGCTTGATGTTAATGCTATCACTGAGTCTTTGCTAACAACAAGAGAAGAGGGTTTTATATTAAAGGGTACGAATACCCAGATGACCGTACACAACGGTTATCTTACGAATATGCCCAGAGAGAGAATGGATATACACGAGATTGACGATCAGATAAGCCAGAGATGGGCAGTAGACACTTATTTTACCGCGCTTGATAAAAAGATGCGCCCCGTTTTCAAATTCCACTTTTTGGGTAATTTTCCAATGAGAAAAACTAAGAAGCTTATTGCCTTATTCGGTTTGATGTCCATAATCAATTCTGATGAAAGTCGTAAACATGATCCACTTTTGCCATTTATCTATCGAGTGATATACAACGTCAACATTAAGAGAAGACTCAGATTTAAGAAAAAGAATCATGTGAAAGTGAAGAAACCCAATCGTCTACTTGAACTTTTGCGCAAGCCCTTCCATGTACAGCCTCAAAAGGTGTGATAATACTTATACCAGATAATTTTTAAACTAATAAAAAATATGATTGTAGGTTGGGTTGAAGCATGAGACCCAACTTTGATAATATTATGTTGGGTTTCGTTCCTCAACCCAACCTACCTTTGAGACTCATAAGTTAAATAATTAATTTGGTTGACCAATAGAGATAGATGAATATACTAAAAAAGCTACTTATAAGTTCGGAGTGGCAAGATATACAGGATATGCTTTATGAAGTTATGGGGGCAAAAATCCTATGGGCAGTCACAACGTCGGGTGCTTCCATTCAGAAATACGAGAGTAACCACCATCAACTGTGCCAATTAATAAGAGATAGTAATGAAGGACTCAGACGCTGCCAGAATTCACATCACAACAGATTTCAGGAAGTTAAAAGAAATAATCGTCCTGTTTTATCTGCTTGCCTTTGCGGTCTGATGTGCTTCGCTATACCAATCAAGCTAGATGGAGAATTAATTGGTGTAATTGGCGGATATATATCTCGGTCTGAGTTTCCAATAACTGTTGAGAAGTGCGCTGAAATATCTGTTGTTTGCGGCGCTGACGTAAAAGAAGTTATCGAGCATGCAAGAGGAATAAAGCATATACCAAAAACCGAACAAAAACAAATATTGAGTCAGCTTTCAATCCTTGCCCTGATGATTTCGCCATTGCTAAAGTGGATGAATAAGAACAGTAGTACTTGATCTATTGGTTCGCCAAATAATAATCATATCCTCCCGGATAAATGTGTGTCTCACCATTATCTATCTCTATAACGGTATCCGATACTTTTGACAGTAAGCGCCTGTCGTGTGATATAAAAATTACTGTTCCACGAAAGGCAGATAGCGATTCCTCAAGGACCTCAATGGATGGAATGTCAAGATGGTTCGTTGGTTCGTCCATCACTATAAGGTTTGCTTTTGTATATACTAGCTTAGAGAGCATCACACGATTTCTTTCGCCGCCGCTCAACTCGTTGATTTTTTTGAAAGCTCTATCACCCCTGAAAAGCATCTTTGATAATAGATACATAGTTTCATTCTTCGTGAGACTCGTATTCTCTTCAAGTTCCTCGTATATAGTTCCTTGATTATTCAGACCTTGCTGTTCCTGATCAAAATAGCTTATCATCAAGTTTTCACCAAGATTCACCTGTCCGCTAGTTGGTTTTTCAAGACCCATCAGGATTTTTATAAGAGTGGTTTTTCCTGAACCGTTAGGACCAACAATGGCAACGTGATCACCCCATCTTATATGAAAGCTAACGTTGCAAAAGAGAACCTGATCGCCAAATTTTTTAGATAGATCAATCGCTTCAACGACCATATCCCCGCTTCTTTTCTGATAATCAAGTGTCAACTGCATCCTCGGTTTTTTTCGTGGCTTTTTAATCAAATCCATACGCTCAAGCCTTTTCTCCATGCTTTTAGCCTGACGCGCGGGTTTTGCAGTATTACCTTTAACGCCCCATCGTTTAAGGGTTTCGATGGCATCCTTCAGGTGTTCTATCTCAAGTTGTTGATTTACATATTCATAGTGCTGTCTAACACGATTTCGTTCTTTTTGATCAATGTAGTATAAGTAATTACCATTATATTGATGAAGTTTTCCGTATTCGATCTCAAGTGTTTTTTGAGTCGCTTTCTCTAATAGATAACGGTCGTGTGAAACGATTATCACACTTCCTTTGTAATTGGTCAGGAATTCTTCCAACCATTCGATAGCATTAATATCCAGATGACTATCAGGCTCATCAAGTAATAAAAGATCAGGTTGTCGAATTAATGCCTTTGCTAATTGCGCCCTTGACTTCTGACCTCCGCTTAACGTGCTGAAAGGTTTATCCATGTCATAAGAATCAAATCCCATTTTGGCAATGATTGTCTCTAATCGTGCTTCGTATTTATAACCGTCACGGTTCTCAAATTCAGTAAGCAGAAGGTTATATCTATCCAGAATGCTCATTAACCGCTTATCATCCTTCAAAAGCGTTATTTCTGCTTCCAACTGTTCAAGCTTTTGGCGTAAGTTTATAAGTTCCTGATCGCATATCTCGTCTTTAAGAGTTTTTGAGTCGTCAAAGATTACCCGTTGAGGTACGTATCCGATTCTAATTCCTTCGTCAATCCAGACGGAACCGACGTCAGATGGTAATAAGCCGCCGATAATTTTAAGTAAAGTGGTCTTTCCAGCGCCATTCATGCCAACGAAAGCGACTTTTTCACCAAGGTCAAGTTGCCATGATACGCCGTCTATGACGTTGTTTGCCCCGAAGGATTTCCTGACGTTTTTTAGTTCAACAATGGTCAATCTTTGTCACCCACCTTACAGACATAGATTATCAGAGCTTGAATAAATTGTCAAAACGAAAATCAAATTTGTGTTTTCTATTGATGTTAATTTATTTTCAGTGATATAATAGCAATCAGTCTTTTATAAATATAATCAATGGATGCACTCAATTTAAGCAAAACTCTTTTCAGGATAATGAAAATTATAAGAAATTACCAAACTAACTTTGTTTGGAGGGAATGATGATGTCCGTAGGAACTAAGAAAATAAGACAAACCAAAAAACCAGCTATTGAAATATTACAATTATTTCCATATCAGGGAGAATGGACAGAAAACGATTATTTCAAATTGCCTGATACTAATCATCTTGTTGAACTCTCAGAGGGAAGGATAATAATTAAAGATATGCCGACTGACGAACATCAAAAAGCTGTTATGAAATTATCTTATGCGATCTATACTTTTGTTATGGAGCAAGAAATAGGGGAAGTTCGCTTTTCTCCAATGCCTGTGAGACTCTGGCAAAATAAGATCAGGGAACCTGATATAATTTTTATGAGCAAAGAACATATAGATCGTATAAACAGTAAAGCTTGGGGTGTTCCTGATCTAGCTGTGGAAGTTATATCTCCAAGTAATAAGAATGACGACAAAGTAGAAAAATTTACGGAATACGCAAAGGCTGGCATAACTGAATATTGGATTGTTGATCCTATAAACCTGACCATTGAAGTTTACCTGTTAGAAAAAGGGAAATATGTATTAAAAGAGAAAAAACAGGCTGGCGAGAGCGTTAGCTCAACAGTTCTTGAAGGATTTGAGTTCGCAGTTGACAGACTAAAATGAAGGAGAAGCTATGAACTACACAAAGACCGAAGAGCGTTTGATTGAAGCGATGGAAAACATGATGATCGTTGATGCACACGAGCATATTCCGCCGGAACACGTCAGGACAGGTTCAAAAGTTGACGTAATGACGTTATTCTGCCATTACACACGGACTGATCTGATAACGTCTGGAATGAACCCCGATGACTATAACAAGGTTATTGACCCTGAACAGCCTCTTGATGAGCGATGGAGGATGTTTAAACCATATTTCGAGCATATTCGGTATGCCTCTTACACAAGACCCGCATTGATGGCAGTAAAGGAATTTTATGGTTTTTCTGACATAACTAATAATAATTACAGAGAAATCTCAGAGAGGATGCAGGCAGAGAACACACCGGGTATATATCACCGAGTTATGCGCGATAAATGCAAGATTCGTGTTGCACTGACCCAGGCAGGACGGACAGACTATGACGATGATTTACTCGTTCCACTCATGCCAATAGACGTTTATGGCGCTGTCAGAAGCGCTGATGACGTTAAAAATAAAGCCAGCAATCTCGGTATGGAAGCGAAAACCCTTGATGATTACCTCGCAGTTGTGAAGAAGGGCATTGAGAAATGGAAGTCTGAGGGCGCTGTCGGAATAAAGATGGTATCAAGACCTAACATCGTTCCATCACGAAAGATAGCAGAGGAGATTTTTGACAAGATCATGAAAGGTGAAAATCCCAACGTCTCAATCGGGAATGATGATCACTTGACAGACTTTCTGTGGAATTACATCATGGACGTTGTCGCTGAACTTGATATGGTGATGGCTATTCATGCTGGTATGTGGGGAGATTTCCGCTACCTTGATTCAAAGCATAATATAACGATATTCCCAAGACATCCCAATACAAGATTCGACCTGTATCATCTTGGTATGCCTTCGGTTAGAGACACAATCGTTATTGGCAAGAATTTCGCGAATGTATGGTTAAACCTTTGCTGGTGTCACATCATCTCACAGCAAATGACCTGTTCTGGTTTAGACGAATGTATTGACATGGTTCCAATAAATAAGATAATAGGATTCGGCGGTGATTACGGCAGACCTGTGGAGAAAGTCTATGGTCATCTAGTAATGGCAAGGGAGGACATCGCCACAGTTTTGGGAAGACGTGTTGATAGAGGACAGATGAGCGTTGACGAAGCGATAGTTATAGCCAAAAAATGGCTCTGGGACAACCCTAAAAAACTTTATAAACTGAATATATAATAGTTGTGATGTGTTCACAATTATAACAAAATGGGAGAACACGTAGGTTCTCCCCTACACACAAATGTATGTAGGGACAGACCTAAGTGTCTGTCCTAGATGCAAGAGGTTCTCGTTATATAGGGGAGAAGTGAGAACCAATGAGCAAATATGAACGACTAGCAAGGATGCTGAAAATTATAACCCTTGTGAAAGCTAACCCAAAGTTAAGTAGGACTGAATTGGCTCGTTTATGTGAAGTAGATTCAGTACGTACGATTCAAAGAGACATAAATAGCCTTGCACTGGCTGACATTCCTATTTATTGGTCGGGAGATGGTTATGAGATCATGCCCAACTTTTTCTTGCCTTCTATGGCTTTAACCATTGATGAAGCGCTTTCACTGGTGTTGAGCGCAAAAACCTATTGCGAAGGCGAGGGACAGTTCCATAAAAGCAGTATAGAATCTGCTATATCCAAGATATTGACGACTTTGCCAGAACGGGCAAAAGAATTGCTAGAGACAGGTTCAAGTAAGATCAGCGTAGAAAGCAGGAAGGCGCCTGATACGAAAGGATCAATCGGAAAGCTGTATCAGGCGATACTTGAAATGAAGCAAATTCGTATGACTTATTACTCGTACAGCAGTAATAAAGTTTCAGAACGTATGATAGACCCTTACGCATTGACATTTCGCAGGAGATCGTGGTATCTCATTGGCTATTGTCATTCACGACATAGGGTACTGATGTTCCGAACAAGTCGAATAAAGACGATAAAATACACTGGTGAGTTATTTCAACCACCACAGAACTTCTCGGTAGAAGACTACATGGGCAAAAGCTGGCAGGTGATGACAGGTGAGGAAACGAAGGTTGTTGTCTGGTTCGACGCCGATGTAGCACCTTTGATTAATGAAGTTGATTGGCATCCAACTCAACAGATCATTGATCTACAAGATGGTTCGATACTTTTCACAGCTACCGTTGCCGGAACAAAGGAAATAGCTCTCTGGATATTGGGTTATGGCGATAGAGCGGAGGTACTTTATCCAGAAGACCTTAGAGATGAGATGACGAATGTTGCAAAAAGAATGTACCAGCGTTATAAAGCAAAGGAGCCAGATGACTCAGAGATAGTGAAAAAGGTCAATGAGATTATTGGGTAATTGCATTTATCATTCCTACGTCTCATATTTTAACTGTGATCTATCCTCTAAACTCAATTTGGTATCTTCGGAAATAGCGTTTTAAATAAATTTGCTACCCCATCATTAATAATGGGTTTGATTGATAATTCGCTTTGTAGATACGCCTCATAAGGTGTTAATTTGCCGATGACTATCCTCGTTATTGTATCATCGTCAGTTGTAAGATGAATATTTACGTCATTGTAAGCTTCTTCTGCGATGCTGATTTCATCATCAATAATGATGGTAGCTTTATGCTGATTTCCAGAGATACCGATCTTTCCTTGCCAGCCTTTATAATCGCTGTTCAATAGACGTTTTGTCAAAAGCGGAACGATCTCATCCAACAACATCGGAAGATTTATAAGCTTAAACATCTTTACCCCGCTAGTGAGATGAGAATTATATCCAAGCTCATTAAACAATCCTCTCAGGTCCTCTTTGTTGCCAAAATCATCCCAAAAAACCACGCTTCTGAAACCACGAGCCAGCAGGTCGTTATGCAGGGATCGGAGAAGGATCAAGCCAATTTTATTTCGTTCGTCAATGTTTTTCAAGCATACGTTTCTTAGTTGTACCGCTTCCCTGTTTGTTGGCATTGATGCAAAAACGTATCCCAATATTTCACCATTTCTCTCCGCTATCTTGATGATATTATCCTTCTGTCTCACTACCTTTATGCGTTTAATATCTATAAAGTTTGAGTAATATTCATTTGCCAGATCAGCCATCCTCACTTCATCCATTGGAGAATATGATCTCAAAACAAAGTCATCAGGAATATATACTTTTTCCTCATGGAGATCGAGACTGAATGTCTCCATAAAAGACATATCAACGAACCCAAAGCTTCTATACATTGCATGTGCGGGATTTTCTATTCCTGTATTTAGAAATGCACATGAACAACGTTGTATAGATGGGTGTGTAAAAGTCCTTTGTATTGCTAGACTTGAGAGTCCGATCCTGCGAAACATAGGCTCCGTTGATACCCAGTCAATATACACCCCGGTGATGTGAGTATTTCCCTGAAAGTGCTTTCCACAATCTAATAATGTAAAGACGTGAGCTACCCTATATCCTCCCGCTGTGGCATAGACTTTCAACTCAACGCCATCGTATTCGATCTCAGTATCCACAACAGACTTTTCAAAATCATATCCGATCCTGTTAAGAGAATGATACGCATTAAGCTGGAATCTGTGGTCCAGAGATTTAGCAATGTCAATAAGTTGCTTTACATTTGATGTGTCTTCTAGTTGTACCAATGTCAAAGACGCAATCGCTGAAATAGTTAGATCATCTTTATCAACGATTAATTCTTTTAACATCGGCACTGCACGACTGTCGCAGGACTGTGAAAGCTTTATCGCTGAAACTATGCGATCATATTTGTCGTCTGATGCAAGATCATATTTTTCTTTTACATTAATAAGCCCTTGTATGGCATTATCTCTATCGCTTGCGCTGGCAGATTTATCTCTTATAATATTTTTCAAATACTGGCATACACCGTTCTTAAATTCGTCAGTATCCTCTTTATATAAAGGCAATTCGTGAACAGTTGTGCCAATCTTACGGAACCAGAGATACATATCCTCACCTAGAGTAAGACTCAAATAGTATATAAAAATATCGAGAGGTGAAAATACTTTTCGAGGTTTATAATAAGGATTTCGATTCCAGAATTCATCAGGCTTTGGAATATTCTTCTGGAGTCTTGCAAAAAGGTCATGTCCGTATTTATCCGTCAAGGTTGTTAATATCCAGACCAGCTTGTGGTGGTAATGGTAAATTTTTGTTATATCTATCTCTGTACCTGTTGGGTCCTCCTCCTTAAACTGTCTGATTATATCGTAATACATCCTATCAGCTTCAGCATCAAAGCCTAGTAAACGCATACCCATTATCCCGCAGTACTTGGAAAAAACCCTGTGTCCAAAGACATTATAAGCAAGAGTGTCGTAGAATGGTATTTTCCAAAGACCTTCACCGCCCACAGCATAAGCAAGCATCGAATCGCTCATAAATGCCCCTTTGGGGTGGTTCTGCCATAACGACGTTTCGCAATTGCACGAAGGAGTCAACTCTATTTTCCACTCTCGACATGGTTCATCGGGAAACAAATTATTTATATACTCCTTCATTCTCTTTGATAAGCTCAAACACATATCCGCACGGTCTCTGGGAACAAAGCTGTTGTAATGAATCCTTATATCCCCATCTTCTTTTACATATTCGTCCACAGGGATCTCGTCTGGTATCTGCTCATCACCTGATACTTTTGAGAACCGACTGCTTCCTAACCAATCAAGAAAAGCATTGCATGTTCTAAAACTGCACTGAGAGAACGTTATTTCGTTTATTATCAGCATCCTGCCTTTTCCAAATCTTATACACGCACTTACTGGTTCCAAAGTCTCATTGTGCCGAATCACAACATCCGCACCATCTGGAATTGATATGGTCCCGCAGTTTGAGAATGGTATGTCATCAAGGTAAAGATCAGCGAACACCAGTCGGTCTGCTAAATATAGGTTTTCTTTGCGATAACCATGAATACTATTATGATCAACCTCTATCTCAGTCTTGCAGACGTCAAGTGGTAGAAACTCTGCGCCAAAAATGCGTGCTATTTTGTTTAATTGCATCTCGGATATTGGTTTACCAATATCCCTTTCAAATCTACCAGTGCTTGAAGCAAGGAGTAACCCGCCACCGAGTTCCACGAATTTTTTGACAGCTTGCATTTCATCGTTTCTATATGGTAGTACAGGATATCCGCACATAGTCAGCACATCATAGTTCTTTAGCACAGACCATTTCAGGTAGTTTCTGTTATCTGTTATCTGATATACATCGTCAGGTTCTATGTCTATTAGTGCATCAGACCAGCCTGCATCCCTTGAGCGGTCAACGAGAACACGGATTCTTTCCTTCTGCATTTCTATATTTTTCTCCTGAGTTTTTGTGTTTCAATACAGAATGCTGTAATGATAACACGGCACAAAAGTGATGTCAAATATAGAAATTGGTATCCAAGCATCATCTTATAGCATTCAAATTGTGAAAAGGGCTTAAAATGAGCAATAACGTGAAGGTGTCTATTGCAAAGGTGTGTGATAGTCTAAAAGCAACAATAGCGAAAGCAATGCAAAAAAGAAATATTCGGTAAATTTCATTTTTAAAGCGTTTAATATGAGTTTTCTATTGAATTAAGGCTTGTTGTATAATAAAATAAGGGAATTGATAACTGAATCATAGCATAAATGACTAAAGCAAATCAGGATTAGACAATTTTCAAACTCAAAAAAGCAATAAACAAATACAAATAGCAATCGTTGAAAAATGCCATTTTGACATAGCGTAGTGGCGAAGCATTTTCAGCTAGATCAAGATTTATAGCCAATTTGTATAAACGTGAAAATGCTTCGCCCCTACAAAAAACCTATTTTTCAACGGTTACAAATAAGGGTTTTAACATGAAAAAAGTTAGTGTGATTGGTTCTGGTAACGTTGGGGCAACTACTGCAATGCTCATCACTGAACGTGAGCTTGCGGATGTGGTTATGGTTGATATTATAGAAGGCATCCCGCAAGGCAAGGGTCTTGATATGCTTGAAGCCGGACCTGTTGACAGGTTCGATTCCAATGTCTCTGGATCAAATGATTATGCTGATGTCAGAGGATCGGACATTATCGTCGTGACAGCAGGTTTCCCGCGAAAGCCCGGTATGTCAAGACTCGACTTACTGCAAAAAAATGCTGAAGTAATCGGTGGAATTTCTGAAAAAATTGCAAACTATGCGCCTGCTTCAGTCGTTATTATGGTGACTAATCCTGTTGACATTATGACCTATCATGCGTGGAAGGTGACAGGTTTTCCAAAAAACAGAGTCATGGGTCAAGCAGGCATACTTGATTCTGCTAGATTTGCCACATTCATCGCTATGGAACTTGACGTTTCTGTTGAGGACATCTCTGCGATGGTACTTGGCGGGCATGGTGACGAGATGGTGCCACTACCGAGATATACCACTGTTTCAGGCATACCTATCACTGAACTGCTATCCGGTGATGTTATAGATAGGTTGATTGAACGGACACAAAAAGGCGGCGCAGAGATCGTTGACCTTTTGAAATCTGGCAGTGCATTCTATGCACCTGCCGCATCTGTAACGCAGATGGTTGAGGCAATTCTAAAGAGCAAGAAACGCATCCTCCCATGTTCTGCCTATCTCAAAGGAGAATATGGCATAAATGATGTATACGTTGGTGTGCCTATAAAATTAGGTATCAATGGAGTCGAGGAGATTATCGAACTAAAGCTGACGGAGTCTGAACTCACAGCGCTACGAAATTCAGCAGAAGTTTATAAAGAGGGAATTAGAAGTCTATAACCAGTGATCAGTAATCAGTGATGTGTAACGAGTGACCAGTATACTTAGATATTTTTGCTGATCACTCATTACTGATCACTTATCACTAAAATAAAGGTGTTGTATTGTTATGGGAAACGTAAGCGATAGAATAATCAGGCAAATTTCAAGTGAGCTATCCATATCTAAACATCAGATCGCAAATACTATTGATCTGTTTCAAGCTGGAAATACTGTTCCATTCATATCAAGGTATAGAAAAGAAATAACAGGGTCACTTGATGAAGTAAAAGTCTACGATATTCAAAAATTGTTTAAATACTATTCCGAATTAGAAGAACGAAAGCAGACTATACTTAGCTCTATCGAGGAACAGGGAAAACTCACTGACGAACTCAGAGAAAAGGTTGAAAACTGTTTAAACAAAGTCGAGTTGGAAGATATATACCTGCCATATAAACCCAAGCGCAGGACAAAGGCATCCATTGCTATCGAAGCCGGGCTTGAACCACTCGCACAACTAATGCTTACGAGACAGGACATAACTACGGGTTCTGTGGAGGACTATGCCATAGAATACCTGAATCCAGAGAAGGACATCAACACCACCCTTGAGGCAACACGAGGCGCAGAACATATCATCTCCTCATGGATCTCTGAGAATGCAGAGATCAGGCAAATGGTTCGCCGTATAACTTTCAGGATGGGAACCCTTATAACAAAAGTTAAAGAAGAATATGCAGATAAACGCACAAAATACGAAATGTATTACAATCACATCGAGGCTGTCAAATCCATGCCCCCGCATCGGGTACTTGCTATAAACCGTGCAGAGCATGAGGGGGTTATATCCGTATCTATTGAGACTCTTACTGACTACATTATTGAAATGATTCAACGGCGATATATCACTAATCCTCAATGTATATTTATCCCTCACATTGAATCTGCTATTAATGACAGTTTCAAAAACCACGTATTCCCATCTATTGAGAGAGACATCCGCAACGAGATAACTGAAACAGCAGATAAGGCGTCAATTGTTGTCTTTGCTGATAATCTCAGGAATCTATTGCTACAATCTCCTGCTGGTGAGAGAGCAATAATCGGTATAGACCCCGGATTTCGTACCGGGTCAAAAGCTGCTGTGATAGATAAAACAGGAAAGTGCGTAGCCAACGCAGTAATATACCCAATTGAGCCTGTAAACAAATGGGAAGAATCGGATATAATTCTTAAATCACTGTTAGAAAATTTTGGAGTTGATGTCATATCAATAGGCAATGGCACTGCATCGAGAGAGATTGACAAATACGTAAAGGATATGCTTAATAGGCTTAATTTCAAGATTCCTAGCATAGTAGTGAATGAATCCGGTGCGTCGGTTTATTCTGCATCAGAGATAGCTAGAGAAGAATTGCCAAGTCTTGATGTTACTGCAAGAGGTGCGGTCAGTATTGCCCGCCGTATACAAGACCCTCTCGCTGAATTGGTTAAAATTGATCCCAAATCCATTGGTGTCGGTCAGTATCAGCACGATGTTGACCAAAAACTTCTGTCTGAGGCACTTGATAACACAGTTGAATCAGTCGTCAACTACGTTGGTGTTGATCTTAACACAGCTTCTTATTCACTTTTGAAGTACGTTGCAGGGATCGGATTTTCTCTTGCCAGAAAAATAGTAGAATATCGTGACGAGTATGGAAAGTTTCAAGAATTGCAGGAATTGTTAAATGTATCGGGATTCGGAGATAAGACGTTTGAGCAGTCAGCGGGATTCCTTCGGATCAGGAACGGAAAGAATCCCCTTGATAATTCAGCAGTTCACCCAGAATCTTATGATTTCGTCTACCAGTTATGCAAAAGTAAGAACGTAACTGTTGAGCAACTTATTGGCAACGATAAATTGATCAATAGTTTCAACCCTAAAGAATTAGTAACGGATAGGATAGGATTACCCACAATTCAGGACATATTGAAAGAGCTAAGAAAACCCGGTCGTGACCCACGAAAAGTATACAAAGATACAGGGTTCCTCACAGGTGTCACCGATATTGAGCATTTACAGGAAGGAATGATCCTGAATGGTATTATCACAAACGTAACTGATTTCGGCGTATTCATTGACATCGGCGTGCATCAGGACGGGCTTGTTCATGTCTCCGAGATCGCAAATAAATACGTCAAAGACCCTGCGCAGGCATGCAAAGTTGGTGAGCAAATACAGGTCAAGGTCATATCTGTTGATCTTGATCGCAGGCGCATTGGTCTGAGCATGAAGCAGGTATATGAGAAAAGTGATAAGTAATCAGTGATGAGTAATGAGTGATGAGTCTTTTCGTTAAACGTCTCTACCTACGTCATTCCCGCGCAAGCGGGAATCCAGTTTTTTGTTTATACAAATTTGCTGGTTTAAGGTGAATGGCACTGACTTAAGATAAAATATTATGGAAATTCTTTGTTCCGTAGGAACTTATGATAATAGCCCAGCGATTTATCGTTGGGTATTGAAAAAGATAGCAACCAAAAGTTCCGTAGGAACGACTG
>Ga0315282_10002060_pt1 | contig 37510 bp, 31 predicted proteins | sample YL17G07_20_MG_FD_203693 | JGI IMG/M metagenome (GOLD analysis project Ga0315282, IMG submission 203693) | Sediment microbial communities from Yellowstone Lake, YNP, Wyoming, USA - YL17G07_20 | ecosystem: Environmental > Aquatic > Freshwater > Lake > Sediment | place: USA: Wyoming | collected... | reverse complement strand
TACGAACGAGCGGCGCATAAGCCGCTCGAGAGGGATCCAAGGGAGAGTCGCTCCCTTGGTCGCAGGGCGGGACACCCCGCCCGAGAAAGGGAGGCAGGGAGCGAAGCGACCGTTGGAAGGGGGAAACGCGAAGCGGGTTCCCCCTCCAAGGTGACTCTGGGCGCGCCCCGGTCGGCGCCACCCGATCTTTTAGAGCGCAATCCGGTGACAGTCAGCCAGGTGACTGTCACCGGGCCTCGTTCATTTTCCTTGAGGGCGGGGCCGTTTTCGGATATACTAGCTTTTTTGCTTTTAAAATTTACGTTCGGACAAGTTGTTGGAGGAGAGGTTTTTATGAAAAGGGTCATCATCATGGGCGCCGCCGGCCGAGATTTTCACAATTTCAATACATACTTCCGAGACAATCCGAATTTCCAGGTCATCGCCTTTACGGCCACGCAGATCCCTGACATCGAAGGCCGAAAATATCCCGCCTCGCTCGCCGGCAAGCTCTATCCGGAGGGCATCCCGATTCACGCCGAAGAAGAGCTCAATGCCCTGATCAAAAAAAACGGCGTCTCCAAGGTCTATTTCTCTTACAGCGATGTCTCCCACCAATATGTCATGCATAAAGCTTCCCAGGTGCAGGCGGCCGGAGCGAGCTTCGTTCTTCTCGGCCCCCTGGACACGATGATCAAGAGCAAAAAGCCTCTCCTGTCCGTCTGCGCGGTTCGCACCGGAAGCGGCAAGAGTCAAACCTCCAGAAAAGCGGCCCTCATCCTCAAGGAAAAAGGCCGGAGCGTGGCGGTTATCCGCCATCCAATGCCGTACGGCGACCTGGCCAAACAGAAAGTCCAGCGCTTCGCGACCTACGAAGACATGGCCAAGCATGAATGCACCATCGAGGAGCGAGAAGAGTATGAACCCCATGTGAAGAACGGGGTCATCGTCTATGCCGGCGTCGATTATGAAGAGATCCTCCGCGAAGCCGAGAAAGAGGCCGACGTCATCCTCTGGGACGGCGGCAACAACGATTTTCCCTTCTATAAATCCGACCTCGAGATCGTCGTGGCTGATCCGCACCGGGCCGGCCACGAGTTTCTCTACTATCCCGGGGAAACAAATTTCCGCCGGGCGCACGTCATCATCATCAACAAGCTCGATACAGCTCCCAAGGAAGGCGTGGACAAGATCCTGGAGAACATCAACAAGATCAATCCCTCGGCCGTAATCATCCGGGCCAATTCGCCGGTCATCGTCGAGAACGGCGAGCGGATTCGGGGCAAGAGCGTGCTCATCATCGAAGACGGTCCGACCGTGACCCACGGCGGGATGGCCTACGGCGCGGGTGTTGTCGCCGCCCGGAAATACGGCGCGGCCAAAATCATCGATCCGCGGCCGGCGGCCGTGGGCAGCATTAAAAAAACGTTCGAGAAATACAGCCATCTCGATAAGGTCTTGCCGGCCATGGGCTACGGAGAACAACAGATCAAGGAACTGGCCGAGACCATCGCTGCGATCGACTGCGACCTCATTGTCAGCGGCACGCCGATCGACCTCAACCGCCTTATCAAAACCCGCCAACCGCTGCTTCGGGTGAGCTATGAGTTGGAAGAAATCGGCTCGCCGAAGCTCGAGGACATCCTCCGGAAGTTCTGAGGTACGATGACGGCCAAACGACGTCTCGCCTTGATTGCTTTCGGCGGCAACGCCCTTCTCCCGGACAACCAGCGGGGGATCCAGGACGAACAGATAAAAAACGCCGAAAAGGCCGCGGAGCTCATGGCCCATATCGTCCGCAAAGGCTATGAGCTGATCATTGTCCACGGCAACGGCCCCCAGGTCGGCAACCTCCTCATCCAGATGGAAGAAGCCGTCACCAAGATCCCGCCCTATTCGCTCGACCTGTGCAATGCCATGACCCAAGGCAGCATGGGCTATCTCCTCGAACGGGCCATCACCAACGAGCTGCGCCGACATTCGATCGACAAGGAAGTCATCACCCTGGTCACTCCGGTTCTCGTGGACCGGAACGATCCTGCCTTTGGAAACCCGACAAAGCCTATCGGCCCATTCTACACAAAATACAGGGCCCAGCAGCTCGTCCGCGAAAAAAAATGGATTATGGTCGAAGACGCGGGCCGGGGCTACCGCAAAGTTGTGTCCTCGCCCAGGCCGATCGACGTCGGGCCGAAATGGATCATCCGTGACCTCGTCCAAGCCGGACGGATCGTCGTCGCCGCCGGCGGCGGAGGGATTCCCGTCATCATCAACGGCCGGGGCCTGTTCGAGAGTGTCGAGGCCGTCATCGATAAGGATTACGCGGCGAGCCTGATCGCTCGCGAAGTCAAAGTGGACCTGTTCATCATCTTGACCGGAATCGAACGGGTGTACCTCAACTTCGGAAAGCCGAACCAACAGGAGATCCCGGTCATGACAATCGACGAGGCCCAGCGATATCTGGACGAAGGACAATTCCCGCCCGGCTCGATGGGCCCTAAAATCCAAGCGGCTCTCGATTACATCAGGGCCGGCGGCAAGGAAGTCCTCATCACCTCGGCCGCCCATCTCAAGGCGGCGCTGATCAACCGCTCGGGGACCAGGATTAAAGAAAATCGGGGAAATCAACCTCTGTCCCGGAGTTCGAACGCATGAGGATAAAATGGGGAGACGTACGCACCGGTCCCCCTCACATGAGGAGCTAACGATGCACAAGGATTTTGTTTCCATCCATGACCTAAGCCAGTACGAATTCCATGAACTCCTGGACCTCACCCAGGACATCAAGGACAACCCGAACAAATACCATAAAAAACTCAAAAACAAGGTCCTGGCGATGATTTTCGAAAAACCTTCGCTCCGAACGCGGTTGACGTTTGAAGTCGGAATGCTCGAGCTCGGCGGACAGGCGATTTTTCTCAGCCCGAACGAGATCCAGCTCGGCAAACGTGAGACCGTAGAGGACGTCGCCCACAACCTTGAACGCTGGGTGGACGGCATCATGATCCGCACCTTCGGCCATGATAACGTCGTCCGGCTGGCCAAGGCAGCCTCCGTGCCCGTCATCAACGGCCTCTCCGACCTCTCCCATCCCTGCCAGGGCATGGCCGATTTCTTCACGCTCCGCGAGAAAAAAGGCGGGCTGCCGAGTCTCAAGCTGGCCTATGTGGGCGACGGCAACAACGTCTGCCACAGCCTGATGCTCGCCGCCGCCAAAGCGGGCTCGAAAATGGCCGTCGCCACGCCGAACGGCTACGAACCGAATGCCGAAATGGCCGCCCTGGCGCGCGAAGACGGAAAAGAAACGGGCTTTTCGCTTCTTTTGACCAACGATCCACGAGAGGCCGTGAAAGACGCCGACGCCATCTACTCCGACGTCTGGACGTCGATGGGCCAGGAACAGGAAAAAGAGGTCCGGGCGAAGGTCTTCGCTCCCTATCAGGTCAATCCGGCTCTTCTGGCCGCGGCCAAGCCCGAGGCCGTCTTCATGCACTGCCTCCCCGCTCACCGCGAAGAAGAGGTCACGGCTTCGGTCTTGGATTCTCCGCGCTCCATCGTCTTCGACCAGGCGGAAAATCGTCTTCATTTCCAAAAAGCGATTATGTTAATATTAATGGGAAAAAAAGAATAACATGGATAAAGACAACGTTCTTGTCCAGGTGACTCCGGACGACATCTCCTTTGTCGAGCAGGAACTGACGAAGTCTCGCAAGCCCGTCCCGATCCGCGAACTCGTCGAGAAGCTGGCCTTTCTTAAAACCGCTAGCCAGCGCATCCAAGATGTGAAAATCTATGACCAGAACTGCCTCTATCTTGTCGGGGATTCGATCTACAGGGTGTACGACGAACGCCTGCCGGTAAGCAGCAAGACCGTCGAACCTTTCCAAGGCGCGGTGGTCTTAAAGGTCATAAATAAAACCAGTTACAAAAATTATAACTGCGAAATGCTCGAAGTCGACTACACCGGCGGCGGAACGTTCCGCAAATATATCGACTATATGAAAAAGACCAAGACTCAAGTCCTGCTCCCGGCAAACTGCGGCGGCGTCAACGAGCCGCCGAAGATCATCAATAAGGGAGAGGACCCGCGCCTGACCGAACTCCCGATGACCGACAAGGACCTCAAAACGCTCGAGAAGAACCTGAAGTCGGCCCTGGCCAAATCGCCGGCGTTCTTCGCTTGGAATGAGTTCTGGCAGCTCGTCGCCTACCAGCCGGCCACCCCCGAAGAAAAGATCAAGGAGATGGAAAGCCACATTGCGGCGCTCAAAGAATCCGTGGCCACCGAAGAGCTCGTCAAAAAATTCTTCGGTTATGAAGCTTCGCACGATCTCTTCGACATCCATTGCCTCGGACTGAACCACGCCCTCGAGACCAAATACAAAAAAGAGTTCACCCAGGTTTCGCCCTACGCGTGGGGGAAATGGCACCTCAAGAATGTGCTGGCCTCCCTCCCCGAAGGCCTGCCCCTCTCATCCGAGGAGGCGCCGCTTCCCGAATTCGAAACCGCTGAGCCGGCCGAGGCCACGCCTTTCCATGCCTTCCCGCTCAAAGTGTATCTGACCTGGCGGGAGATTCTTTCAGGAGGCGTGAAGATTCCCAAGCCTTTCAACAAGGAGTTGTCGCACTCCCGGGAATATGTCTTCACGGACGCCGACGACAATAAGAATTACACCGTCTATTATTACCCCCAGCAGGGCTACTTTTTGGGGCTCAAGGACTTTTTCGCCGCAAACAACATCCCTCAGGGAACGAGCATGACCCTAGAGCGCAAAAGCCCTGCCCAGTTCCACTTCTGGCTGAAGAAATCTAAAAAGAAGCTGTCCGTATCCAAACTGACGTATGACTCGAAGACCGATATGTTTGCCGACGTGGGCGAAGCGGCAACGCTGGCCCTGCCCAACAAGATCATCTATATCGAACGCGAGACTCTAGTCAAGCTCCTGGCGCTCACCGCCGAGCGAAGCGGCCTCAACCTCAAAGACCTCTTGATCATGGTCTTCAAGAACTTCGGCCCGCCGGCGGCAAACCCCTCGCTCCATTTTCTGCGGGCCTATCATCTGGTCGACGTCCTGAAGCGGACATCGCAGGAAGACATTGAATTCACGCTCCTGAATTCCTTCGAATTCTCGAAATCCGACAAGAAAAAGGGGATCTTCTCTTATCATGAAGCCATCCCCACCAAGGAAGAGCTCCAAGTCCCGGTGGAGGAAATCCCGGCTGAAGGGGAAGAGCTCCTCGCGGGCGAAGAAATCCCGCTGGGTGAGATCCCCGGAGCGCTCGAGGAAGAGCTTGAAATCGAGTACGCGGCCGCCGGAATCGAAGAAAAACCCAAGCCCGAAGCAGCGCCTGCGGCTAAGAAGGAAAAACCGCATAAGAAAAAAAAGGCGAAGGCCGAAGGCGAAAAGGTTCCGCGGGCGAAGAAGAGCGAGCGCCGCGTCATCGAGGAGCGGATCGAAGAGGAAGAATCCGAGATGGAGGCGCTTTACGCCGAGAAAGCGTTGGGGGAAGAAGAGATTGAGGGCGCGGCAGCCCAAACACCCGCCGCCGTTTCTGTTGAAGTCCAGGCTGAAGCCCCGCCGGAGGCCGCTCCGGAAGCCGTCGCAGAAGAGTCCAAAAAGAAAGAAGGCCCGCCGGAAGCAGCCCCGGCTTCGATGTTCGGCAATGTGTTTGCGGAGAAACTAAAATCCGCGCTCACCAAGAAACGGAAGGAAGACACGCAGAAGAAAGAATAGGTGGCTCGCCTATAAAATTTCCCGAATCGAGCCTTCGCGGCGAGTTACGCCCCATTCATCCAGCAGCTCAAGAAGCGGGATGGAGAACTTCCGACTGAGGCCGGTCAGTACCTTGAAATCGGCGATCGTCAGCTCTTTCTTACCCAGGCCCCGAATCTTTCCGACGATTTCATCCCGCCAGCGGGAATGGAGGAAAAGGTCCTCTTTGCCCGGCACAATCCTGTTCCGCTTGATGAGAACATCGAGCAGGCTCTGGAGTTTCTGCGGCGAAAGTCGAAACTTCCCCAGGATGTCTTTGAGCGAAACCACGTGGAAATCTCCCCCGAAACAAACCTCTTCGATCTCGCGGAGCAACTGTTCTTCGCGGGGCGGGAGCTGATGCTCGAAGCCGGCCAGGGCGAACAGGCGGCCGTCCTGTTTGAGCCTCCCCTCGTGGACGAGCGTTTTCAAGGCCAAGGCAAGGATTTTGGCCGGGACATCAAACCTTCTTTTCAGCCTATCGAGCGCGACACCGTTATGACCCGGATTTTTCTGGTGAAATTGCGAAATGGTGGGCAGGATCTTCCGGCCGAGAAATTCCACGCTCTCCGGGGAGACGAGGAAAAGCGGGAAGAACGACAGAATCCGGAGCTTCCCCTCGCCTTCAAGCTTTTGGGCCAGGGCTGACATCTCGGCCTGGTCCAGGGGCAGAAGAATCCTCATTTCGCTTTCGCGTAAGCCCTTGAGCCCTTTTTCGCGAGCCAATTCGATGAGCGTTTCAGCATCGCCGCCGGGTTGATTTTTCATCTTTCTTCTTCCCAGATTCAAACCTGCTCTTTTCACAAAACGCGGACTCCGTCATTGTAAAGGATATTTTGCGAAATGAGTAGGTTTAACCCCATTTCACATTTCATGGCCTATTCGGCGAGAACCAAACTCATCCGCCGCAGAACGGGGTTCACGGCCCCCAAGATGACCCGCAGTGTCTGTCCCAACTCAAATTTTTTGCCCGTTCTTTTTCCGGAAAGAACCGCGCGCGTTTTTTGCCGGAAATAATCCCCGCCCAGATCCTCAAAGGCCAAGAGGCCTTTGACGAAATAATCATCGATCTCCACCATCAGCCCCGCTTTCGTGATATCGACGACGATGCCCGTGAATTCTTCACCGAGCTTTTCTTTGAGAAACCGATAGATCCGCCATTCGATGAGGTCTTGTTCGGCGCCGTCGGCCTTGCGCTCCTGCTCGGACGAATGCAGGGCGACGACCGCGAGCTCCGGCATTTCCATCCGGGATCGCCGGAGGGACTGTTTTAAAAGACGATGAATGACCAAGTCCGGGTAGCGGCGGATGGGAGAGGTGAAATGCGTGTATTCCTTTTTTGCGAGACCGAAGTGCCCGACGTTCTCCTCGGAATAGACGGCCAGCCGCAGAGCCCGCAGCACCTGGACGTTGACGAATTTCTCTTCCGGCCGGCCTTCGGCCCCGCGGATGGCCTGCTGCAAGTCCGACGACCTGATCTTCTCCGGCTTGGGGAGGACGATGTGAAAATGGGCGAGCGTCTCACGGAGCTTTTCCAAGTCTGAGACCGCGGGCGGGGGATGGACGCGGTAGAGCGAGGGGTTGCCCTGGCGGCCCAGAACCTCGGCCACCGCGACATTGGCCGCCACCATGAATTCCTCAATGAGCTTATGCGCTTCATTCTGAGCAAAGGTCGCGATCGAGTGGAGCCGGCCTTCCCTGTAGACGAGCTCGGGCTCGAGGAGATCGAAATCAAGGCTCCCTTCGCTCACGCGTTTCGCGCGCAGGAGGCGGGCCAGTTCGCGCATGGCCATCAGATCGGGAAGGAGAAAAGCATGTTTTCGGCGTTCGGCCTCGTCGCCTTCGAATATTTTGAAGACGGTCATATACGTCAGCCGTTCCGCCGTCCGGATGAGCGAAGGCTGGAAATCCGCGGAGAGGACATTCCCCGCAGGATCGATCTTCATCACGGCCGAAACCGTCAGACGGTCCTCCCTGGGCCGCAGGCTGCAAACTCCGTTGGACAGCTTCTCCGGGAGCATCGGAAGAGTCAAGTCGGGAAAATAGACGCTCGTCCCGCGGCCGGAGGCTTCTTTGTCGAGCGCCGACCCTGGTTCGACGTAAGCAGAAACATCTGCGATGTGAACGCCGAGAAGATAACAGCCGCCGTCGAGCTTCTTGATGCTCACGGCATCATCGAAATCCTGAGCGTTCTCCCCGTCGATGGTGAACGTCGTCCAGCCGCGATAATCGATGCGGTCGACTTGGCCGGAGCGAGGCTCCCGCCCGGCGACCTCCTCGGCTTCCTCGAGCGTTTCCTTGGAAAACTCCGCAGCCAGCCCATATTTCCGGATGATGACCTTGACATCGACGCCCGGCTCGTCCGGCCTTCCGAAAACATCGGTGATCGTCAGGCGGCTCCGGTCTGCGGCGACGACCATTCCGGGTGAGGGAAAAAACGAGCCGCGGGAAACGATCGGGATCCCGGCGGGCGAAGGCGCATCGAAAGGGATGAGGTAGGGGCTGCCAAAGCGCTCGTCGTACAGGCCGATGATGCTCTTTTTCTCCTTTTTGAGGATGCGCACCACCCGTCCTTCTGGCTTCCCTTCCCGGCCGTGTTCCTTATAGAGGATCTCGACGGAATCGCCCTGCATGGCGCCCTTGGCGAAGCGGGCGGGAACGAAAACGTCGGGCCTCGCCCGGCCCTCGGGAACGACAAACCCGAATCCCCGGCCCGAAGCTTCAAACCGACCTCGGACTAGATCGGACTGCTGGGGCAGGAAGTAGCGGTTCTTAACGCGGCGGACGAGTTTCTTGTTTTCGAGGCTCATGATTCGAGCTTCGAGTTTGGTCCGCTCTTTGCGGGGGACGCGCAACTCCTTGAACATATGCTGCAGGGTTAGGCCCTGCCGGTTGCGGCGGAGGAGGTCAAGGAGTCGCTGTTCGTCCATTCAGTAATAAAAAGGCGAAAGATAAGGAACTTTGTATTTGTCCCGGAGATGTTTCAGGAGCTTGATCTTGGCCGCCGCAGCCACTTCTTCCCGGCTCAGCCGCTTGTGTTCGGCCAAAATCTCTTTTTCCATGGTCGCCCGGTCGGAAGCCGGTGCCTGGATCATAAGAAGATTTTCGACTTCTCCATCCAGGCGCTCGAGGATCTCATCGGCCATATCTGGATCGGCCATTATTTTCTGCGCTTCAAGATAGATGTCCTTTAAAAAATCGAGACTCGACGGAATCCGCTTTAAAAACTCTTCGACCTCCGCTCGGACGAAAGCCCGCTTATCCCGACGCTCCAGGGCTGTCCGCCTTCCTCCGACTTTCCGGTCGCGGGACCGTTCGAACGCCCGGGTGACCTGCGCCCCGCAGAATGAAATCGCTAGGACTCTGCTCTTCTTTCCAGCCCCGCTCCGATAGTTCTCGAAGGCCTTCTCGATGCCCTCGACAACGACCGGAAGCGGAATGCCGGCTTGCTCCCAGGAGGAAACGACGTCCAGGTCTTTGGCCGAGAGGAAAAACGGAGCTCCGCGCCGCGCCAGGAAGGTGCGGGCAATCTCCTGGAAATATCGGCTCCGCTCTTCATCGTCCGACATCTTTTCGCTCATCCCCTCCCTTCAAGGAATTCACGATCTGTTCCGTTCATGGATAATCCTGAGGCCTTCGAGAACGAGATGGGGCTCATAGGCGTCGACGGCCTTGACTTCAGCGCTGATCTGTTCGCCGAAGCCTCCCGTGGCGATGACCCTGGACTCCTCGCCCAGTTCTTTTCGGATCTCATCGATGATGTTGCGGACGAGACCGACATAGCCGAAATAGAGCCCGGATTGCATGCTGGCGACGGTCGTTTTGCCGACGGCTTTGGCAGGCTTTTTAACTTCGATGCGCGGCAGCTTGGCCGTTTTGAGGTAAAGGGCTTCCGCAGAGATCTGGATGCCCGGAGCGATCGCCCCTCCCAAATATTCGCCCTTGGCCGAGACGGCGTCAAAGGTCGTGGCGGTCCCAAAATCAACGACGATCGAAGGACCGCCGAATTTCTCGTAGGCGGCGACGGCGGCGACGACCCGGTCGGCGCCGACCTCGAGCGGGGCCTCGTAAAGGATCGGCATCCCCGTGCGCAGCCCGGGCCCTACGACCATAGCTTTGAGGCCAAAGAGCTCGTGGCTCAAAGTTTGAAAGATCGGCGTGAGAGGAGGAACCACGCTCGAAATGATCACGGCCTTGACGGCCGCCGCGTCGAGCTCCCTGAAGGCCAAAAGATTCCGAAGGATGATCCCGTACTCGTCGCAGGTCTTGTCTCGATCCGAGCGGACCTTCCAGTGGTGAGACAATTTCTTGCCTCCAAAAAGGCCTATGGCGATTGTTGTGTTGCCGATATCCAATGCCAGCAGCATAGTCCTTCTCCTCTTATTTAATATTTGGCTCCTTTGATATTTGCGACACTCCGCTGACCTCGGCCGAGAGATAGCGATGAATCCCGGTTTCATCCTCGACGAGGAGAGCTCCGCTCGGGTCGATCCCCTGAAAGACGCCCTGGACCCGCTTGTCATTCGTCATCACGGTCAGAGGATCGCCTTTCTCGAAAGCCGAGCATCGTTCAAAAGCCTGGACGATATCCAGACGGCCGTCCGCTCGGAAAAAAATTCCTGACCAGCGCTCCAGGCTCGAAAGAAGCTGCCGGAGGAGCGACTCCCCGTCGGCTTTCTCTTTGATCGCCATCCTCATCGAAACCGCCCTAGCCCGGATATCCACAGGGAAATCGTTTTCCTCGTGGTTGACGTTCAGGCCGATGCCTAGAATAACATAATCCTGGCGGTTTCCCAAAAATCCGCTCTCGCACAGGACGCCGCCGAGTTTTTTCCCTTCCCAGACGATATCATTGGGCCAGCGGAGCTGGACAATGAGGTGGTGCGACCGCTGGACGGCTTCCTGAACTGCCAGCCCGGCGGCCAGGGCTAGGAGCGAGATTTCCGGCCGTCCAGGGCGGAGGAGCAAAGAAACATAAAGACCTTGGCCGCGTCCCGAATACCAGGAGCGTCCCTTTGTCCCGCGTCCCGCTGTTTGCTCTTCAGAAACGACCACCGTTCCCTCCAACGCTCCCTGCCGCGCCATATCCTTGGCGACATCGTTGGTCGAAGAACAAGTTATGAGACGGTGGATGGAGACGCGCATAGCCCCGGATTCTTTTATCTATATTTTCTTGGTGTCAATGCCTTTGAGCTCTTCGACGAGCACCTTCTTGACCTCGGAAGAAATGATCTCTTTGGCTATTTTATATAGTTCGCCCCGCTGGTTCCGGATTTCCGCTCTCACGGCGTCCCGGATCCTTTTGGCCCATTCATCCTGCCATTCCGGAACGCCCGACGGAGTCGGCGGCGCATCCCTCTGATAGCGGCCGGAACGAGCGAGCTCCTCCAGGATCGGCTCCTCGGGAAGCGAGGGAAGTTCATTTTTTCGGTCGATCGTTTCCTTGACAAGTCCGGCCAGCACCTCGCCGTCGAAGGGCTCTAAAATGATCCCGTCGTAATGAACAAGAGCAATCTTCCCCAGCTCTACCGGCTCGAAGGCTCCTCGGAGAAAGAACAGCGCGACCTGCTGGCCACCCTCTTGCGACCTGACAAAACCGGCCACTTCATACCCGTCCTTCGACGGAAGAGAAAGGCTGGCGAGGACGGCTTCGGGCCGAATGCTCGGAATCGCCTGGATGGCTTCAAGTCCGTCGCTGAATGGAAAGATCTCGAATTCCTGCGCCGGAAGAGCAAGCTCCACCGCCTTTTGTACGGACGGAGAATCGTCGGCCACGATCACTCTGTAGGCCATGCTCTGCTCACGCTGGAAATCAAACTCCCAATTTAGCACGTTTTAGCACGTTGATACCGCCTTGTCAATTCGTCTTCCCCCCATCTCCTCGCCCGCGAACCTCAATACTCAATACAAACCGAATCCTCGCCGAGCAGGGTTTCGATCATTTTCGTCAGCTCATCGGACGGCAGAACGCCCTTGACTTCGGCGGACTGGGCGACCACCCGGTAAGCATGCGGAGTCTCGAGCTCGAAATAGATAGGGCATTCGCCGACGTTTTTCTCCAAGATATCCTTCAATTCGTTGAGGAGCGTTTCTTCCAGGCCGGGAACGAAAATCCGGATAACCATCTTTTTGGCCTGCTTCTGGAACGCTTCGGAGAGGGGCATGACCTGCGTTAAGTGGACTTTCCGGCTGTCGCCCTCGCCCAAAAATTTGCCTTTGATCCAGACCAGCCGGTCCTCGTGCAGGAACTCATAGTTTTTCCGGAACGCATCCGGGAAAGCGACAACCTCGACCCGGCCGCTCATGTCTTCCAAATAAAAAGAGGCCATCCGCTCGTCCTTCTTCGTCTTCAGGGCTTTGAAGGCGGTGATGATGCCGGCTAAGCGCACCTCGCTGTTGAAATCCTTCTCATCGTCGAGCTCGGCCACCGAATGCGAGATCAGCCGCCGCAGGTTTTTGAACTGGGCCAGGGGATGGCCGGTGATATAAAATCCGAGGGCGTCTTTCTCGTAGGAAAGCAACAGCGACTCGTCCCACTCGCGCATGCTCCTGACTTCCGCGGGAATTTCCGGAGGTCCGACCTGGTCGCCGCCGAAAAGCAGGTTCTGTTTGGCGGACCGGGCCTTTTGGCCTTCGTGGGAGAATCCGATCATTGTGTCGACCAGGTGAAAAAACTGGGAGCGCGGCCAGCCCAAGGAATCGAAAGCGCCCGCCTTAATCAAGCTTTCCAGGACTTTCCGGTTAACGACACGGCTGTCGGCATTCCGGCAGACGTCGAAAGGCGTTGCGAATTTCCCCTGGGCTTTCCGGATCTGGATAATCTCCTTGACCGCCGTCTCGCCGACGTTCTTGACGGCGGCCAGACCAAAGCGGACGGCATCCTGGGAGACCGTAAAATGGAATTCGCTTTCGTTGATGTCCGGAGGCAGAACGACGATGCCCATCTGCTCGCATTCATTGATGTATTTTTGGACCTGGGTCGTCCCTCCCCGCTCGGCTTCGGAGGTCAACAGCGCCGCCATGAAATGGCGGGGATAGTGGGCTTTCAGGTAGGCAGTCTGGTAGGCCAGGGCCGCGTAGGCCGCGCTGTGGGACTTGTTGAATCCGTACTCGGCGAAATTCTTGATGTTTTCGAAGAGCTTCTTCGCTTTGTCCAAGTTGATGATGCCCTTGCGCTTTGCGCCTTTGAGAAAATTTTCCTTCTGCGCCTTCATGATCTCACCGACTTTCTTGCCCATGGCCTTGCGCAACATGTCGGCCTCGGCCAGGGTGAAGCCCGCGAGTTCGGTGGCGATCCTCATGACCTGCTCCTGATAGACAATGATCCCATGCGTTTCTCGGAGAATGGGCTCAAGCTCCGCGATCTCGTACGTGATCTGATCGGGATGGTGTTTGCACTTGATGAACTCGGCTGTCATGCCGCTCTTGAGCGGTCCGGGCCTGTAGAGCGCGTTTAAAGCGATGAGGTCGCGGAACTGGTCCGGCTTGTAGCTTCGCAACAGCTCCTTCATCCCGCGGCTCTCGAATTGAAAGACACCGTCGGTGTTGCCCGCTTTGAACAACTCAAAAGTCTTAGCGTCATCAAGGGGCAGGTCCTTAACGTCGAGCGTTAGGCTGAAATCCTTTTCGACGAGGTCGAGCGTATCCTGGATGACGGTCAGGTTGCGCAGCCCCAGGAGGTCCATCTTGAGCAGGCCGATGGCTTCGACATCCTCCATCGGGAACTGGGTCGTGATTTCTCCCTTGACCGATTGATAGAGAGGCAGGAACTCGGTCAAAGGCTTGGGCGTGATGACGATGCCCGCGGCGTGGATCGAGGGGTGGCGAACCTGGCCTTCGACTCTTTGGGCGATGGCCAGGAGGTGGGCGATCTTCTGGTTTTTGTCGCGCAGCTCTTTGAGAGGCCCGATGGATTCCAGTGCCTTCTCGATCGTGACATCGGAGCCGAGGGGGATCATCTTGGCGATGCGATCGACCTCGGGAAGCGGGACCTCGAGCACCCGGCCGACATCCCGGATCGCGGCTCGCGCCGCCATCGTCCCGAAGGTGATGATCTGGCTGACGTTGGCCCGGCCGTATTTCTCGGTGACATACTTGATGACTTCCTCGCGACGCCGGCCGCAGAAGTCGATATCGATGTCGGGCAGGCTGATGCGGTCCGGGTTCAAGAAACGCTCGAAGAGAAGGTCATATTCGATCGGGTCGATGTCGGTGATGCCCAGGCTGTAGGCGAGCAGGCTCCCGGCCGCCGACCCCCGTCCGGGACCCACCGGTATCTCTTTCGCCCGGGCCATATGGACGAGGTCCCAGACGATAAGGAAGTATCCCTCGAAGCCCATCTTCTCGATGAGCCGGATCTCCAGCTCTAGCCGTTCTTCGTATTCCTGGAGCGGATGGGAGAGGAGGTGCTTTTCCCGTTTCTCGGCCAAAGCCCGCATGCGCTCCCGGAAGCCTTGGCGGACGACCTGTTCGAAATGTTCTTTCAGGTCTTTTCCGTCGGGCGGCTTGAATTGAGGCAGGAAGTGGCCGGACAGAGGGAAGCTGAATTCGCATTGGCCCGCGATGTGGGCCGTGTTCTCAAGAGCTTCCGGCACCTCGTGGAAAAGCCGGCTCATTTCCTCGCCGGATTTGAAATAGAACTCCGTGGTGGTGAAACGGATTCGGTCCTGATCGCTCAGCTTTTTGTTCGTCTGGATGCAGAGAAGGACATCATGGCTCTCGGAGTCGTCCTTACGGTAATAATGGACATCGTTGGTGGCCACCAGGGGAAGGCCGAGCGTTCTCGCCAGGCGGATGAGCTTGGGGTTGACCTCTTTCTGGGGCTGGAGGCCGTGGTCCTGGAGCTCGATGTAAAACCGGCCCTTGCCGAAAATGTCGGCGTAGGCTGCGGCCGCCGCTTGGGCATCATCCTCCAGGCCTTTTCCCAGAAGGAACGAAACCTCGCCCTTGAGACAGCTCGAAAGCCCGATCAAGCCCTCTCTGTGTTCGGAGAGAAGCTCCTTGTCGATGCGCGGCCGGTAATAGAATCCTTCGGTGTAAGATTTGGTAATCAGGCGGCAGAGATTGCGGTAGCCTTTTTCATCCTTGACCAGGAGGAGGAGATGGAAGTGGAGTTGAGCTCTCTCGTCGGCCTGTTTTTCAAACCTGCTTTTGGGCGCGACATAGACCTCACAGCCGAGGATGGGCTTGATCCCTTTGTTCTTGGCTTCCTTGAAAAAGCTCACGGCACCGAAAATGTTGCCGTGATCGGTCAAGGCCACGGCGGGCATATTGTTCCGAAAGGCGCCGTCGACCAAATCGGTCACGCGGACGGCGCCGTCAAGGATGCTGTATTCGGAATGGTTGTGGAGGTGGATGAAGCTCGGCGGCATCTTACTCCCACTCGATCGTTCCGGGCGGCTTGGTCGTCACATCGTAGACGACGCGGTTGACGCCTTTGACTTCGTTGACGATCCGGGTTGAGATTCGGGCCAGGAGTGAGGGCGCCGCGGGGAACCAGTTAGCCGTCATGCCGTCCACGCTCTGGATGAGGCGGACGACAACGACCCGCTGATACGTTCTTTGATCGCCCATCACCCCGACAGACTTGACCGGGAGCAGGACGGCGAAGGCTTGCCATAATTTTCGGTAAACGCCCGCTTTGCGCACTTCCTCGATGACGATCTCCTCGGCGTCGCGCAGAATCTCGAGGCTTTCCTCGTTCACTTCGCCGACGATGCGGACGGCCAGGCCCGGACCCGGGAACGGATGCTCCGAGACAAAGTCTTTGTCCATGCCGAGCTCGAGGGCCAGCGCCCGCACCTCGTCTTTGAACAGCTCTTTGAGCGGCTCGATCAGCTTGAACTTGAGGTTCCGGGGAAGCCCGCCCACGTTGTGGTGGGACTTGATGGTCGAAGACGGCCCTTTGACCGGATTGCTTTCGATGACGTCGGGATAGATCGTGCCCTGAGCAAGAAATTTCGCTCCGCCGATTTTCTTGGCTTCCCGGTCGAAGATATTGATAAACAGGCGGCCGATCGTCTTACGCTTCCGTTCGGGCGAGGTTATGCCCCGGAGGGCGGCGACGAATTCCTCGGCCGCCTCCACACCATTGACCTTAAGCGACAATTTCTTCCGGAATTTATCCCTCAGGTCATGGTCTTGGCCCTTGCGGAGGAGGCCATTATCGACGAAGATGCAGGTCAGGCGAGGCCCGATGGCTTTCTGGATGAGGAGCGACGTCACGAGCGAATCCACCCCGCCGCTCAGCCCGCAGATGACTCGTTCGGGTCCGACCATTCTCCGGATCTCCGCGATTTTCCTCTGGATGAAGGAGCTCATGTTCCAGTCGGGCGTGAGGCGGGCGAGTTTAAAAAGAAAGTTTCCCAAAATCTTTTTGCCCTCTTTGGTGTGGATGACTTCGGGATGGAACTGAACGCCGAAGAGACGGCGGGCGCTATTCTCGATGACGGCCGCTTTTGTGTTCACCGTTTTTCCGGTGATCGAGAATCCGGAAGGAAGCTTCTCCAGCCGGTCGCCGTGGCTCATCCAGACCTGTTCCCGGTCCCTGATGCCGGAGAGGAGGCCGCCTCGGTCCAGGATTTTGAGTGAGGCAAAGCCGTATTCGCGCTTGGCCGAGGGCTTGACCTCGCCGCCCAAAAGATAGGCGATGAGCTGCAGCCCGTAGCAGATGCCCAGGACCGGAAGGCCCAATTCAAATATTTCTTTGGACGGCAGGGGCGCCCCCCTTTCGTAAACGCTCTGCGGCCCTCCGGAAAGGACAAGCGCCTGGGGCTGTTCTTTTTTTAGCCGCGACAGGGAGGTGTCAAAAGGGAGGATTTCCGAGTAGACGCCGAGCTCGCGGATTTTGCGGGCGATGAGCTGGGTGTATTGCGAGCCAAAATCGAGGACGAGGACTTTATTCATGGCGTGATTTTATCATTGGCGCTCATCCCGGACAAGGGTCAAGAAAGAATCTTGGCGATCGGCGTCGGAATCTCCTTCTTTCCCCGAATTTTCTATCTGACCGTAGTCCAGTTTGGGCCGGGTCCTGTCGCCGACCAGCCCCAGAGTTCTTGCTCATCACCCACCTTCGGGGGGTCCCATTCGCTACGAACTCTGGGGCGCCCCGGTCGACGCCACCCGATCTCTAAAAAAAACCAAACTGGACTACGGTCAGATTTTCCATGAATTGACAGGGAGGGCGGGTTCTTTTATATTAATCCGGAGGTGGACGTTTCTTCCATCAGCAAGTGGGGGCACGTTCACCACAGGATTTTATGAAAAAAATAGTATTTTTCAACACAAAAGGCGGAACAGGGAAAACCACCTTGTGCTACAACTACGGCTGGTACCTGGCCGATAAGCGGAATAAAAAGGTCCTCTTCATCGACTTCGACCCTCAAATCAACCTGGTTAAGGCCTTCGGCAACGTTCCCCCCTCCGCTCTGGAAAAAGGTTTCGAACGATTCATTGTGAACTATCTCAAAAGAGATCCCGTCAACTTGGCGGAATACATAGTCAAGATCAACGATCATATCGATCTTCTGCCTTCGTCAAACAGCGTCTCGCAGTTGGACGAGCACCTGACGAATTATCTCTTGAATCGGGCCGGCCGGGAAGGACAGGTCTATCAAGCCCTCCATCGGAACATCATCATCAAACGGGTTCTGGAGGAGCATCTCCGGGATGGCGACTACGACTTTGTGCTCATCGATTCCCAGCCCAACTATTCGCTCCTTTCGACCACGGCCATCCTTTATGCCCAGAATATCATCGTCGTCGTCCGGCCGGAGCTGTTCTCCTACCTCGATATCCATTATCTTTTCAAGATCATGGAGAACTTGGAGGAAAAGTTCGAGATCAAAGTCCGAATCGTCTGCACGATCATCAACGCCTTCGAGCGGAGGAGAAAGATGTCCCAGACGATCGTGGACGGTTTCTATAAAAATTTCGGGGACAGGATCAAAATCCTCAACCAAAAGATCCGATACTTATCTGCCTATCAGTCATCGATCACCATGGAAAGACGGCCCGTCTTCCTGTCTTTCCCGGCATCGGAGGCTACGCATGACATCCTTAAAGCCTTTCAAGAAATGGACGTCCTCGTCGACCGATCGACGAACGGAACCGACGCCATCCCAGAATAAAATAACTATTCCAGAAGGAGGTCTCATCGCTATGAATGATTTCGAAAAAGTTAAAGGCAAGGAGGTCGGGGGCCGAACCCTGCTGACCATTATCGGCGAAAAAGCCAAGATCGACGGCGAACTCTCCGTCAGTCAATCGATCGAGATCGACTGCGAGGTCAAGGGCAAGCTCGACATCGCCGGGCAGCTGATCATCCAAAAGAACGGATTCGTGAACGCCGACGTCAAAACAAAGGACTCCATGATTATCGGCCGCTATGAAGGCAACATGGAAGCCAGCGGGAACGTCGAGATCAAGGAGACGGGCATCGTCTTTGGAAACATCAAGACGGATTCGCTCATCATCAACAAAGGCGGCATCTTCGGCGGCAACGTCGCGAGGATGACCGATTTGGGTGAGGACAACAAGAAGAAAGCCAAGCCGTCCGCCAAAGAAGGAGAAAAAGCGGACATCAAGTTCGATCCTCTCGCCGTTCACGATCGCGACAAGGACGGCAAGTTGTCGTTGTGAGCCCGGCCTCGGTCGCGCTGGACCGCCGGGAATCCGGGAATAAGGTAAGTTGTGCGTCTCCGCTTAAATCTTGAGATCGTGGAGAGCGATAACGCTGCCGCCGCTTTCGGACAGAACGGGTAGCTCCATTTCGAGGGTGAACGGAAAGTGGGCCGGGTCGTCGACGAAACTGCTCGTCCCCTTGAACCGGCCGCCCTCGAGGATAACAAGCCGGGGCTCCTTCTGGAGAAGGTTGCCGATGAATTGTCCCGTTGAAGTGATTTCAATCTTGTCCAGCACGAATATATCTCCCTTGAAGAGCCCGGCGATGACGGCTTTCCTGGCCCAGATTTTAGCTTCGACCTGACCGTTCTGGCCGACGATGAATTCGTTTTCGGCGACGATCTCGCCCGTGAACATGCCCTCAATTCGGATCACGGCCTTGGACCGAAGTTTCCCGTTCATCTGGGCGCCTTCGGCAATGACCGCAATCCTCGACGCACCCGAATCGTCTCGCTTTTCTCTCAAAATCGACCTCTCTTCTCATCATAATAAAATCCTGAGAAAACGGCAACCCTGACCGTATATTACTTTTCAAGGTCAGACGACCGAAAATTGCCGATAGAGCTTGTCATCGCGAGGAGCGGAGCGACATGGCGATCTCCACAGAAGATTCTTATTTTGGAGATTGCCACGCACCCAAGGGGCGCTCGCAATGACACGAATATCAACGAATTGTCATCTCTATCGGCAATTTTGGGGACGGCAGCCAAATTGACAGGGAAGGCGGGTTCTTTTATAGTAAACTCGTTATGAATTGGGAAGAGATGGCGAAAGAGCTTTCCGTCGAGACGGACTCCAAGATCGTTCTCCTCGTTATCGACGGCTTGGGCGGCCTGCCCGTTCAGGGCAAGACCGAGCTCGAAGCGGCCCAGCCCCACAACCTGGACCGCCTCGCCCTTAAAGGCTGTTGCGGAGTTACCGATCCGGTCTTCATGGGCATCACGCCCGGCAGCGGGCCGGCCCATCTTGCTCTTTTCGGCTATGACCCGCTCAAATACCGGCTCGGCCGAGGCATTTTGGAAGCGCTCGGCTCGGATGTCGAAGTCAAGAAGGGGGACCTCGTCGCGCGGGGCAATTTTGCGACGCTCAAGGAGGGTTTGATCACGGATCGGCGGGCCGGCCGAATCCCGACGATCGAATGCGAACGGCTCTGCGGCCTTCTGAACGAGGTCTTGGCCGGGCAAAAAGACCCGGAGATCGCCCTCTTTCCCGGGAAAGAACACCGCTTCGTCGCCCGTTTCAGGGCAGCCGACCTGTCCGACGCCCTGACGGACGCAGACCCGCAAAAAGACCACAAGCCGCCCGTCCCCGTTAAAGCCCTCTCCCCGGAGGCCGCCAAGACCGTTGGTTTCGTCAACCGTTTCCTGGACGACGCCGTGAAGATCCTTAAAGACACAGACGTGGCTAATGCCGTTCTTTTGAGGGGCTTCTCGCTTCTCCCGTCGATCCCCAGGATGCAAGACCTCTACAAGCTCAAGCCTGCGGCCGTGGCCAACTACCCGATGTACAAAGGCCTGGCCAGACTCCTCGGCATGACGACGTATGATGTCGGTTCGGAGACAAAAGATTTGTTCGCCGTGCTCGAGGTCCATTACCACGAGCATAATTTCTTCTTTATCCATTTTAAAAAGACGGATGCGGCCGGCGAGGACGGGAACTTCGAGGCCAAGGTCCGGGCCATCGAGGAGATCGACGCCTTCATCCCCCGGCTCGAAGCCTTAAGGCCCGATGTCCTGGTGATCACCTCCGACCATTCGACACCGTCGCTCCTGCGAGGCCACGCCTGGCATCCCAATCCGTTCCTGCTCGTCTCGCCGACAGCCCTCCCGGACAATATCGGCGTCTTCACCGAGCGCGAATGCGCCCAAGGTCTGCTCGGCCGGTTCCGCTCAATCTACGCCCTGCCGCTCATGCTCGCCCACGCCGGAAAGCTGCGGAAGTTCGGCGCGTGATGGAGTTGGGGATTTCATCATCTATGGCGAGGCGTTTATTCCTGCCGTCGCCACGTTCTTGGGGACCGCGCTGCCGGCGGTTTCTCGCTCTAGCGTTCGTTTGTTCCGTCCTCCTTCTCTCCGCTGTTCCGCTCTCTCCCGCTCAAGACTTGACCGCCGAGGTTTATAACCTCCGCTATTTCACTCACCCGAATTTCACCCGGATCGTGGTCGACATCGGAGTGCTCCGGGAATACGCGCCCATGGAGAACCGTGACGCCGGACAGATTTTTGTCGATATCTTCCAGACACGGCTGAACCCCATCGTCCGCGAGGAAGCCATCCCCGGCCGGTGCGACTATGTCAACCTCATCCGTATCGGCCAGAAATCGCCGGGCACGGTCCGGTTGACGGCCGAAGTGGATTTCAGCCGGGTCAGACGCTACCAGGTTTATCACGTCTTCGAGCCGTTCCGGATCGTCATTGATATCTACCCGCAGGAAAAGACACCCGCCGCAGCGGCCGGCACGTCGGCTAAGCCCAAACCCCCGGAGCCTGCAAAATCCGGTTATAGCCTGGCCCGGCAGCTCGGGCTCGGGATCAAGACGATCATCATCGATCCCGGCCACGGAGGCCTCGACCCCGGCTGCCTCGATCCCTCCGGATTGAAGGAAAAAGATCTGACCCTGGACATCTCGCTCCGCCTGAAGGAACTCCTCAAAGCGAACACAAAGCTCGATGTGATTCTGACCCGGGAAACCGATATTCTGGTGCCGCTTGAAAACAGGACCGTCGTCGCCAATCAGAGAAGGGCGGACCTTTTCATTTCGGTCCACGTCAACGCCTTCTCGGACAGGCGCCGCCGAGGGATCGAGTCCTTCTATCTCAATTTCAGCTCCGACCCGAAAGTCAATGAGACCGCCGCCCGGGAGAACGCCACGACGACCAAGACCATCGGTGAGATGGATAAGATCATCCGGAAGATCGTCCAAAACAGCAAAATCATCGAATCGCGCGAGCTGGCTGAAAAAATCCAGCAAAATCTGGTAAAATACCTCTCCCAACGGTACTCGGATATCAAGAACCTGGGGACGAGAGGGGGGCCGTTCTGGACCCTCATCGGCAGTGAGATGCCTTCGATCCTGGTGGAAGTTTCGCATATCTCAAATGCCAAGGAGGCGCAGAGGCTGAAAAACGAGGTCTACCGCCAGCATATCGCCCGGGGAATTTACGAGGGCATCAGAGCCTACCTGCAATCGCTCGGAAAAGGATAGCGAAATGGATCGGCGCAACTTCTTAAAAAACATGGCACTCGGCGGCCTGTTCGCTCCGTACGGGTCGAGACTGCTGGCCCAAACGCCGAAAGCCGAGGGAGCGCCGGACCTGGCTCTTGTCCAGGGGGATTCTCCCGCCGTGATCACCAAGGAGGCCATTGCCGTCCTGGGCGGAATGAGCAAATTCATAGCCAAGGGCGACGTGGTCATGATCAAACCCAACATCGGCTGGGACAGGACGCCGGAAATGGCCGCCTGCACGAATCCCGAAGTCGTGAAAGCGCTCGTCGAAATGAGCTTCAGCGCCGGAGCGAAGAAGGTGGTCGTCATGGACAACACGACCAACCAGGCGCAACGGTGCTATATCCGCTCCGGCATCCAGGCCGCGGCCAAAGAGGCCGGGGCGGACGTGCCGTTCGTGAACCCGCGCCGCATCAAAAAAATGGCGATCAAGGGCGAGTGGCTCAAGGACTGGGACATCATCCAGGATTTCGTCGAGGCGGACAAGATGATCAACGTTCCCATCGCCAAACACCACAGCCTCTGCCGGGTGACGCTGGGGATGAAAAATTTGCTCGGCGCGATCGGCGACCCGCGCAACCAGCTTCACCAGAAGCTCGACCAGGCGGAAATCGATTTGGCGGCTTTTTTCAAACCGACGCTGACCGTGCTCGATGCCTATAGGATTCTCATCCGGAACGGCCCGCAGGGAGGCCGTCCGAGCGACACGAAATTGATGAAGACGGTCGTGGCCGGAAAGGATTACGTCGCCGTCGACGCCCTGGGGGCGACCTTCTTCGATATCCTGCCGGCAGAGCTTCCCTTCCTCAAGATCGCCAGCCAGAAAGGCTTCGGTGAAATCAATCTGGAGAAGCTGCGCCTTGAAAAAAGAACGGTCTAAGAAACACCGCGCCCTCCAACTCATCCGGATCGGGGTTCAGATCGTTTTCTTCGGACTCTTCCTTTATCTGCTTTTCGGCACGCATTTCACGGGACAGGACTACATCGGCAACGTCGAAGTTTATTTCCACTTTGATCCATTGCTCGCCGTTGCGACGTTCATCGCCTCGCGCGCCGTTTTCGCGGCCTTTGCCCTGGCCGCCGTGACTCTCATCCTGACGCTCGTCTTGGGCCGAGTCGCCTGCGGCTGGGTCTGTCCGTTCGGCGCCGTGCATCAATTCTTCTCCTGGCTGTTTAAAAAGGGCAAACTGCTGCGCCCCAAGAAAGCCGCCAGCGGCGGCCTGGGCTGGAAATATCTCATCTTGGTCTTCATCCTGATCAGCGCAATTTTCACCCTCAATCTCGTCGGAATCTTCGACCCCCTGTCTTTCCTCACCCGAACGATGGTGGCCAGTGTCCTGCCCGCCCTCTCTCAGGGCTTTTCTATGCTGATCGGATTCACCTACAACCTCCACTTGACCGGACTCGGTGACGCGCTCACCCAATTCTTCGAAAAGCTGACGGTGAATTCGACATTCCGGCAGGGATTTTTCATCGCTTTCGTCTTTCTCGGCTTTGTTCTCCTCAATATGTTCCGCGAACGGTTTTGGTGCCGGTATATATGCCCGCTCGGCGCATTTCTCGGGCTCGCCAGCCGGTGGAATGTCTTCAAGCTGAAGGTCGACGAAGAGAAATGCATCCGCTGCAACCTCTGCACACTTCACTGCGAAACGCAAGCCCACCCCTGGCCGGAAGACAAGTGGAAAAGCTCCGAGTGCGTCTATTGTGAGACGTGCGCCGCGATCTGTCCGACAGCGGCCATCACCTTCCCGATCAAAGGCGCTCCGGAAAAGGCCCCGGCCGTCGATCTTTCGCGGCGAAAACTGCTCCTGACATCATTTCTGGCTTTTTTCTCCGTACCTTTTTTCCGGATCTCGCCGGCCGCAAAACGGGCCTCGGAAAAGCTCATCCGGCCCCCGGGGGCTCTGCCGGAGCCTCAATTTCTCCGGAAATGCGTGAAATGCGGGGAGTGCCTGAAGGCCTGCCCGACCGGCGGCCTGCAGCCGGCCTTGACCGAAGCCGGGCCGGAAGGATTGTGGACGCCGCTTTTAGTGCCGAAAATCGGCTACTGCGAATATTATTGCTCATTATGCTCGCAGGTTTGTCCGAGCGGCGCGATCAAAGAGCTCGCGGTGCCGGAGAAGCTTGTCTTCCGGATCGGCACGGCCTGGATCAATAAGAACCGCTGCCTCCCTTATTTCCTCGGCAGGTCGTGCATCGTCTGCGAGGAACACTGTCCGACCTCCCCCAAAGCCATCAAGTTTGTGATGGTTGAAACAAAATTGCCGGACGGGTCGGTGGTGGCCCAGAAAGCGCCGGTTATCGATCTCAATTTGTGTATCGGCTGCGGCATCTGCGAGAACAAGTGTCCGGTCATGGACGACCCGGCGATCTATGTCACCAGCGTCGGCGAGCAGCGCTCGGAAAAGAACCAGCTTCTATTGCCGATCGCCCCAGACCAACCGGAAAAAAAATAATGATTAAGGGGGACACAATACTGTGTCCCTAATATATTTTTTTGCTCGCATCACCCTCAAACCCCAGCCAAGCCAGCGGGGGTTCAATCTCACCCATGAGCTCCTTGAGAATCCGGCCGGTCACTGAACGCTGTGTATTCCCGGCCGCGAATATGGAAATCGCCGTGATTCGCCCTGGGAGGCCGACGATGACCGTAGCATAACATTCGATTCCTTGACGGCGCTCCCCCATGAACTTGACCTTGTATCCCCAGATATAATACATCCCCCAGCCCAGGGACCAGCCAAATCCCAACGGGAGATTCAGACGGCCGCTGGAACGAGGCTGCTCAAAGATCGACGGAGTGCGGACGGGCACTTGCGGATCATGATAGGGGAGGCCAATATAAGGGTTTGAAAATGCCCCGCCGCTTATCACGACGGCCAGAATGAACTTATTATAATTCGCGGCGCTGGTATAGAAGGTCTTTGAAACATCGGAATCAGAATCCGCCTCCTCGTCGCGCGCGCCGGCGGCGGCCGCGAGATGCCCTTTGAAACTAGGCTCCCGGCTAAAACCCATTTGTCGCAAACTGAGAAAGTCGAAGACAACCGATTTCGCCAGCTCGTTGATGCTCATGCCGAACTTCTGTTCGAGGACGAACTGAAGGAGCCGGTATCCTTCCTCCGAATACCTGAAATGTCCTCCCGGCGACCTCTCAAAGATCAATTTGCGATCGGGGCGCGTCAGACGCGAGTACGTGAGTCCACTCTGATGGGTGAGGATCTTCCGAGCCGTCAGGCTTCTGTAGCGGAAATCGCCTTTCAAGTCCGCATAGCCCGGATATTCGGGAAGAGGCTTCGGCAGGTACCTGTAAAGCGGTTGGTCGCTATCAAATAGGCCCCGGTCGACGAGTTTCAAGACCAGATAGCCGAAGACAGGCTGGCCTAGCCGGCCGGCCGGGAAAACCGTCTCGCTGTCGATCGGCTTACGGGTTTCGGGATTCTCGGCTCCAAGATCAAAGATATAGGTCTCCGGGTTCGCATAAAAGGATGCGCCTTGGGTTAAGACGACGGAAAGCCCCGAAACGCCGAATTCGTTCATGATCTTATGGAGGACGTCCCAAGTCCGGACATAGGTTCGAGCCTCGCCTTTGACAGTGGTCCACGACCATTCCGTTTGGGCCGCGGAGGGAGGCTTTAGGTCATTCTCCGGTCCCAGGGACGGCTTGAGCGTTGGCTGGGCGGTCGTTTGAACGCCCGGCGAGCAGGACATGAGCAAAATCGTCGCCAGTCCGATTAAGTATGGGGAGAAGATTCTTGGGGGCCAAGTCTTTCCCTTTCTCCGGATAATTATCAAGGCCAGGCTCCCTCAAAGAGACGTGCGCCCAGAAAGGCGCGAATGGGCAAGGGCAAACGACAGCCTTCTCATTCGTTTATCTCGGTGAAGATGAAACATTTATTATTATGAAAAGCAGCAATTTTCATGCCACAAGGAAGAAAATCCCACTTTGCCATATATCTTTTATTTTAAACAAGATTGCCCAACGGCACAATTTTAAATTTCTCGCCGGAATGTAAAGAATTCTGCTGCCCGGGAATGTTGATCTGCCCCGGATCCTCCATTGTGCATTGGGGACACAATACTGTGTCCCCAATTATCTAATTATTACCAATTATTATCAAAACGAGAAAATATCCTTTCCTCTTCGTTTTCTATTATAGACATATTTTTGTATAACGAGAAGGCGATATGCCGAGAATAGCTCGGATCATAATCCCGGATTGTCCTCATCACATCATCCAGAGAGGGAATCGGCGACAACGAGTCTTTTTTTGCGATGCGGATCGAGTGGCCTATTTGAGACTCATATATCGTCACGGAATCAGAGCGGGCATCACGTTCCTCGCCTACTGTCTTATGGAAAACCACGTCCATCTGATCGCCGTGCCGCGTTCAAAGGACAGTTTCACGCGAGGGATCGCCGAAGCGCACCGAAAATATACCACGATAATAAATATTCGGGAGGACTGGAAGGGCTATCTCTGGCAAGGAAGATACCTCTCCTTCCCCATGGATGAAGCCCATCTCTATGCTGCGATTCGCTATGTCGAGCGAAATCCCGTCAGGGCAGGACTCGTCAAAAAGGCGGAAGAATATCCGTGGTCGAGCGCGAAATCCCATATCTTTAAAGTCAATGATCCGCTTTTGACGAGACTCGACAATTTATTGGAGATCAATGACTGGAAGGATTATCTCAATGAAATGGAAGAAGAGTCATTCATCGAAACGATGAATAAGCACGAGCGCACGGGGAGGCCTTTGGGATCGGATACATTTATCAAAATGCTGGAAAAGATGACGGGAAAAGACTTGCGCCCACGCTATTACACGAGGAAAAGCGGGACACAGTATTGTGTCCCCCTATTCAAATAACTTTTTAAACTCTTCCTTCAGGGCGGGGATGACCTGGAACAAATCGCCGACGATGCCGTAGTCTGCGACTTTGAAAATCGGCGCTTCGGGATCTTTATTGACGGCCACGATGAATTTGGATGAAGACATGCCCGCCAGGTGTTGGATCGCTCCCGATATCCCGAAGGCCAGATAGAGATTGGGCGACACTGTCTTTCCCGTCTGGCCGACCTGGTGCTGGTGGCCGATCCATCCCGAATCCACGGCCGAGCGCGATGCGCCGACGGCCGAGCGCGGGATGATCGCCGAAAGTTCCTTGAGAAGGGCAAAGTTCTCCGGGCCTTTCAGGCCGCGTCCGCCGCTGACGATGACATCAGCCTCGGTGACGTCGATTTCCTCTCCCTTCTCCTTCAGCACTTCCGCGACTTGGCCTTTGATCACGCTCTCCGGAATAGCTACGTCCTTCTTGATGACTTCGCCGGCCGCGGTCCGGGATTCGGAAACCGCAAAGACGTTCGGCCTCAGCGTCGCGATCTGCGGCGAGGATTTCAAGCCGAAGGTTAAGAACGCCTTTCCGGCATACACCGGCCGGGTGAATTCAAGCTTCCCCTCCCTGACCGCGACTTTCGTGCAGTCTGAAGCAAGCGCGACACCGAGCTTGGCCGCAAGCCGGGGAGCGAGATCTTTCCCCATCGCCGTCGCGGCGAAGAAGATCGCCTTCGGCGCGGCCACCTGAACAAGCAGAGCGAGCGCCGCCGTAAAACCCTGGGAAGAATACCGGGCGAGCTGGGGATTTTCCAACAGATAAACCTTGGAGGCGCCGGAGGAAAAGATCTCCGGATTGAGGCAATCCATATTCGCCCCGACGAGCACTGCCTCCACATCCTCACCGAGCTCTCCGGCCCGCCTCTTCGCCTCGCCGAGCGTTTCCAAAGAGCTTTTCTTGATCTGGCCTTCGCGTGTTTCGATGAAAACTAGAAACATATTCGCGCTCCCTCAGATGACCTTCGCTTCGTTGCGGAGAAGGCTCGCCAGCTGCTTGGCCGCCTCATCGGGCGTCCCCGTGATGATTTTCCCGGCTTGGCGCGCCGCGGGCGTCTCCATTTTGATGACCTCGACCCGGGGCGAGACCTCGTCGCTCACGAGCCCCAGCTCTTCGAGGCTCACGACCGGAATCGTCTTTTTCTTGGCCGCCATGATCCCCTTCAGAGTTTCATAGCGCGGCTCATTCAATCCCTTCTGGGCGGAGACGACGGCCGGCAGAGAAAAAACCACTTTTTCCGAAGCGCCTTCAATCTCTCGGCTGGCGGTTCCGGACTTTCCCTCGATCTCAAGCTTGGTCACGACGTTGGCCTGGGGGAGGCCGAGCAACTCTGCGACCATGGACGGCACCTGACTGTTATCCGCTCCGACCGACTGTCTTCCGAAGAGGAGGAGGTCGAAATTGGAGAACTTTTTCTCGACGGCCTTGGCGATCATCTTGGCGATGCGCAGCCCGTCGTATGTTTCCTTGAGGTCGTCCTTGATCAAGACGGCCTCGTCCGCCCCCATGGCCAGGCACTTCTTGAGAATGACCGCAGCCCCCTCGGGCCCGACCGATAGAACCGTAACCTGTCCGCCCTTGGCTTCCCTGAGGCGCAACGCCTCCTCGACGGCATATTCATCGTTGGGGCTGATGATGAAGTTCAGCCCTTCTTCGACAATGGAGTTTGTTTCATGATGGATACGTATCTTCGATTCCGTGTCCGGCACACGCTTAACAAAAACGAAGATGTTCATCGTGATCTCCTTTTTTCACTCTTCGAACTTCTTCAGCAGCAAGGCGCCGTTCGTTCCGCCGAAGCCGAAGGAATTGTTCAGCGCGTACACGATCTCGGCCGGCCGCGCCTTGTTCGGCACGTAGTCCAGGTCGCAATCCGGATCCGGGACCTCTTGGTTGATCGTCGGAGTCATAATCTGGTGCTTGATGCAGAGCGTCATGGCGGCGATTTCCACGGCGCCGGTAGCGCCCAGCAGATGGCCGGTCATGGACTTCGTCGAGTTCACGCCCAGCTTGTACGCCTGCTCGCCGAAGACCCGTTTGATCGCCGCCGTTTCGATCTTGTCGTTGAGCGGTGTCGACGTGCCGTGGGCGTTGATGAATTGGACATCGCTCGGCGGAACGGCCGCGTCCTCTAAGGCTTTTCGCATGACCCGCTCCGCGCCGTCGCCGTCTATCGCCGGAGCGGCGATATGGTAGGCGTCGCCCGACATCCCGTAGCCCACGACCTCGGCGTAGATTTTCGCCCCGCGTTTGAGCGCAGACCCAAGCTCCTCGAGCAAGAGAATGCCCGCTCCCTCGCCCATGACGAAGCCGTCGCGTTGCGCATCGAACGGGCGAGAAGCTTTCTCCGGCTCGTCATTCCGCTCGGAGAGGGCTTTCATGGAACAGAACCCGGCCACGCCGAGCGGCGTGACGGACGCCTCGGAGCCGCCGGCGATCATGATCTCAGCGTCGCCTCGCGCGATCAAACGAAAGGAATCCCCGAGACAATGCGTCGCCGTGGTGCAGGCTGTGACGACCGCCGAATTCGGACCCTTGGATTTATACTTGATCGAGATCTGACCCGAGGCCTCGTTGATGATGACCGAAACCAAGAAGAAGGGCGAAACCCGGCTGGGTCCTTTCTCGAGCAGGACTTTGTGAGTCTCCTCGATCGTCCCGATCCCGCCGATTCCGGAGCCGACATAGACCCCGCAGCGGTCGCCCTCGAGAAGGGCAAGGTTGATTCCGGAGTCTTCGACGGCGAACTGGGCTGCGGCCAAGGCAAACTGGATGAAGAGGTCCATCTTGCGGACCTCTTTCTTGTCGATGAAATCGACCGGGTCGAAATTCCTGACCTCTCCGGCGATTCGGGTCGAGAAGCGGGATGCGTCGAACTTCGTGATAGGACCGATCCCGCTCCGGCCGGCGAGAAGCATCTCCCAGTTTTTCTGGGTTCCGAGGCCCAGGGGGGTCACCAGGCCGATCCCGGTGATGACGACCCTTCGATTCCCTTTTTTTTCTTTTTGCTCTCCCGGCTTAAGAGACATGGCCCAAAATATAATCCATTGCTTTACCGACGGTGGTCAGCTTCTCCGCTTCCTCGTCGGGAATGTCGAGGCCGAACTCATCTTCGAGGGCCATGACGAGCTCCACCGTATCCAGAGAGTCGGCGCCCAAATCATCGATGAAAGAGGCTGTTTCCGCAACCTGCTCTTCGCTGATGCTCAGTTTGTCTGCCACGATCACCTTCATTTTCTTCAATAATTCATCTCGTTCCATGTTAACCTCCATAATAAAGTTCGAATCCGCTCGCCCCCTCCCCGCCGGGAGAAGGGATTGAGGGGAGGGGAATTCTATTTATTCGCCCTCTCCTGCCCTCTCCCGTCCAGGGAGGGACAGGATGTTGAAGACCGATCATGACATATACATCCCGCCGTTGACTTGAATGACCTGACCGGTTATGTAAGCAGCTTCATCCGAACAGAGGAATTTGACGGCGTGGGCGACTTCTGCCGGGTTGCCGAACCGCTGCATGGGGATGATGTCGACAAACAGTTTTTTGACCTGTTCGGGAAGATTGGCCGTCATGGGTGTGGCGATGTAGCCGGGGGCCACGGCGTTGACCGTGATTCCGCGCGCGGCCACCTCGCGCGCCAAAGACCTGGTGAAACCGAGGAGCGCGGCCTTCGAAGCCGCGTAGTTCGTCTGGCCGGCATTGCCCATCAGCCCGACCACGGACGAGAGGTTGACGATCCGTCCGCTGCGGGCGCCGATCATGCTCCGGATGACGGCTTTAGAAAAGTTAAAAATGCCTTTGAGGTTCACGGCGATGACGGCATCCCATTCCTCCTCCCTCATTCGCATAAGAAGGTTGTCCTTGGTGATGCCGGCATTGTTGATGAGATGATCAATCTTTTTGTATTCCTTGATCACGGCTTCGACGACGGCCGTGGCCTGGTCGAGTTTTGAGACGTCGGCCTGATAAGCGGCGGCCCGCCCGCCCTTTTCCGCAATCTTTACGGCGACCTCGTCCAGCTTCGCCTTCTGGATATCGACGAGGACGACGGTCGCGCCTTCGGCCGAAAACTCTTGGGCGATCGATTCGCCGATTCCCTGGGAAGCCCCGGTGATCAACGAAACACGTTCCTGAAAAATCATCTAAGCCCTCACTCCGCCACTGACGAGCGCCGCGTTGGCGATCTTCATCTTCGCCCCCTGGTTATTCTTCGGCTTCTCTGATGACCTGGCGGCCGCGGTAGAAGCCGCATTCCGGACAGGCCTTATGAGGGAGTTTGGGTGTCCCGCAGTTGGAACACACGGAAAAAGAGGGAACGACGAGGGCGTCGTGCGCCCGGCGTCTTCCTTTTCGGGAATGAGAGTGTCTTCGTTTTGGATTGGGCATTTATCTCTTGTCTTTCATAAAAGTTTTTGTTTTTTCTCGAGGCGTATCGGATTCTTTGACCGTACAGCCGCAGTTCCCGTCTCGGCGGATCTGGCCGCACACTTGGCAGATCCCTTCGCAGTTTTCCGAGCAGAGAGGTTTGGCCGGAAAGGTCAAATTTAATTGCTCAAGAATCACTTCCCGGATATCGATCTGATGATTCTGGTAGAAAAGCTGGTCGATATCCTCGTCGTCGAGCCCATCCTTGAACTCATTTAACTCCTCGGGAAGAAAGACCAGGTCGAACATGGAGTCGACCGGGAACTCAAAGGGCGTTAGGCACCGGCAGCAGACAAAGCTCAATCTGGCCGTGATCCGACCCTTGACCCCGATCTCCTCTCCCATTTTTCTAATAATCACATCCGCATGGACGGGTTGGAGTAAAACGGCCTCTTCCTCCACCAACTCGAGGCTCTGGAAGTCAAAGTTCCGGCTGAGCTTTAATCCGTCTTTCGGCAGTTTATCAATCTCAATAAGCATCGTTTTCGTCCATAAAAGTTGTCTTATTATACCAGTTTGCGCTCCAATGTCAATAAATTGAGGTGGATAGCGAAGACGCTTAAATGTTTCTGGGATCACACAAGCTTGATTAATTGCCTTAAAGGGATTCATAATAAAGTGCCCATGAGCGATAAAAAGCTTTTCCTCATCGACGGAAATGCCCTCCTTTACCGCTCTTACTACGCCATCCAAAGGCTTTCGACGTCCCAAGGATTCCCGACGAACGCCATTTTCGGATTCATGAACGCCCTCCGCAAGCTGATGGACCAGGAGAAACCCGCTTATCTCGGGATCGTCTTCGATGCCCCAGGCCCCAAGTTCCGGCACGAAATCTACCAAGACTACAAAGCGCACCGCAAGCCCATGCCCGAAGACCTGGTCAGACAGATCCCGAAGCTCAAAGAGGTCATCGCCGCCCTCCGCATTCCGGTCTTTGTCTTTGAAAAATACGAGGCCGACGACGTCCTGGGCAGTCTGGCCAAGCAAGCGGCGGCCAAGAAATTTCTGACCGTCATTGTCACCACGGACAAGGACCTCCTTCAGCTCGTGGATAAATCGATCGTCGTCTTCAATCCTGCCAAGGAGACGACACTGGATGAGGCCAAGGTCAAGGAGTTTTTCGGAGTTCGTCCGTCTCAAGTCGCGGACGTGCTGTCGCTCTGGGGAGACCCGTCGGACAACATCCCCGGCGTTCCCGGAATCGGGGAGAAGACGGCCAAAAATCTCATCGAGGAGTTCGGATCCCTCGATAATCTCCTCAACAACCTGGGAAAGATCAAGAACGCGCGGTTGAAAGAGAAAATCGAGCAGAACCTGGATAAGCTCCGCATGAGCCGGGAGCTGGTCATCATCGAAACAGGGGTGGCTGTGGAGTTCGACCCGAAGCGCTTCGAGGTGGCCGAGCCCGACTATGCGGAGGCAGCTAGGATATTCCAGGAACTGGAGTTTACTTCGCTCCTGGCCGAGTATGTCAAAAAGCCGAAAACCATGGAAAGAAAATACAAAACAATTTTTGCAGTGTCGGAGCTCGAGGAGCTTGTTTCTTCGATCAAAAAGACGGGGATGGTTTCCTTGGACACGGAAACGGACAACATCTTCCCCACGCAGGCGCGTCTGGTCGGGATGTCTTTCTCTCTCATTCCGGGTGAAGCTTATTACCTCCCGCTCCGGCATAATTATCCCGGAGCCCCGGCCCAGCTTTCGATCGAAACGGCCTTCGAGATTCTCCGGGACGTCTTGGAAGACCCAAAGATCAAAAAGGTCGGCCAGAACATTAAATATGATTTCATCGTTCTCAAACGGGAAGGCCTCGATCTTCAGGGGATCGACCTGGACACAATGGTTCTGTCGTATCTCCTCGAGCCGAACTGGGGCAAGCATAATCTGGACAGGCTGGCCCTGGCCTATCTTCAGGCTCCGGCCATCCCCTACAGCGACGTCGTCGGCAAGGGCAAGAATGAAGTCACGATGAATCTCGCGCCCATCGAAAAAGTGACGCCTTACGCCTGCCAGGATGCCGACTATGCCCTGGAGCTCAGCCGCCGGCTCTGGCCCAAGGTCGAGACCGAAAAACTCGACAACCTCTATCGCTCCATCGAACAACCTTTGATCGAGATCCTGGCCGACATGGAAATGGCCGGCGTCAAAGTCGACGCCGGAGCGTTGGAGAAACTCTCCGCGGAGCTCGAGACGGAACTTAAGCGCCTGGAGAAGAAAATCTACGAGGAAAGCGCAACGGAATTCAATATCAATTCGCCCCAGCAGCTGGCTCAGATCCTCTTCCACAAGCTCCAGCTTCCCGCTTCCAAAAAGACCAAAGCGACCAAAAGCTTTTCGACCTCCATGGACGTCCTTGAAGAGCTGGCCCCTCTTCATCCCCTGGCCCAGCACGTGCTCGAATTCCGGCAGCTGGCCAAATTCAAATCAACCTATGCGGATGCCCTGCGGGAGCTCATCGACCCGGCGACGCGCCGCATCCATACGTCCTACAACCAGACGGTGGCCTCGACGGGGAGGCTCTCAAGCTCCGACCCCAATCTCCAAAATATCCCGGCCCGCGGCGATTGGGGCAAAAGGTTCAGGCAAGCCTTCGTCCCCGAAAAAAACCATGTCTTCCTGGGCGCCGATTATTCGCAGATCGAGCTCCGGGTCCTGGCCCATATGTCCGAAGACCCCGCGCTCATAGAGACGTTCGTCAAAGATCGCGATATTCATGAAGAAACCGCGCACCGCGTTTTCGGTCCGGCCTCTTCGCTCTTCGAAGACGAGCAGCGCCGGAAAGCCAAGATCATCAACTTCAGCATCATCTACGGCACGTCCGCCTATTCCCTGGCCAAAGGGCTCCAGACCTCAAACGCCGAGGCCCAGGAGTTCATCGACCGCTATTACGCCAAATATCCGAAAGTCAAGGAATTTTTGGAGAAAATGGTCGAAGAGGCCAAGACGCGGGGCTATTCCGCGACGCTCTTCGGGCGGAAGCGCCAGGTCCCCGAGCTCCGCCAGCCCGACAAGGTCGTTCAGCAGGCCGGACGCCGCATCGCCCTCAACATGCCCATTCAAGGAACGGCCGCCGACATCATGAAAAAAGCGATGATCGACATCCGCCGCGAGCTCCGGGCGCAGAAGCTCGGGGCGCGGATGATCCTCCAGGTCCACGACGAGCTCGTCTTCGAAGTCCCCGAAAAAGAGAAGACGAGGGTCGAGCGCCTCGTCCGGGACAAAATGGAAAACGTCTGCGAATTCAAGGTCCCTCTCAAGGTCTCGCTCGGCTGGGGCCGGAGCTGGGCCGAGGCGAAATAATTTCGAAATATTTCAGGGACAGAGTCTTGTCTCCCTAAAATTTGTATGCTATAAGCTTTTTTAGGAACAAGTTGAGGTTCGGCGATGGCCGTGGAAAACGTCACCAAAGAGATTCAGGAAATAAGCATCAACATGTTTCTGTACATCTCCGAGATCCTGGGCCGTTTCGTGGTGAACGCGGACGGCGACGCCGTCGGAAAACTAACCGACCTCAAAGTTTGGTTGGGAGAACTCTTCCCCAAAGTTTCGAGCCTGGCCGTTAAGAAACGCCGGGAAAAAAGCCTCTTCGAACTCGACTGGGAGGAGGTCCAGAGCATCAATACCACGGCGATCCGCCTCAAGCCCGCTGCCGAGGAGAAACTCAAGCCGCTTCAAGTGGGCAATGATGAGATCCTCCTCCGCGACGAGCTTCTGGACAAGCAGGTCGTGGACACGTTCGGCGCCAAGATCGAGCGAGTGAACGACATCCATCTCCTTATCGTCAACAAGGACCTGCGCGTCGTTCACGTCGATTACGGTCCCCGTGGAATCCTCCGTCGCTTGGGCTGGCTGCGGGCCGTCGACTATCTTACGAACTGGCTGTTCGCCTATCAATTCGAAGAGAAAATGATCTCCTGGAAATACGTCCAGCCTCTTCTCAGCGATCCGGTCAAACGAAACCTGAAGCTGAACGTGACGGCGCGCAAGATCCATGAGATCCATCCCTCGGACCTGGCCGACATCATCGAAGAACTCGACCGGGTGAACAGGTCTTCCATCTTCCGGGCCCTGGACCTGCAGACTGCGGCCCTAACCCTGGAAGAAGTTGAGGATCCCAAGCTCCAGGTTTCTCTGATCGAATCTGCGTCCGCGGAACAGGCCTCGGACATTCTGGAGGAAATGGCCCCGGACGAAGCCACCGACCTATTGGCCGACCTTCCCAGAGAAAAAAAAGAACGGCTCATCCGGACCATGGAGAAGCCATCCCGGGAGGCCGTCGAAGAGCTATTGAAATTCAAAGAGGGAACGGCGGGCAGCATCATGACCAAGGATTTCCTGGCCGTGTCGAAAGACAAAACGATCGGGGATGCCACCGAAGATTTCCGTAAAACGACTTATCCCATGGAATCCGTCGCTTACATTTACGTCACGGACAAGGATAACCATTTGGTCGGCGTCTCGACCCTCCGCCATCTCCTCACCTGCGACAAAAACACGCCTTTGAAAAAACTGATGAACACACATCTGGTTAAGGTGGGACCCCAGGACGACATCGAAGACGTGGCGGAGCTTTTTAAAAAATACAAGTTCATGTCGCTCCCGGTCGTTGACCAGAACAACATTCTGAAAGGGATCATCACCCTGAAAGACATCATGCCGACGCACTTCGAGGAATAAATGCAGGATGGAGCGCCGATCATAAAGAAGCCGGCTTCCAAGCTCCACTGGAAGGGCGTCCTTCTCTTTCTCGCCGTGGCCGGCCCGGGAATTATCACCTCGAACGTGGACAACGATGCCGGCGGCATCGCCACTTACTCCATGGCCGGCGCCCACTTCGGCTACAACCTGCTCTGGTCGCTCATCCCGATCATGGTCGCCCTGATCATCATCCAGGAAATGAGCGCCCGGATGGGCGTCGTGACGGGCAAGGGTCTTTCGGACCTTATCCGCGAGCGGTTCGGCGTCAAGATCACGGTCTCCCTCCTCGTGGCCCTGATCCTGACTAATTTCGGCAACGTCATCGCTGAATTCGCCGGCGTGGCCTCAAGCCTGGAGATTTTTCATATTCCCAAATACGTTTCCGTTCCCCTGGCCGCCATCCTCGTCTGGTTGTTGGTCGTCAAGGGGACCTACCGCTCGGTCGAAAAAATATTTCTCTACGCCTGCCTCTTCTACATCACCTACATCGTCGCCGGCATCTTAGCCAAGCCGGACTGGGGGGCCATTGGGAAAAGCTTGGTCGCGCCGAGCTTAAGATTGTCCTCGGAAAGCCTGGGCATGATCATCGGGCTCGTGGGAACGACCATCGCCCCCTGGATGCAGTTCTATCTCCAAGCGTCGATCGTCGAGAAGAACATCGCTCTCAAGGATTACAAGCATTCCCGGCTGGACGTGATCGTCGGCAGCTTCGTGGTCACGATCGTGGCCGGCTTCATCGTCCTCACCTGCGGGGCCACGCTTTTTAAAGCCGGGATCCGCATCGAAACGGCCGCGGATGCCGCTCTGGCCTTAGCCCCTCTGGCCGGAAAATATTGCTCGGCGCTCTTCGCCTTCGGGCTGCTCAACGCTTCGCTCTTTGCCGCTTCGATCCTGCCGCTGTCAACGGCTTTTGTCGTCTGCGAGGGCATGGGTTGGGAGGACGGGGTCAACAAGAAATTTTCCGAAGCCCCGCAATTCTATGGGCTTTATTCGATGCTTGTCTTTTTAGGCGCAGGGATCATCCTCATCCCCGGCATCCCTCTCTTCCCCGTGATGTATATCTCCCAGGTCATCAACGGCCTCGTCCTGCCCGTGATCTTGATTTTCATGCTTCTCCTCATCAACAACAAGAAATTGATGGGAGAATATACGAGCAAGCGCGGTTACAACATTATTTCCTGGACGACCGTCGTCCTTCTCTTCGCCCTGAGCGTCGTCTACTTGGGATCGCTGCTTGGGATTTAGCCCGCTTTTGTCCTGTCCCTCGCCCGCCTTGACCGAATTACGGCTCAGAGATTCTTTTGATAAACCCTGAATTTTTTGTAGAGCACCCCGCCCATGCGTTCCATCTCGGCCCGGACCTTGACGTTGCTTTCCATCTCGTGGTGCGTGTCGAGCGTCTCGAAGCCGGCGGCCGAGGCGGACTGGAGCATTTTAACGCCCATGAGGACGTCGAGGCCGAGGCCGCGGAATTTCTCCTTGATCGCCCCGAGGAGCAAGTCGAGCTGCTTGGTTTTTTTGGCCGCGCGGAGGATCTTGATAAAGCCGAAGGGCAGGAGCCGGCCCCTCGCTTTTTGAATTCCTGCGGTCATGTCGGGGATGCCGATGATGAAGGATACGACTTCGTCGGCCTTCGTCACGACCTTGACGAAGCGCGGATCGACGACAGGGAGGTAGCGGGCGGCCAGGTCGTCCATCTCCTTCTCGTCGAGCGGGGCGAAGCCGTAGATGTTGCTGCTGGTGTAACATTCATTCATGAGCCCCAGGACCGGACGAATCCAGGGCTTAATCTCTTTGCGCCTCCGGAACTCATGGATGACGTAACTCCCGCGGCGCTGGATCCTGTCGTAAGTCTG